>Ga0102939_1000174_pt1 | contig 22302 bp, 10 predicted proteins | sample SalPon2_B_H2O_MG_FD_78214 | JGI IMG/M metagenome (GOLD analysis project Ga0102939, IMG submission 78214) | Salt pond water microbial communities from South San Francisco under conditions of wetland restoration - Salt Pond MetaG R2_B_H2O_MG | ecosystem: Environmental > Aquatic > Non-marine Saline... | reverse complement strand
GTGTTTTTGATGCCGGCCGAGAGCGGCCCCCGAAGCCAGCGCAGAAACTGGTCGTCGTCGTTTCGCCACGACCCCGTATCCCGGTAGCGTTGGTTCACCTCGAACGCTGCGTCCATACGGATCCAAGAGCTACCTGACTCATTGTTTTGTCGCCGAGGTCGTCCCCCCGCAGTGCGGGTTACGGTCCTCGCTCTTGTGAAGAGCATTGTTGATATAGAGCTGTCTTGCGATTCTATTGTAGCCTGAGCTAAACCAGAACCGTGGAGTTGAGTGCCCACTCGGGCATCTTCCGTTCTCGCTCCCCTGTGGAGAGCTGTATCAACAATCTCCTACGGAAGAGCGATTACATCATTCCTTGGATCTTTCAATCAGATCACGCAAATAATCTGTATCCACAAACGTTCCTTGAAGCCGCATCAAGTCGTCTGCTTCCTTGAACAGCATATCCCCGTTCCCGCCAAGGCCTTCAGCGCCTGATTCGTCCAAAATAACCTGTGAATCACTCGCTGAAGGAAGCCGGAACGCAACTCGCATATCCAAGTTTGCCCGAAGATCCGTATCGATAATCTTCGCACTCGGCCGTTGAGTCGAGATGACTAAGTGAATACCGACACTCCGGGCCTTTTGTGCGATTCGCCGCACATTTTTTTCAAATTCGTCGCTCTCAGCGATATCGTCGATTAAGTCAGCATATTCATCAACCACGACAACGAGTGGCTGGAGTGGATCGTCGCTTCGGGTATTGTGTTCGTTGATATCGATACTTCCGCTTGCCCCGAGAACCTGTGTTCGGCGAGGAATCTCTTCTTCAACGATCCACTCGAATAACTCAGCAGCGTCTTGAGACTCCGTAATCACTTGGTTATGCTCTAAGTTTGGCAATGCGTTGAAGAACATAAAGTTAGTGAGCTTCGGATCGATAATCGCCATCCGGACTGAGTTCGGATCCAAGCGTTCTAAGAAGCATGTCAGCAACGAATAGAGAAAGACTGTCTTCCCACTACCAGTCGTCCCTCCAACGAGCATATGCGGCGCCTCCTCGAGTGACGCTGTATATGCCTCCCCTGCTGGAGTGATACCCGCAATGAACGGGAGTTCTCCGAGTGTTGTTTCCTCGGCAGTCGGGAGATAGGACAGATAGTCTTTCACATGGACGATTTCCGTCTCCGTTCGAGGGACATCGATCGCCACGAAGTTCGTCCCAGGTAATCGATGGATGTATGGCTCCCGTTCTAATGCCATTTCCCGAGCAATGTCCTCGGCCCGACTCTCTAGTGGCCCTTGCTTTTGCCCTGGACCAAGCTCAACCTTATACCGAATGAGATTCGGCCCCACTTCGATTTTATCTGGGTCAATACCACGAATCTGGATTCCGAATTCGTGGAGGACTCGCTTCATTTCCTCCACTCTATCAGCATAGTCAGCAGGGTCACCGAACGCGTCGTCTTGTGGTTCCTGCTGGGTACTCTTTTCCGAGCTACTAGCTGATTCGGTAGCTGTTGCGTTTGACGCCTGGTCTTCGGAGTCCGCTTCGTCTAATGACGACTCAGTTTCGTCTTGGTTTTCGCTGAGTGACGGGGGCTCCTTTGTCGAATCATCTTTTGAAACTGCCACTTGCTCGTCGGGGAATCCGTCCGTCCCATTCATAATAAGCCGAACGACTGTCTTTTTTGGAAGTCGAGTGACAGTCACCTCCTGTCGATCCTCAGTAAGACAGCGTTGAGAACTTTCACTCCCAGCTCCATTATTGATTTCGACGGAGACAATTCTAGGCGAGACGCGTAACTGTCCCTCCCCTTTGAATACGCTATTGACCCGCTCGGCCCACTCGGAGGTGTGCTCATCTGAGCTGGCTCCAGTCAGTTCATAATACAACTGTTCCCGGAGGGCCTCTCGACGTGGCGGGGTGGTGATATTGTCTTCACCATCGAACAAGCCACGAACCGTCTCTGTGGTCTCGGTCAGTTGATCGACTGCTTTGCCGTTTACAATCAGTTCGCCATCTTCCTTCTGAACCTCAAATGCGGAGTCGGGTTCACTGAGTGTTTTTACCTCGATAATATCCAATTCGAGGCCATTCTCTCCATTAGCTTGAACAACAACTATGTCTGCTCGTGTATCTGAACCTCCGAAATTGAGCCACTTCCGTGTCTTGGGGTCATCGATAGAGAAGATGAGTTTGGGATCTTCGTATGCTTCCTCGAGCCACTGGACTGCCATTATCGATCCCAGAAGCCCCCGGGAGTTGCGGGAGTACTGTTCTCCAATGGTTTCCTGCGTTATGAGTCGAAGCAGCCCACTTCGTTCTGTGTCTGCGATTCGGTGAGCGATCGCCTCGATATCTGCATCCTCCGGAGCGATGGGATATTCGTTGAGAATCCGACGCAGTGTCCGGACGAAAAGCCCCATATCACTGGAATAGATGCTGTATTCCCGATCCCCCCGGCGCTCTCGGGAGATGAGATCGGTCTCCCAAAACGGATCTGAATTCATCGGTGGCGTAGAGACACAGACCCAGATCGACCGCTCCTGAAGCTGTTGGACGACGTCTTCAGTCACGCTCAATTCGTGGACGCCAGCATTGTGCAACTGCTGGCGCTGGTTGTTGAGTTGATTGACTAGGTTCTGGTATTCCGAAAACAACTCCCCCTCAGTCGAGGGGCGAATGTTGATCGTTTCTTCGAACTCGTCGTAATCAAACTCTTTGGGGACATAGAGAGGGTTAATCGATGTCTCCATATCACGCTCGAACTCTTCAATAAAGAAGGAACTCTGGTCGTTCAGAACGGTCAGATGTCGCTCATTGTTCTCCAGATGCCCCACGAGATCGCCGTAGTCGGTACACTCCCGGGTGAGGATGTTGAACGCGTCAGGATCGCCATCAGGCCCGAATAGATTGAGAATCGCCTCCTCTTCGTTTGACGTCGCACCCGTAAGGATGCTCTTCCGATTTTGGTTAAGATACGTAAATTCAACAGTCGCGCCATCGAGCTGATCATTCTCAGCTGCCTTAGCGATGGCAACGAGTACCTGATGTGGCTTGATCGGATCTACGATAGTGAGCTTCAGATGTTGTTTTGAAGGTGGGTACGCAGAGGTAAACTTCTCGAGAGCATAGCTCCACAGGTAGCTATTATCGCCCGGTTCAGCACGATCTGCCTCGGTATAGAGCGGGAGCCCACCGAATTCGTCGGATTGAACCAGATACGTTTCATCCTGGATCAAACGTCCCCCGCCGACGGTGATGTTGCTCAAGACGTGGGGCTGTTCTTCAATCGTCTCTTTGAGGAATTTTCGATCGTCTTCTGAGAGCGACTCCGGCGAATTAGCCATTTCGCCCGCTAGCTCCACGTATTTCCAAAGATGGAGCGGATGAAGTGGCGTCAACATAAGCTCTCGCCCGAGATCGGTCTCAAACACGACAGTGTCCAATAGGAGAAAGTCGGCTAGGAGGCGACGAGCACCTTGCGTACTCGCATCTTGGAGCGCGCGGTATTTTTTATCGATCTGGTCCTGTGCATTTCGATATGCTTCGAGGTAGTCTTCAACCTGTTCGAGAAAGGTTTCATCCCCGAGCAGTCGGAGAATCGGACAGTGAAGAAGAGAAGGTAGTGAACTGACTAGTTCCTGGCGAGCTTCGATATAGTCGTCGACAGCACTGACGACTGATTGGAAGCCGTCCCGGGTTTCTGCGAACGATCGAAGTTTATCAATACTCCCATCATCCTCTTCGAGCATGAAATACTCGGTCTCGTGTGTCGTGAATTCAGTAATCGAGTCTTCTCGCGTTTCTCCACCGCTGATTATCCCCCCGTATCGATCTTCCGTAATGAACCGATTGAGAAGATTGTAAAGGTCCGGATGGACATCAACTTGGATCGTTTCATTATCGCCGAATTCAAACTCGACTTGATCGTCGTTCTTTTCCGCTGCCTCGGTGAGTTTCTCATCTGCGCCGTCGATGATGGTGTCAAGATCTTCATCCCGTTCATCAAATATCAATTCAGCTCCGACGCGAGCATCATCGGAGCGCCGCTCATATCGAGATCGGCTCGTTGATTCGACATCATCAAGATCGTCATCCTGACCATCGGCCTCGTCCTGGTCCGCTTCTTCTGCCTCGTCTTCATCCAGTTCGTCGGAATCGTCTGAGGTGATGGTTTTCGACGTTGTTTGGAATGCCGCTCTCACACGGCTGAATTCCAACTCTGAAAGCAGACTGTCGTCGTTTGTCCGTTGGAACTTACGAAGTCGATCGATGAACTGTGCTTGATCCTCCCGCTCTGTATCAGCGTCTCGGATACTGTTGATCAATCGCTTCCGGTCGCGATTGGTCATATGAATGGTCCGATTGCGTAGATTGACGTTCGCCTCTAACCGATCAGTGATCTCCAGTGGGTCAGAGAGCAGGTTCGCATCTACGAATAGCCCCAATTTATTCAATTCAGATCCCAACGCATCGATTGATGCTTGTTTCGAGTCTTTTAGTGTTGAGACTGCATAGCGAGAAATATCTTGTAGACTCAACGTCACGTCAAGTTCGGTGCCGATAGATTGCCAGAGTGCTTCCGATGGCTTGTTATTCTCGAACTCGGGCCGGTTCCCCATCAGTTTGCCAATACTCTCTCGATATCGACCATTTGGGAGGCTGGTGAGTCGGTGTAGCGAATTTATTTTTGGCGGGTCGCCACGAACAAAAACGACAATTCGCTCGGGAACGGTCTCGCCATCCCACTCGAATTCGGTTTCATTTTCGTTACGCCACGAAATTGCCGTTGAAATCTCGTCCGTAACTCGGATATTCGTCTCTGCAGACTGAGTCTGTAGGGCGTCGATCTCTGCTTCGTCGATTCCAGCGAAGACAAGGCCAATAGTATACTCCGATTCAGCGTACAGTGAATCGACCAGCGTACTCGGGTTGAACGCTGGAGGAGACTCGATCATCACACCGAGTTGTTCAGTCGGGAGTTCACCAGCAATCTGTTGACCATAGGCTTCGCCAATCAGGATTCGGCTCTGTTCGTCGAGGCTAAGGTCCGAATGTGGTAAATCGTTAAATCTCATTATCGGTCATCTGCGGAAACGATGGTAACGCCATCAGCGTATTCCCGAGCATATCCGAGATCGATAACCGCTTGTTTGAACCGCTCTTTGTTGCGGTTAGACAGGGGGTCGCTCTCAGTGGTACTGGATCCCATTTTGACCCCCCACTCCGACAGCTGAGAGCGGTCACTGTTTGTGCCACCAACAATCACGCCATATCGCTCGCGGAGCCGCTCACAGAGTTCCTGTAAGGAGATGGACTCGTCAGGAGAGAGTACGGACAACACAATGGGCTCTAAGACCTCGGGATCGGGGCGGAATCGTCGTTCATTTGCTCGATTCCCTCGTGGCTTTAGCAACCCGATTCGCCAGCCGAATGTCTGGACAGTGTCGACTGGTGTATATGTTTTATATCGAGACTGGTGAATGGCATCGCTGACGGTGTTCACAAGCCGATCAAATGTGTCTTCAGCGGGATCTCCCTCGAAGATGTATTTGAAGGTCTCGTAATCATCATCGATTTTTGACTGCTTATTCCGACTTAACTCTAGCAACTCTTGGCTCTCTATTTTTTCAAGAATCTTCGTTTCCGAATATTCGCTGTCATCCTTGTATCCACGTTGATCAAGGATTTTTTCAACACCGAGGCGAGTCGTCGCCTGAACCTCAGTTGCGACCGTATCAAAACAATCAAGACTAGCCTTGGCGACGGGATTGTTCCGTTCGCCAGTGTAGTTCAGAACGATTGGCAATCGAGTACTTCGGTCGTTTCCATCAGTGCGGAGTTCGTTGTGCCGATTCGCGACATACAGATAGAAGGCAACCCCAGCAAACTTCACGATTCGGCGGAGATCTCTTGGGTAATTGAGGCTAATACCTTGCTTCTCTTTGAGATGCTTGCCGAGTGTCTCAAAGCCGTCCCGAAGATCGCTGGCGATTTTTCCATCCTCAAGAGGGTCGTCCGCATCAGGCTCCTGCCAGGGTTTTATTGACGGGCTCGTCGGCTCTTCATCGATTACCAGCGGTCGAAATAGAAGAGAAATGCTATCGTGATGATCGGAGAGTTGTGTCTGAAGCTTCCGCTCGATGTTTCCCTCAGTTTCACTAATCAGGTGGTAAACGAACCGACCTACCGTCACCCCCGTCATCGGGTTGAGAATGAACCAGTCACTTGTACAGGTCGGTGCGGATCCTCGTTGGCTAGCGTACATCGCATTATCATTATCGAGGACTTTTCTCATTGTCCGTCGGAGCCGATCCAAATCCTCGTCTTTTTCTCGGGTAGAAATCTCGAATTTGTTTCTGATCTCGTCGGGGAGCTCTGAAGAGGGCGTCTTGCTTGGCTTTTCAGCGAATTTGAAGAGGGTCTCTGGGGCGTAGGATTCGTCCAAGGTATGACTAAAGATCACCTGAGCGATGTGAACTGGTTTAATGGACCGGCTTGTTGCTTTGAAGCCGTATGCCCACTCAGAGGCAGCACCGTTGATGTCGTTTAGTTTCAGACTCATCTATGATTGGTAGATCTCGTCGTTCACGTCTATTGTCTCGATTCGGCCTGTTTCTGTGTCCTTCACCGAAATAGTGCCTCGTTCAGAACTGTAGGTTTCGTAGTATTCCACTTCCTGCATAAATTCTAAGATTTGCTGTTCTGTATCGCGATCTCGAAGTGTGTATGGGACGCTCGCATCCAGTGCACTCAGTGTACTAAACAGGTTCGAGTCAATCCGGAGCCGTACCGGCTGACCATTATGATCATACTCAAGCGCATTGTGCGTAGCCGAATAGTTAATCGCGTCCTCTATTTGCGGGTGCAACCTTGGTTGCCGGATTACCAAGTCGCTCTTGGCAACCGATGTTCGAGATACGAGTGCCAGCGAACTCTTGGAGCGATATCGATGAGAGAGCCACAAATCCAACTCGGAGCGCCGTGGATTGTTCGAACGGAAGTATCCGTTGAGTAACCGGATGAACTGTTCCTGATCGCCTTGAGATGAGCCCCTGTTTCGGTGGTTCAGGAAATCATACTCCAAATTCTGGAACAACTTGCGGCTCTCATACCCAAGATCTATAGCTTTGTCTTCGAAAAGGAATCGGCGCTTCTCACGAAGGAACTGGGGATAGACAACGTTATCAGCATCATCAAGGTCACTGAAAGAGGCTTTTTGTTCGGCACGGGCCCAGAGATGGCTATCGATGAATGGATGGACCAGGTCGGGGGAGTGAAACTGTCTCCGGACAAGATCAAACAACAACCCGTTGCCAGTGAAGGCAAGGTTGTAATACCGGAGCTCTTCGTTATCGGACGTATCGCATTCCTCCTTACCGCCGGTGATCACATAGCAAAGGAAGTTGATGAGATCACGAACCGTGACATGTTCACCGTAGTGTCCCACGGTATGAAGAAGATCGATTAAATTCTCTCGGATCTCCTTCTGTTGGAGCTTTTGTGCGTTATATTCAATATGGCATGTTCCAGAGTGCTCGTGACCCTCCATAGCGAACTGCCCGGAAAACCTGCGTATTGCCTGAGAAATAATCGAGTGCGTCAACACATTTCGATTATTAAGGTCGATAACATTTATGTCATCAAAGTCGATGTCTGGCGCATCATCTTCCGAGTAAATAATCTGATTTTTTAATTGTTTTTCAACCGTCGACAGAAATTCATACTCATCCTGATATTCAGTCGTCATACGGTACAACGGACCGTCATTGATCGCGAGAATCCCCGGCTTTCCGGCATCGTACGCCTCCTTCCACTCATCGAGGAGGTTTCGATAATCCGCGTATTCGGATGCGTCAAGGAGATAAAAATAATCACCTTCCGGGTATGAGTCCTGACACATTAGAATGTGCTGCGTTTTTCCATCACCCGGGTTGCCAGTCAAGACTACTTGCCGACCTTCCGAAAGTGCCTGATCGAGGAATTCATCTAGCTTGGTCTCAATGTGAACTGCCCGTCGGTGTGTCGGTGAGAGGCTTTCGGCAAATCCCCCACGAGCCAAATTCGTCAAAAACTCCTTGTCTGGTTTCGCCCGCTCAGTTGCCATTGGTTATCTTATTTCGGTTGTCTCAGGGCATAGTTATAACAGTTGATAGACACTCAGAGTAGTCATATAAAGTCCCGAATCTGTTGCTGGTCATAATCGATTTCCCTCCCGAGAAGGAGGTCCTCCTCCTTATTGAAGGTTCGAACCCGCTGTAAAATGTCATCCTTCTGTATACGCTTGCTTACCCAGCGATATTTCCAGTAATCGTAGATCTGCTGTTGTTCCTCTGCTGGATCTTCCATCGGCCAGTAGTAGTCTGGGTCATCGGTAAGGCCGAACAAATATTCCCGGAAATCCTCCGCGATCGGGACTGCGTAGATGACGCGGGGGGACTCGTGTTTGAGGAGATCACCGTTTAGACCAAGGTTTTCTAATCCGTTTCGAATCTTTCGCATCTTGGGTGCGATGCCCTCTCCAAACCGTCCCCGGACAGCTTTTCGATTTTCTAAGATCTCAGTCACCTTTACGAGACGTTCTCGGGTAGAGACACCAAACTGAACAGATCCGTATCCTTCAGTTGTCCCGATTTTCTCGTACGTTATTTTGCCGCTGGGGGTCGGCACCCGTACTCGATCGTACTGAGCGCTTCCGACTTTGAATAATCCCGTTGTATCCAGGAACACGAGTTCGTTCTCTTTAATAACGGGTTCACCTTTCATTGCGCTCGCGATTTTCGACCGGTATCCCTCGTACTTATCACGGTAGGCGTTGATGACCTCTGGTCCGGTAAGCGCCATTGCGACGAGTTTGCCGCCCAAAATATGGTTATACGGTGGAATTGCCCCACAGACCTGTATATTCATCATCCCAGCACCTACTCGTCGCTTTTTCATTTCTTTCAGTGCTGTTTTCAGCGCCCGTCGACCTCGTTCGGACTCGAGTGCATTCTCAATGAATTCTCGATCTGATTGTTCCGAGAATTCCTGGAAGTATTTTCGATCCCGGAGAAGCTTCTGTAGCGCGTTTGCCCGCTTTTTGATGAAGAGTGCAGTCTCACTCTTTTTTTCCCATGAGTCCAGTTTGTCCGGATCTCTATCTTTAATGTCTAAATCTTTGAGGTCAGCAGGATTCAGCCCAAACTCGTCCGGGTCGAAGATGTTTTCGTACTCGTCTGGGTTATCGACATTTCCAACTAGTGGTGGCTTGTTCTTGAAAACATACGTAGCCAATCCCTCAAGTTGTTTCAATCGCCGCATCACGGTATCGGTGGCCCGATCGAAGTCCGTCTGGGTTAAATCGGGGTATCGCTGGATAAAATCATCATAGCGAATGTTCTCGATACTCTCTAAAATAGCGGTCTCAACCGCCGACCGCAGCATCTGGCAATACTCGGAAACGCGTTGCTCCTTTTTTTCTTCTGTTTCGAGATACTCTGTCTTTTTTACCGTCCGTGTCTCGCGGTTTTCTGTCCGCTCTTCTTTAGGAAGTTGCTCTTCGTGCGTGATGATTCGACTCTTTCGCTCGAGTTCCTCCTCAACCGCATCGAGACGCCAGCCCAGATACTTATCTCGCTGCCTGAGGTTCATCATTGAACTGGCGATCGAGGCAATCCCCATAACTGGATGATGGTCGCGAGCTGCATCCCGGATGAGGAAGTGGATATTACGACCCGGAACGGAGTTATTCGGGGTCAGCCACGTATATCTGAAGTACCGCCAGATATTATGCAGATCTCTTCCGGTGTGTACGTCATCTACGCCTTTTTCAGCGACCTGGACATAGGGTTGTATCGCATCCGATAGTGCGGTGGTAATCTCTTCCCGAGGGCGGTCCTGGAGTCTGCTGAGATCCTCGTACAGTGAGGGGCCGTCAGCAATGAGATCCCTGATGCTGACGCTACGCCCTTTGTGGTAATCTGGTTCCTCCATCTCCCGGATGAATTCCCGAATGGACTTTTCTTCGAACTGAGCTTTTCGCTCTTTTTGCAATATCTTACGTTCGAAATCTTTGTACTGTTGTGGGTCGTCCTCGAATCGGTTCGGATCTGGTGGATATACTTGTACAGGAGGGAATCCATCGAGACTCGGGTCTTTTTCGATATAGTAGCCAATCTCCACGAGATCAAGGAGGACCTCTAGACAACCGAGATATTTGAGACTCTCCGTGTATTCTTCCATAATCGAAACATCGTGTTCAGGAGGAGTTTCAGGCAGGTTTTGTTCCGCGTCGTGGATTTGTTCCTGGATAATAATCTCGCTGTCTGATGGATTCTGGCAAATCCGGTCAAACAGTCTGTCAAGGTCGTCGAGACGATCTTCTGTTAGATTCGGTTGGAAGGGAAACGGGGATGATTCATCGTAGGCGAAGTCCATCTTTAGAGAGGTTCCGAACTACCAGAAGAGATTGCGGCTGGAGTAAAAAGGCTATCGTCTTCATCATCTCCTTGACCGTATTATCGATACTTTGTATATAAATGCTGATTGGATATTGTTGATTCTAGTCGCTATTTGCAGGGAATATAATATAGACTATTGGTGATTGTAGCGCGGCTTAGTCTTCAAATACAGAGGAATCAATCGTTTCTGCGTTAACTATGCTTGATTGATGGTTATTTGTCCGGGGTTTTGACTTAACTATTAAAACGCCAATCGGCATCGTCGCTTCAACAGCAACAATCGAACCGTCTGTTTCTTCCAAGGACTCTCGTTCTTTCACTCTCTGTTTGTCTCCATCCTCAAGAACTCTCGCTCGCTCAATCTCAAAATGATTATGATTTAGCAATTTTTTATAACTATCGGCTTCGCAGAAAAAATACTTAATCGCTTGTCTTGCCCGTACATCGTGATGGTGGTCTCCTTCTCATCAGCGGAGAGTATCGGATCCTGGTCGACTTTTTCCGGAGCTTTGATTTCGACACAGAATGTTATTGAAAATATGGAGAATAACTTTTATCTATAGGTATTTTAAAATCAGAAAGTCTTTAAATATATTTGATTATACACTGTCTTGGGGGAGACTATCGGGGGGGTCAGTGCAAGTTATACATCCACTTTCGGCGAATGAAATCTGATACTGTCTGCCTCCCTTCTCGGGAGTCCCATCCATCTCCTTGGGCCTTATCTTTCTTGCATAATTCAAACCCTGAGGCTTCGTAGATTGTACCATAATTGCCGGCGACCCCTGCATATGCGATTAGCTTTTGATACCCTTCCAATCGCGCCCATTCTCTCGCGCGTGCGATGAGCCAGGATCCGGTATTATCTGGACGGGTCGGGAGAGCTGCGAATCTGGATATACTGATGACTGTCTCAGCATCGATATGTCGTGCTACAGGACGTCCCAATACACACACTGCAACTAATTGACCGTCATATCTGGCTCCGAACGCTGCTTTCCATCCCGGAACCGATCCGAGCTGGTGGTCGACGACATCTTTTTCTAAAAATTCATTTACTTCTGTACGACTGCGCTCCCGAGATACATTCAATTCTGTCACCGATCGCGGAGCGGGCAATTGCTGACTCATACCCCAAATACTGTATGTAAGGTAATAAATTTACTGCATACAGTAAAAAGGTACCACCATATACATCCAGCCTCGGACAGCAGGCTCAGATATGGCTGATGATCAGTATCGAGGGCTATTGACAGAACGAGAGCGAGAGATTCTCTCAGGTGAAGATAGCGTTTCAAAAGGGTACGAATCGCGGATTAGAACACGAGTACGAAACAAAATAGAAGAGCTATCAACGGATATGGAGATTCTCCGAGAGAATCAACCGGAATTATATGAGGAGATGCTGAGCGAGATCTGTAACGACTAGCTGTCATCCGTTTTCAATAATGACTGCCCGGACTCACAGCGATCAAGTGCTTCGCAAGACCGACATTTGTCGGTGGCAGGGTTCGGCCGAAAGTCTTTCTCTTTACAACGGGTGCCCCAATCGTGGCAATCGGATCGTATTCGAGTTTTTAATTCTATGAGGCCGTCCTCATCTGGGCGAGTCCGAACAAACTCACCTGTACTCGTATGGACAAGTTGTACCAGAATCCGATCGAGTTCGGGCTCGTATTCCAGATGAGACCAGAGAGCATATGTTAGCAGTTGTACTGATGGCTCGCTGAATGGATCTGATGAGGTTGTTTTCCAATCTGTTACGACAAAATCGCCGTCCTTGTTTCGAGTACAGAGATCTGGCCGCACCCATACGGTATACTTATCTACAGTAAATGAGCGCGTAGCCTCGTGGAGAATGTATGTATGACTGCTGAACTGTGGCCAAATAACTTGGAAAAATCGCTCAATATGAGTATGCGCTGTTCGAATCAGTGATCGTTTCTGGTCACCGGGATTAAATTCCGCATCATCGTCCGTATACTCGTTCGCAAGCAAATCCTCGTTGGCCTCGACATAGGCCCGGAGTCGATCCGTTGCTTGGGTCTGCGCTGCCTGAAAGCTGAGCCGCTCACCACGGCGCCACCGCTCAATTTGTGCTTCTATACAATCGTGGACGACCGACCCAATAGCAGCCCCCGGTGGGGAACGATTCGTTTCGCTCTGATTCTCTTCCCCACTACTTTGATTCGATGAACGCGCGTATCGATGATAGAACCGCCGTGGGCACGACTGATATAATCTGGCTGTCGAATACGACCAGTCAACGTGGTCAAATCCTTGTTCAGTAGCCATCAGCTAGTCATTCAAGATCATCAACAATCGCGTGTGCAACCTCTGGAAGTCGGTGAGAGAGTTGATACTCCGAATAATCAGCGTCGAGTTTGTCGGAGTTAACTGCCCGCGATCGCCTGAGACTTGACCGAACACCGAACGTGTGAGTGGATTGATCGTGTTTGATTTTCCATACGCTGGGATCGCCGCCGATCGACTGTATAGCAATCCCGTCAGCTTGTAACGCAAGGGCGTGTTCCAATTGCTGGATGAGTGCGGTCGTTTTGGCGTCGTTAAGTGTCGGCACATCACCTGTTTCTGCATATTCCAGCAACGCGAGACCTTGATGACGATTCAGTGAATCGTGGAGATGTTGGTTTTCGTACCGGCGGAGACAATTATGACATGCCGTATCACAGGAGCAGGAGGACAGAATCGAACGCGTTTCAGCAAGGACGTCATCGAATTCATCCCATACTTTCGACGAGAATCCGGCCCCACCAGCAGTCGTGTCGAAGAGGAATATTTCGATAACGCCGCGCACGTCGTCTACAGGAACGAGGTCTGCCGACCGAGTCCGGTATCCACCCTCCAGTTCATCGCTTTCGATACCCAGTGCTCGAGAGGCACCCATCACAAGCGCTTCAGATAGCGATTGGCCAGCCGTATCGAACCATTCAGCTGCGGGATTGAATTTCATCGCCCCGTACAGGGGAATCTGAAAGACCGTAAGATCGCTGGGGAACATATAGCTGAAGCTGGTTGTCACCGATGAACCAGAGCATTGATCCGGCCAGTCATAATCGCCGATAAACCGGAGATCTTTCGGGTAGGGCCGGTTGTGTGGATTTTTCAATCCATCACCGCCCCCGACAGCACCACACTGGGTGCAAACCTCGAAGCCACTCTCATCAGGGCCGAAATTGGCTACGAGAAGTTGTTCATCGCTAAGCTTGCCGACTGTCGATGGCCCCACATCTTTCGCCTGGGAAAGTACAGCCGCCTCTTCAGCATCTTTCTTAGTTGTTGTAAGTGGGAATTTGGGCTGGGTTGCGTAGACTCGGTCCTCGGAGTAACTTGAACCCTCTTCGGGACTTCCCGTGTGGTCAACCTCTGGAGCAAACGCTGACGGAGTGTGCATCTGCAAGGATGTGATTTCTGAATCCTCACAAACTGGGCAGGTCATACCTTGGGTCTGAAGGCTCTCTTCTTGCTCGTCAAAGACCGTCTGACAGACAGGACACCAGTTCAGCCAGTCGAGGTCATCCCAATCTTCGCCAGCAGCTCGATTGGCCGGATCCTCTGCAAACTTGAAGTACAATCCATACGATTTGTATGTCTTTTTGTCGACGACAATCTCACGACCAGGAACGTATGTCGAGAGTGCCTGCTTCAGGTCCCGTGACATTTCATATTTTGTCTTTGGTGGATGTGATCCGACCTCATTGGCTTTAACCACGAAGTCGCACACGTCAGTTGGAAATGAGAACGTCGGCAGTAGCGCGGCGTCGAGTAGAACCGAAAGCAAGTCCTCATCGGCGCCAGATTTTTCTTCCCAATTGGTTCGTGCTTGTAGTTGCTTGAGTTCAGCTAGGAACTCCTTTGCAGTCTGCCGGATGAAGGCGGTCCGCCAGTCCCCCTGCCGGTCTTCTCCGAGTGCATCGGGGAGTAAGTTACCGAGACGGTCCACGACAGCGTTGGATTGAGCAAATACCGTCTGGTTGAGCCAGTCCTCGAAGTCTGCTAGGTTTTGGCCTCCCTTCCCTTCGAAGAATTCTTCAGTTGAACTGAGCGAATCGAAAACAGCTGCTTCACGATCCACAGCTGATGGGTCGAAATAGCGAGCCAGCAACGAGGCGTTGATATGTCGCCGAGCGATTTTCTCGTTACCAGAATAAATGATTGGATCGGTACCCCCGCTGGTAATCATCTCATCAGGATTATCGAAGTAATGCGACTCGTGTGGTGAGTTATCTGCGAATGTAACAATCGTCGATAGACCAGTTCCACGTCGTCCTGCCCGACCCGCACGCTGTTCATAATTTTCCGGGGCCGGTGGCACGGTTCGCATCGCTACGCCAGTTAGACTCCCAATATCGATTCCGACCTCCATTGTCGTTGTACAACTCAACACATCGATTGGCTGGTCGGCCTCAGAATCACCAACCAAGATATCTTGGAAAAGAAGTTCATACTCTTCAGACCGTGCAAAGGCCTCAGAATTGTCTTTAGCGCTCAACTGAGCCGAGTGCTCTTCGGAGCGGAGCGTGAGTGGATCGCGGTCACCGTGGAGAACGTCTCGAGGCGGGTTACGATGGAATCCCTTGCGTGCCTGGAGATGGATATCGTCGTCATTGACAGCCGCCAGTTCGCCATTACAGCCATCGTGGGGACACGAGCCACCGAGTGAAACAACGGCAAACTGCCGGCATCCCTCACAACGATACCAGTCCTCATCGAGTCGGAGTTCAATCGTTGTTGCGGCAGGATTAACGAGATACTTCCCTTGTCCACTTTGGTCAGACTCAAACAGCAATGGGTTAGTCTGCATTAGTGCCCGCCGCAGTGCATTCCACTCGTCATCGGCGACTTCATCGCCAACGGCTTCAATCACATACTCCGGGATGATGTCGCTGTGAGCAACACCGACTTCGTCCGGGTCAAGCCATTTATTGAAGCGATAAGACGCCGACCGACGCTGTCGACTAATCGCTGAGTCGAAAGCTCGCTCTTGACACGCATGTTGCAGCGATTCAATAAGGATGCTCTGGAGAAGCTCTCGATCGATGCCGTCTACGCTGTTATCAATCGAATCAAGGACGTCGGTCGTCGGGCGGATATAACCGACCAACAATGCAGGAATTGAGTAATACTCATCACCGATTGACCGGAGGAGAATTTCATCAAATTGCTTCGGCCGCTCTGAAATCGCCTTTCGAGCTGGCTCCGTCTCCGGAATCTCTTCAATGGATTGAAGGAAGAATTCCTCGACGATGTCATCGAGACGCTCTTGGATATTTTCGAAGTGTGAACGAGATCCCTCATACTGGACTCCATCCTGTGTCGTTCGCTCGTCGCTGTCGTCGAAAAAGACGATATTCTCATTATTACAATACACGGCAAACTCGGCGAAGAGTTTGTCTAGGGTGAGTTCATCGTCACGTGAGCCGATGATGTCGGTCAACACTTCCCGGAAGGAATCCAGTTCGACATTGGCCTGTAAATCTCTCGCTAATCGGGCGGCTTTTTGACGCCCATCGGAGAAACACAGGACCTTACGGCCTTTGTTCGGGAATTGGTCCTTTTTTGGATCCGTCGGCTGAATGCCGAACATCGAGCGAACGATATTCGCGAAAGGTTCCTCACCTTTAGTGACCAGATCTTCAACCTTGGTCTCCCCATATCTTCGCTGTTCCTGAATCCCACAAGCAGGGCAGCGTGTCCAACTCCAGGCAGCATCATCTTCTGGCGGTTCCTCAGTAGGCACCCAAACATCAATATGAGTCGTTTCTTCCTCGTCGCTCACATGCCGGTCATCAACGAGGTATCCGGAGTCGATGGATAAGTTACGTGATGTCGTTGTCTCTGCCAGCGACCGTCCATGTTCGTGTTCCGTATCCGGGTCTGTGCGAGGTTTCTCGACGAGGAGATGTAGTTCGTCTAATTTCTCGCTATTCTCGGGATCCGTCCAGAGGAATGTCGGCCCACGATCGCTATCTTCCCGACGATAGGCGCGTAGATATGCTGCCCCACAGGTTCGGTGGCTGATCAACTCAAACACACGGCTGCCACATCCGGGTTCGGGGCACGTTGTATGAGGATTCGTGTAGAATTTCCCCAATAGGTTCTCTCCTTCGGTAACGCGCCGTCCGGGACACTCAGGATTGATACACGCATACTGAGCGGGCAATCCCTTCAGGAACATATGGAGACGAGTCGGCAACAGAGTTTGTTCGTCATCACGCCGCGCTTCAGTACATAAATATAGGAAGTTTCCAGTAGCTTCTTGGGCTAATTCTCCGTCGACATCAGGGAATAACTCGTCAGCTAACGTATCGAGTTCGAGTGGTTCGTCCTGAAGATGTCTATGGGCTGCCCGGAAAAGTGAATCCTCTTTGAGTTGCGTCCCAAGATAATCACGAATTTCCTCAAGAGACTCTGCCTGTAGTTGATCCCAGCCACGCTCGCTCGCCAAATTTCGGATTTTTGAAACATCCTCTAATGAGTACCCAATACGCTCCAGGATCTCAGCAGTCCGTTGATCGCTTGGCTCGCCACTACCAAACGACTCCTGTTCGCCGGTTATCACAGCAAACTCATTTGGTTCACCGGTTGTGAGTTCCGCAGCGAATTCGGGAGCAGCTGTCTCGATATTTTCCCCCATCGTGGCGCTCGTGAGGATAAAGCGGACACGGTCTCGCGAAATCCCCAATTTTTGCAGAAGCCGGCTTAACAAGAGCGCGACCTCTGCGCCTTGTGCCCCACGATAGAGGTGCGCCTCGTCAAGTACAATCGTTAATTCGTTATCAGCATCAGCTTCGAGCCACTCTTTTGTATCTCCGAACAGCGGCTGTTCGATAGGGCGCAACAGCATATACTCCAGCATCGAGTAGTTAGTAATCAGGATATCTGGCGTCCCACCATACTCATTTGACGAGTGCATCTCCTGTCGAGTAAACAACTCCCGATCATTCGGCTGTGTCTGGAATTGCTCCGATTTGCCCGCGCCGAAGTTCCGGAATCCACTGAGATTCTTTGCCGGGATTCGCCCCTTCTCATCCAGTTCACCGTAGAGAACGGGTTGTTCGCGTTGCAAATCGAGATAGCGATCGATAATCGGCTTCACCAGTCGATCGTTCTTCGATTCATTGAACTCGCCGTGGTAGGGAGTCCGACTTGTATACATCCCGAACTGCACGCGACGGCCCATATACTTCTCAATAGTGTCTGCTCCAGTTTCGTCACCAAACAACAATCGCATTCGAGAGAGTTGGTCGGCGACAAGTGCGTTCATCGGATAGAGTACCAATGTCCGCATTCCTCGCTGATCGGGGGTCTTACCACGTGAAGCCTCTTGCGCCAGCTGCCCTAAAATCGAATAGAGGAAAATTTCAGTCTTCCCTGACCCTGTCCCTGTCGAGACAATCAAGTCATCCTCGTCGTTAAAAAATGACTGGAGAGCGTCCGCCTGATGTTTATATGGCGGATCGAACACGTCTAAATCATCTCCCTCGAGATCTTTGAGTAAATCGACGACATCGGTTGGGAGTCCGAGATCCCGAAGCTTGTCGCCAGGCACATAGGTAGGGGTTGCTTCAACCCACGGCTCTGTTGCGGTTTCTCCCTCATTCATCAACGCCCGCCGCTCTTTCAGAAGGCGTGGATGGTGGAGGTGGTACGTTGCTTCCAGGTATCGCTGGAGGTCATCTTCGAGTTTATCTGAAACTTGCTTGATTGATTGCATATTAGGTCTCACCTGCTATTTTGTTAGTAAGCGTTACTGGCAACTCTGCAAATACATCCGAGACCGAGTTAGCACTCTCGGGTGGGATTTGCCATTGCAATTGGTAGGTCGGGGAATCGATCCACTGGGCACCGATTGCATGCAGCCAGCGCATCTGTGGCCGAGGCGGGGCGAAATCGCAATTAACAACGACGGCATTGTCATCGCCAGTGATCTCAACCTGTTGTGGTACGCCGTCCGCAGCATTGAGGATCAGGCACACTTGTTTCCGATACTGTGTTGGAATGCCGACCATTTTGGTTTCCGGCTCCTCCCCTGGTTCGATTTTTAGCTGGTACGCATCAGTTCCATATTCAACTGGAACCCGCCAAAAGCTGGCTTGGATGTCCCCATCTATTGTAGCGACAAGGGGCGTCCCATCCGGTTCGAAGCCGTACCGGTGGCCGATATACGGTTCCCAGTCTGTCTCGGGTTGCCACTCCTCCTGAGAACGTGTTTGAATAAATGTACGTAGATCCGATTCAGTAAACAAATCTGAGTCGCTAATACCGACATACGCATCCTGTGATTGGAGTGTGATATCGGCCGCAGGCAATTCGTCTGTACTCGTGTTCGTAATAACGCGCGTGATACCTCGGAACTCGAGTTCTAAACCAGCATCCAGAAATTGTTGACTCGCCTTGCCTGACACCAGAATTGCCTCCGTTTCGGTCGTCATAATCGCGCGTGTTGGCGCTGGTGCGTAGTAGCCCTGTGCGAGCTGTAGAAGGTCCCCATAGAATGTGACGGTCGGGCCAGTCCGCTCGGACATAACCGCCCGGAACCAATCGCTTTCATCATCTCCGTCATCTGGCTTGGGATCTCCGAGTATTGCTCCGAGTTTGTGCACTACCCAGTGGCGCAATCCTGAAATATGCGTCTTGGGATACTCATCAGTAGAGGCGTTGATCTTATTTTCTAACCCGAGTCGGATCGCCTCAGCAATTAACGCATCGCGCAACTGGTCATCCCGCTCTGGGAGCGCCTGTTTGGTAGTCCCGATAAATTCGCTTGCGAAGGTTCGAAATGGATTCGGCTCAAGCCCGGCTTTTTTTAACCACTGCATCCGTGCCCAGTGACTCGCATGGTCGATACGACCGACTTCATCGTATGTCTCAGTGATTTCTCCGATAGCCGTGTCACGGTCAAATCCGACAATCCGGCCATCGATTTTCTGCCCGACTTCTGCCTCTCCACTCACAAATCGAACAGGGACATCGCCAACATACCCGATCAGCGTTTCGCCCTCAAGATCGGAGATGGTTGTTGTGATTTCATCACCCTCCGAAATCGGTAGTTCATAATACCAACCCGCAAGGATGCTTAGTCGGGTCATATAATTCTTGCCGCGTGCTGATTCTGTTTGCACCTTGGCATAGCCGTCCCCGATACCAACGATCCTGACAAGAGAACCCACTTCTGCACGAACCGGCCCAAGTTGGATACGCTCGCCGCCGAGGATGGTTACACCAAGGTCTCGTTCCTCAATGTCATCAATCTCTGCATACGAAACAACGCCAGACTCTGGTGGCTCATCGGGGATCAAATGGTCCATAATCCCGCGGATCCACTCAGTATGATCTGGTGCTAATACCTCCTCAGTGAGACAGAGTGCAAATCCAACGTCCTGACCATGTTCTTCTTTTTCTCCCAAATATTGCAGTTGTACTTTTGTTCCCTTTTGACAGGTTACAGGACCGATATTAATCATATCGCCTTCGTGTCGGACAGTCCCGAGCCCGCTTCGAATCACGCTCGCGACTTCTGCGCTAAATTGATCACCAGGTTCTAAATCCATAATTGAGCGCTATGATTCCGAGGTTTGGTTGTCGGTCACAGTCGTTGCTAACTCCGGTTGTGAGAATCCAATGGTAACACTTCCAATCCCATCAAAACCAAACTTGACTGATTCACACCCGTTCCGCACCCAGTGGCTGAGTTCAGGTATGAATTCCTCGAACGATTTTGTCGTCCGTGTTAGGGTTGGCCCCAGAGATGATCTCTCAAGGAACGAGGCTCGGATATCTATATTGAGTCCATCGGGTCCGGTGTATTCAAGAATGGTTGGTAATGCTGCTGGCTCGAAATCAGGCCCGATTTTGATTGAGCTAGTCTCGCCAAGTGGACTGAGTATGGTCGGTTCTGAGTCCTCCAGATACGCCGCAATACCGATTGTATCCGGAGAAGTTTGGGAGGAGCGTTCTGTTCGACCTTCATCAGCGTGTAAGTGAATCATCCGGTGTCTGCTAGAGTTTCGTTGGTGAACGCTAATTCGGCGTGATCCATCTGGAGGAACTTTTGTCACCCAGAATCTGGGGTTCCCGGAGCCAGTTGGTTCGAGATCAACAACGTCGCTTTCCAGCTTTGGAATTGAGACAACTTCGAACACCGGATCGAGATTCTGTGCCGGAGTGACCCCAACAAGGACAGGATCGTCGGGGGCTCCGGTAATCGGTGCTTCAATCGTCGGATGCACATCTGCAGGAAGAATGACATCAGCGTCGAACCCGTAGTCGTCGGTGGTCAACCCTTCACCATACTTTTCCAGCAACTCTTCTGTCGTCTCCCGGGCAGGAAACGCCAATATATCATAGTCTCCGATAGTGTAATTCTGAACGAGGTCAGGGAGATACGGTGGCTTATGATCCATCACAAGGTACACCCATTCACCCAGTTTGACCTGCCTGTCCGACCGATAGCGCCGGGCGCGACTCTGATCGCCAACGAACAAGTCCCCATCAGCCAAGCCATCCGCTGTCCACTCACCTACAATAGAGTCTAACTCCTTTGGCCCAGAGATTGAAACCCGGAACTCACCAGCTGTCGGGTCAAGTGAGAACCCCACTTCTGATTCTGAAGGATGGAAATTTTGTGCAACTGGAGGTGTCTCAATACCAGTGGTTTGAATCTCAAACTCCGCTAACAGATCCTCTACAGTTGTTTGTGGAGGAATTTGCCCCCAATCGAGTGAAGGAATGACACCGAAACAGTCGAGATGCCCATCATATTCTTCCCCCAGATGGACTCGAATCGATCGTTGTTTTTCTTCTTTTTCGATATCGGATGTCCGAAGCTTATCGACCATCTCGTCGACATCCGCTTGGCCCGATAACGAGCAAGTTGTATCGTCCAACACACCCATCTTGTGCGCGAAATATTGCCTTTTAGCACCTTTTCGTGGATTAACAAATTCTCCGCATTCAGGACAGGTATAGTAATCCAGCTTATGTGGAATCGCTTCTTCAATTGGTACCGCGTTTCCGTGCGGATCTTGAGCTGATGGAATCGATAAATTACTCATTTCGCTCTACATTCTGGACACAGGTACTGCTCAAATTGGAACGTTGCTCCCCCATTGTATGATACAGAAATGTTGTTAACAGCCACCAATATAAATGTAACCACGCTCTGCTTGGTTGAATTATACTGGTGGACGAAATCAAATGAACCCGACGCACGGGGATCACGCCGTTCGACGGCGCGACCGGCGGATCACTCGTGCGTCGTGTGTACGTTCTTTTGTCCACAAGTATTAATTTTGATCGCTCATGGGAAGCACATTGTTGGTGAGTCAGAGCACAGTTCGAACGACCTCTTCGAGAGCTTCTTGACCGGGGTTACGTAAGATTCGTCGACGAAGCTGGAAGACTCTGAGATAGGGCGTGAGCTTGTCCTTTGAGACGCCTCGATGCGGCAAGAGCCACCGTCGCGCCAGCGACGCGTGGCTCTCGCAAGTGTTCACGTGCGCGTCTCCATCGACGTATTCGCCATCGCCGTGAATTACCGCTTCTCGCTGGAACTTTTCGTCGTCTCCGAGTGGGTCGTACGCTCGAAATCCGTCGGTGTAGACAGTCAGCGACTCCTGCCGGCGGTCGCCGAGCAGGAGTCGCACGGTCGATTCGTCAGCGGATTTCGCAGCGACGACGTATCGCTGATCGCTGCCACGATCAACGAGTGTGAAAACCGGTGGCTTGTCCTCGTCATAGCTTCCACGACCGCGTTTCGAGAGGCCACGCGAGCGCGACTCCTAGTCACGCTCGCGGCCTTTCAGCCCCGCAGACACATAGAATTCGTCGATCGCTCTTGTGAAGTACGTT
>Ga0102939_1000173_pt1 | contig 22330 bp, 17 predicted proteins | sample SalPon2_B_H2O_MG_FD_78214 | JGI IMG/M metagenome (GOLD analysis project Ga0102939, IMG submission 78214) | Salt pond water microbial communities from South San Francisco under conditions of wetland restoration - Salt Pond MetaG R2_B_H2O_MG | ecosystem: Environmental > Aquatic > Non-marine Saline... | reverse complement strand
CTTCTGGACCGCTCTGTTGATTTGATTGCTGTTCATGAACGTGGCGTGGATCCTCTGTCTGAACTTCAATACCACCCCGAACAGCGGCCCGGATATGGACACCTATTCCGAGCTCAATAATACAGTCATCTGTGATTTCGACTGATTCTCCTTTCTCTAACTCTGTCTTTCCAGGGTTTGTCTGAATCGAAATTGGGTTGGTGCTAGTCAGGTTTTTTACGTAGATCCCATGTGATGTCGGAGTCAGTTCTACCGGTGGGTTTCCATTATGTTTGCGGGAAACACCGGCATCCTGAACACCTAGTTCGATTGTCCGCCCATTGGCTTCAGCTACGACATCATAAGTATCATTATCTAACCGATAGATCCCAACTGGCACCTCTTCGATCGGAATTCGTTGCACCGTTTCAGCTTGATCGGCATGCTGGATAGGTATCAAGTAGCGTTTCATCTACCCGTCCCAAGCTTTTAGACTGGACTGAGTCTCTTCAATTGCAGTCTCAATATGTTGCTGTGAAATCGGAACAATATCTCCATCAGATCGTGCTTGTTTGAGCGCGCTACGAGCGGCTTTCGAGGCTATGATCTCGAGATCGCTGGAGGAGTATCCGTCAGTAAGTCCCTTGATTCGTTCCCAATCGATTTGATCTGTTAGCAAGGGTCGGTCTCGTAGGTGGACACGTAAGACGGCGGCTCGGGCTGTCGCGTCAGGGGGAGGCACTTCAATTCGTTCGTCAAATCGTCTCCAAGCGGCTCCATCGATACTATCAGGGAGGTTAGTGGCACTAACAACAATTACATCTTCGCCTTTAGTTTCTGACATTTCAGTCAGGAATTGAGTGATCATTTGACTTTCACTCATCGTCTTGCTCCCACCACCCTCCCGGTCAGCAGCAATAGCATCGATTTCATCAAGGAACAAAAGACAGGGTTGATTATTACGAGCTACCTCAAATAATTCCTCCATATTATCGGCCGCTTCTCCAACCAGGGAACTAGTTATATCGGAAGCTTGTGCTTCGATATAATTGTATCCTAATTCACCAGCGAGGGCTTTAGTGATAAATGTTTTTCCCGTTCCAGGTGGCCCATGCAATAAAACCCCATTGACGACTCCGAGTTCGTATTCCGCATATAGCTCGGGACGTTCCAGTGGATCAATGACTTGATCTTTAAGCGTCTCTTTTAGATCCGTCATTCCCCCTACGTCACCAAAGTCCATCTCAGGGGCGTCCTCGAGATATGACGTGGGATCTGATCCATCTGAATCTTGCTTGTTTGTGGAAGATCGAGTGCCAGAATCGTCTTTTGATTTATCACTCCCCCCAGAGACATCAGACTGGTTCTCTCCCGGTGAGGAATCATCAGTAACGGGCTTCCCTTCGTTGAGCTTTTTAGCTACTGTTTTTAGGTTCTCCGCTAACTCCAGGCGCTCACGTTTCAGTTTCTCATTCGACTCAAGCTCTGCCCATTGTTCAAGAGTGTCTACGCATTGTTCGTAATATCTGGCAGCTTTTTCATAATGATCCTCACTTCGAGCTGCCTCAGCCTGTGTACGATACTGCTCATACTCAGACTCTAAATGGTTTTTTTGTGCACTCTTTTTTAGTGACATAGATTACAACTTAGGCTGGTCTTCCTCTAGATCCATATCGATGTCATCGTGCTCAACCTCGACGTCTTCCTCGATATCTATTTGTTCTTGTGACATATCGCCAGCGGCCATCTCCTGCATAATTTCTAGTTCTTCTGGCTCTTCTGTTTGAAGTTCCTGATCAAGGATTTCGATATCAAGAGCGTCTTGGACTTGCTGCATGTCTTCCATTTCCAAACCGAATTCTGCCATCTGATCCATAACCTCACCCTGGAGTTCCTGAGCATTCACATCGTTACTCATGAGCTCACCAATTGTGGTTGAGTCTTTATTATCGTGCATGGACATTACTTCACGCATGCCTTCAATCGAAATAATAGTGCCAAGCTTGACACTCTTTTGCTTGTATTTTTGTTTCTTTATTTTGTATTTCTTTTTCTCAAATTTTGCTTTACGAGCATACTGCTTTTGCTTCATGTCATCAGATTCTGCACCCTGTTGAAGGAGTTTTTCATATTTAAGTTGGTGTTTTTCCATCTCCTTCTCAGTCTGCTTCATACTCTGTTCAAGTTTTGATTTATCTGTCCGGAGTTCTTTTCGGCTGTAAACGCTCTCATCAAGCAGTGAATCTGTATCAGCTGTACCAAACCGTTCTTGAACCCAATCTCTAAGTTCCATTGTAGTATGTTGTGTTGTAATTTACTTACTTATTGTTCTTATGACTTATACCATTTACAAGTCGGGCTTGACCGTAAGGACAGTGCCCACGACGCCGACTACGGCCCCAAGACAGGCTACGATAACTAGGAGTTTCATCTCACTCACTGTGACCGAAAGCCATTGTTCGCCAAGGGTCGCTTGCGCGTAGATGACTCCTGTGCCTACGACAATTCCCGTAATTGCACCTAGTGTTACCCGGCGTTCCATGAATTTGAAAACACCGAGCAGTAATCCGACACCGAGAAGCAGGTTTGCGATAAACGCACCTACTGTCGATAGGACTACACTCATTCTTGATATTGTGTCACCCAATTATATTCTCATGTGGATATCACTTAAGTTTTTGTACTATCCGTATTTTTGTAGTTTTCTCCAAAATAGACAATCATCAACTCATCAAATATCGATATACTACTGACCAGTTTTCCTCCAATATAGAGACAAGTATTTATAAGAAAAACATAGAAATATCCTGATGGGGTATCCGGTAATGAATCAAATAAATATGCGATACTGTCTACACGTACGGGCAGCTGTGATACCCAACTGATCCATGGTCGATGACAACGAAACGGAGCGGTATTTGTATACCATCCAGTATGACGAGGAAGCCGAACGAAAACGGGTCGAGTATCTGTTCAACAATTGGGAAGATGGCGAAATAAAAAGCCCGAATGGACTTTCACGGATGGCTGAGGGTACCGATAATGAAGAGCTCTATGAACAACTTGTAACAAAAATTCCTGAAGAGCAAATCGAGGTTTACCGTCTTCAACCTACTCAGCTGGAGGTTGATCCGGATACGATCACTGTTGAACAGAAAATTGCGGCTTCAGTTGATGCAGTAGAAACCTTCATCGAATATATCCTTTCAAAAAAGAAGGCAGTGCTTCAATCAGGAGCCAGAAATGAATACGAAATGTACACCAAAAAAGGCCGTGCAGAAGTCTCGTATGATATTCAACAAAGAAAAGGGAATCAAACCAATGTAACTATTAAAGTTACTGGTATTCCACCTTCACCAGGATTCTTGGCTGATTTCTTCAGAACAGAACTGCAAGATTACGCTGCAAGTCAAACAAAATAAAATATGACAGACTGTAGTCAAAAACTTGATGACCTGACATACACGGCGAATCGCGTTCTTGATCGAGATCTTGCGGGCCTACAGCGTATGCCGGAACGATCTCGAATCGAGAAATACAACGAAATCAAAGCGAATGAAGAGGAACTGAGATGGGATTTTGGAAAGGAATGTCCTGATTTCCTTTCAAAAGATGCACGCCAACGGACTGCTGGAGAGTTAATGTTAGCCCGCCTCCTGTTGGCTGCTAGTTTTCATAATGGTTCAAAGGTTCCGGCCGCAATGGCCGATGATTTCATCGACAAAGAATTGGAGGCAGTAGTGGAATTTGATCGGTTCAAACAATTTGATGCTCTCGATGAAGAACAAATCGAAGAAAAAATCAGGCGAATGGAAGGGGAGGTGTACGAATTAGTCCAGGAGTATACCTCCACACAAATCGCAAATATGGACGAGTTAATCGAGAATCCTGAGGTTCAACAGGATGTCATCGAACGGCTCGTTGAGCGGTACGATGATCGACGAGAACGAATCCGTCAAGGGTTCTTCGTGTATGTAGAGAGTCATGGGATCGAACACATGGTCGAAAGTATTGAGGATGCTATCAAAGCTGTCTCCGATTCGACCAACGAACGCGAACGAATCCAAGAGGTGCTCCGAGATGAAATCACTGACCTAGAAAATTCCCTCGAAAGTGGGTTTAAGAAACAGCGAACACAAATTCAAACAGAACTCAATCGAGTTGAACGTCAGGTTGCCAGTGAGACTGTCGATGCAGATGAAATCCGCAACCAATTACAAGATATTGATACGATTGATGACGATGCTGTCGACGCCCTGAACAATGCTATTTCTCGAACACAAAGGTTAGAATCCGATTTGGATGAAAAAATCAAAGAATTAGAAGTTGCACAGGAAGAAGCATCCAAAGCAGGTGGACAACAAGCTGGTGAAGAAGCTGTCGAAGTTGTCAAGGCGGAACTCGAACGTCTTGATGAGCAACGTTCTGAACTCAAATCCGAGATTAATAGACTTCAGGTAGAACGTGAAGAGATTGAACACGCCCGCAATCGGCTGGATGAGCGACAGGCTTCTCTGGAAGATCGAGTCGAAGAGGTGGAAACGTCGGTCGATAAAACGGATGGCTTAGAAGGGAAAGATGTTGTCACAGCGTCTACGGCACGCCTCTTCGAGATGGACTATATGGGCCGATTTGATACAGGAATGTATGAAATTCCTGCTATTCGGATGCCTGAGGAGACATTCGACGTGCCAGATGGGTATTGGGAAGGCCGGAGTGAACGCCGGAACGAGGCCTCCCAAATGACTAATTTGTTGCAAGAAAATGATAAAGAGCCAAGCGATACGTACCCTACAAATCCAACGGCCAGATACACAATTACCCAAAGCAAATACCTTGGCCTCAGTAAAGAAACTCAGATGATAATAGAGGCAACCGTAGCCTCCCATCTCGATGCCCACGCAATCAACGGATTCGATGCAGCCGCAGCAGATTTAGACGACCTCTTAGGCTTCGTTAATAGTGCTGTTCGAGAGGCGTCAGATGATGAAACACCATATCTACTTGGTATCGCCTCACCGACTGGATGGACTGATCGTGTACAAAACCTTGTTTTAGAGGACGAACTTGCACGAACACGATTCAGTCGACACGTAAGTGTCTGTTTGGTTGACCTCAGTAGTGGTGATCTCATCTATGATTCATCGGATCCAGTGGTTGCTGAGAATATCAGTGTGTTCGAGCGAGCTGTCCAGACCGAAGCAGTTGATGATTGTGTCTCAATGGTTCGTTCAGAGTATATTACTGACTTAGGCCGTGAAACTGTGATGCTTGAAGAGATCGTTGATGAGACGGACTTTGATCGGCATGTGGTCAAGCGGTCGTTTGATCGTATCGAATCACGCGGGGAAGGAGAACAATTCTACGTTGATGAAAACGGCCTCGCGATTGACGTTGGGGGTGTATGAAGTTAACTAAGTATTATATATCGGTGCTGGATCTCGATAATCGTGGGAGGAGAGTTCGATCATAATAAGAGACTTCTTGATATATTGCATATTGCTGGACTTTGTTAGTATCTCTTCGTTGAATAGATTGCCTAAATTCATTAAGTCTCTCTGAAAGGTGTTGAGATAGCGGTGAACTTTTGTTTTCGAGATCTTTTTCAACAGAATCAATCCGCCTTTTGATTTGTTTCTTGGTTATATTACCAATCGAATGTTGGATTTCCTCAGATTCATCTAAATCCTCAATCGTTGATAGAAGTTCAGCATGAAGGTCATTATTCTTTGGATTAATTAGATTATCTAGCAATCGATTTGATCTATCAGTCCTTATCTGAGTAGTCCGTTTAACCTCTGCCGCAACCTCGGGGACTGTTTCTGAGGACTTAGTGATTCTCAACTCATTACTTTGTAGTTGTTTAGATATATGCGATAATTTCTGTGTATTATTCCCACTGATTTCGTTTTTTGTTTGTGAAACAAATTCTTTTACTAAGTTTTCTACTTCTGTCTTGAGATTATTGAATGCATCTTCTTGTTCAGCCTTTTGATCCGCAGACTCAACCGCGTATTCAATCAATGGTAAGAGCAAATCGCTTAACTCTGATTGGTCATGAGACAGTTCTCTTTTAAGTTGTCTGATCTCTTTGACACTTGAAGAGGAGGATAACGTTTGTAGCTGCTCTATTGAATCATCAGACAATCCTGAAGAGTTAGCAGTAGCTACTGGTTGTTGTTGTTCGAATCCAGAATTTTCCTCTTTGTCAGAATCAGAATCATCCTGATCTGATTCATTATCAATCGCCTCCGATACCCAGTCATACTCTCCATCGTCGGACATATACATTTCTTATATCGTTCTGATTTAAAATATTCGGCGATACTCTGTTGAGCTAATCAATCCTATTATCTCTTTTTATTCCCCTTGTGACGTGGTAACGCACTATGCTATGCGAGTGAATTGGCAGATTGGACACTGGAAATGTCTTTTTCCAGAATTCGAATGCTGGTAGCAAAATTCTTCAGTTAAAGATTGAGATGCGTCACATCTTGAGAGTAAGCTGGGATAGTTCTGTTAATTCAGTAGGAAGTCACCACTCGTAACTTCTTCCGCGTCTTTCGAATATTGATACATCTGATTGATTGTTCGATAGATGAGTCCCCCCGCGCCCCCTATATATCCGAGTATGGCTGCAAGCAGTGATCCCTGAGCAATAAGCAAGCCAAGTGATCGGAAATCGTACGTCGAACTCACGGTAGACAAGCGATTGTTGGCCCCAGCAGTTTGAAGATTTGAAATCGCATTTTCATACGATTGTCGAACCTGTTCGATCTGAGAGCTATACGTACCATACTTCATAGGATTAATGAGTAATGGTTGTCCCAAGAGTGTCACACCATTGGCCTGGATCGTTTCCCAAGCTCGCTCGCCCTCTTGCACCTGAGTTTCTGCATTGGATACTGCGCTAACATACGCTTCAAATGCAGCATCTGCTTCTGATTCAAGTCGATCGGCTTCCTCTGAATTCCCATTGAACCGTTCAATTTCCGCAAGTTGGCGTTTTGCTCTGGTCTCTTCAAGATGAGTCAACCCACCAGATTGAATTTGGGCCTCATAATACTCTCGTTGTTCAGCGATAACATTCTCCAGATCCCCACTCGCCTCAGAGAGTACACTATTACTCGTCGAACTGAGGCGGCTGCTCTGGAATTCACTTGAGTACAGTTTCAACGTATTATAAGCTGACGCAGCTCGCATTACTTGCGGCTGAGCTTGGATGTGTCTGTCTTCATTGATAAGATCTGAGGCCTCATTGATGCTCTCGATGTAGATCTCAGCTGAATCTGCGAAGGCGAGGGTTGTCGAAATTTGCCCTCGTTGCGCTGCACCGGATCGAATTTGTTGATCCATATCATTCACCAAAGTAAGTGTTTGGGAAGCTACGGGACTATCATACCCAGAGAGTGACTCCTGGATTGGTTCCATATCAAGTGGCACAGGTGTGGCGGTCACACGGACTTGTGTATCACTTGTTGATCCATCAGTTGAGTATACCCATTCATACGTGCTCCCAGGTTCAGCTTGCGCATCAAATGCGATATTGAACGACGCTGAGGTTTCTCCACCCGCACTAACAGAGCCGGGTTGGCTTGTTACTGATATCCAATTGTTTGGCCCACTTTGTTGATCCAATTGTATATTGTCAACACCTTTGTATCCGAGATCCTCACTTATTGTTGTTGACGACGATTGACTCTGTCCAATAGGAACATCACCAACTGAAACAGTAGTGGCAGATAACTGTGTGTTATGGGAAATCGAAATGTCGCCTGAGAAGTCATCCGACCCACCGTCCGCAGTATCAACACTCCCAGATAGCGAATAGTCGCCTTCGGAGAGATCAGTATCAGCTGACACTTCGATGTCTATCTCTTCTGTCGAATCAGCACGAACCTCCCCACTGCCGGTTCTTGTGACAGAAATGCCAGAGTCAGCAGACGATGCACTAACGCTGCTGACATCTAATGGTAAATCCCCGCCGTTTTCAACGTCCACTGAAATGTCATCCTCGATTGACTGGGTGCTTTCTTTAGGCTCATCGAATTCGATGTCACTATCGCCTAGTGATGCACTTTCGATGTACCCCGGGTAAATCACCCGTGCCTCGATATCGACTTCGCGACTAACTGATCGATCTCCATCATCCCAGAGCTCTACTGTCCAAGTCAGCGTCTCGTGTTGCTCAGCATTACCTACATCAATTTCCCACGGTGAACTGCCATAATCCAGTCCGCTCGGAAATTGAAGTGAGGCCCCCGATGGACTGTCGACGATGTCGTATCGGACACTTTCAGTTGTTCCGGATCCACTGACTTCCTCGACAGTCAATTGGCCCGAAGAAACGTCGTCTACCAATACATCTCCAGCATCAAATGGTTCTTCTTGAAACCCAGGGCGTGGTGGCGTAATAACATCTACATCAAAGCTGAAACCCTCTCCATTAACATCCCCGCGGACGGTTCCACTGTCAGCATCCGCCTCCGCAGTTATCGTAACTGAAATATCTTGATTACCACCGATCCCAGAAGACGTTCCTGACGGTTCTGTCACATCAACGCCTGACGGAGCATCTGAAATATCCACTGAGTACCCCGTTCTATTACCATCATCGCTGAATGAAATCGTATGACCTTGGGATGTTCCACCGTCGATAGTCGTATCGGACGCACTGGCACCAGTGATCTCTGCACTAACTAACCCCGGGGTAACGGCTAGCCCGATGATTAATACCGCGCCAAAAATTATGACTTTTTTATACATTGGTGTCACCTCCGGCTACCACCTTTGCGACTTCAACGTTAGTTAGATCGCGCTTCCAACTGAATAGTTTTGATACGACAACAGTACTGATCAATGCAACGATAATACTGTAAGCCAGTAATATAAATGACGTGCTGACGGCCAAGGCTGTCCACGAACTATCGATTTGACTTTTCGCTTGGGTTAATTGTTCTTGATTATCAGCAACGCCGTGTATCTCAGCTTTCTCAAGCGCACCGTTCACTTCATTTCTGACGGATTGAATTTGGTTATATTGTGTGAAGAGTGTAATTGGATTACTAGCCATTGCACTTCCTATGCCTTCGCAACTAGCACACGTCGAAAGGAATGATTGAGCCTCTGTCGTGGCACTCTCGATATCCTCCGTTGCGAATTGGTACTCTGCTTCCATTCGTTCAACCTGAGCGGTGAACTGCGCAGCTTGATTCGGTAGCCCAGCACGATCATACGCACTGGCAGCTATTGATAACAATTCAACCTCTTCGGGTGTCCGTTGGGTAGACTCGGCTTGTGTTTGGGCATCGGAAGCAATACTTTCATAATATCGAGTCAACCCAAGTTGCGCTAAGGATGCTTCCGTATTTGCGCCTTCGTCTTCAAGTGTATCGATAGCAGCCTCAACATCTTCAGCTTGTGAGAGGGCTTGCTCAAACTCGCCAGCTTGGGTAGACTGATATGAATTACGGAACGATTGGAGTAATGTCAATAAACCTGATAGCTCACGTTCTTCTCCGATGTTGAGACTTCCTACTTCTTGGGATCTAGTAACGGAGAACGTGCGAATAGTTTCAAATTCGCTATAGCTTTGGAACGCAGGCGTTCCTTGTAGAGATCTAAACGTCTCGAAGTACTCATTGGCTGTTTCTGGCGTGTCTGCACTCGCCACCGATGGGACACCAGTAGCCATCATTGAAAGTATCAATCCAATGCTTATCAACACGCGTCCGATTTGATTCAGTTGTTGTCGTTTCATTTTAGAACACCGTCCTATTGAGTCGATCGCAAAGAGCTTCGTGGCCGAAGAACTCCTCGATCGCATCCAACATTTGTTGTGTCATGTGTGCTGCAGCGATTTTCTCAGTATTCGTTTCTCCAGTGCCTAAGAGGTCGATGATTCGATCATGCATCACTTCGATTGGTGAAATCTCGCTTACTTCCTTTCGTTCATCACTAATTAAATCATCTACACTATCATATTGCTGCTTAACATCTTTTTTCATTTCTCTGCTAGCTTCTCCTGACAGTTCTGTTTTATAGTTGAGGAATGATTCTAACAAATTAGGATGACTCCATGAAATGTTTCTATCTTGCATATCTCCGCACGCGGTAAAGAGGTCGATATTCCGTTTGGTACTCATCGCCCCTTGAAGTATGCCTAAGCACTCAGAACTCGCATTTAACAAGGCTCTTGCCGCCTCATCCGGCGAATGATCCGTTTCAAAGAATAACTCTCCATGATTTGGGATCGATTCAACTGCTTGCAAACCTTCTTCAATAACTGAGCCGAAATATGTCTGGATGGCCGTATCGTATGTTGAGTCTGAGAGCGAATCTATATCCTCTCGCAGCCTCAATATCGTATCTCTATGTGATTGAGATAATGCATATCCGAACTCAAAATTCAAATTGACTTTTGTCCAGTCTTTGTACCGAACTTGAATCGATTGGGTTTGAACAGAGTAGTATTGCTGTGTTGAGGTGTTTTTGTGTGTGACTGTATAATTCCCAATGAGTTTATCAACCGTCACAGACCCTGAGTCATCTGTAGAGACGGTTTCATCGCTAACGTATTTTGCAGTATCAGCTTGGGGTTCCAACAAGACTTCGGTGTTTGGAGATGGGATATTATCCACCTCTGTGTTTATTTCTACCTCACCAGTTTTTGGCTCAAGTTCAACCTCTACTTTTCCGTTGGTTCCTTCACCACGGCCGACAGTAATTGTCTTGCTGTGGAATTTTGCATGTGACAGTTCGACTTCTATGCTGTCCTTTGTTGAAGGAATTCGGATTTCTTTTTTGCCACCTCCTTGAGATTTTTCAATGGTCGAGATCTCCACATCATCAATCTCAAATGGGCTACCTGCACACCGCGCCGTAATTTTCTTATATGTCGGTAATTTCAATTTCGCGTGTGGATCATCATAAGATACTGTTTCTGGACTTGATTTTTCTCCTTTGGCATTCACCGCTTTGATCGTTAATTGACCACCTGCAATAGTGGCATTTGGGTCAATTTTGCTAAATACATCATTAGACCCTTCTTTCCCTATGATATGATCATATTCACCGATAACTCTAATTTCAGGTTCAAACCACTCCGTACCTTCTGAAGTGTTTTCAGATCTCATTGAACTATGACTCGAACTACTGGTGGATTGCCGCTTATTTGAATCCGATTTTATTTCATCAAGCATGTACACCCCGGCCGGGGCTGCGATCGTACCAAGGAGTAAACCAACATATGTGGAAATATTGAGTGGGCTACTCGCTACTAGGTTGGCTTCTTGGGTGGTGAGTATGGCTACTGCTGCAAAAATACACATAACGAAGCTAATTAGTGGGGCTCCTATGAACGCACTATCATCTGTTCCAAGCAGATGTCCACCACCAGCACCTACTGATAATCCGACTATGAGTAACAACAGAATCGGAAGCGTGAGAGCGGCTATACCGCTAGGCGTCAACCCTTGGCCACCACTATATGGGTAGACAGTCATCAACCCAGAGGGAGTAGAAAGAATAGCTTCCTGTGGTGGTGATGAAGCCGAATATGCTATCGATCCAATTGCGGTCTGCTCTGAGGAGATCGTTGATATCCCATCCTCGTCACTGATGAGCGCAGATTGGATTGACAGTGTACTCAGTGAAGAAGGCAACCGAAGTGTTTCTTCTCCAAATTCTCCGGATATCTCAGGTGGCTCTTTGATCGTCAGAGTATCACTTAGGAGAGTTTCATTATCTTGGGTGACTCTAATGTCCACTTCTGATGAATCCTCGACATCAGGCAACGGCAATACTCCTGCATGTTCAGTTTCAAGCGTGTCTGAATTTCCATTTGCCGTTACCGTGAATTCTGTCTCAGGAGTAATCAGTGGGTTCCATAATATTAGTTCCTCACCCGTTGAGCGGAGTTCGGATGACACTTCTATTGATGTGATTACGCCACCGTCATATGACCGAATCCGTATTGTATCGCCCGATAGATTATCAACTGATGGGAGATCACTTAGAGGAATTCGCACCCTATTATGATCTTTTTCGTAGACTCCAATTGCCTCGCTCCCTGAATTTTGAAACTCAACAGTAATTCTGGAATTATTTACTAGCCCTTGTGTACGGGTCGGATTTGTTCGCACATAGAGTGCACCTCCAGAAGCGAACACCGGAATTTCCTCTGTTGCTGTCAGAGAGTATAATGATGTATTTGCACTCGTTTGGTTTTGTCCATAATTGATATCAACCGATATCACTTCCAGCGATTTCCCAGAAATATCACCAGTAGTTGGTGTAGTTGTGTTTATCCTAAATGAATCTGCTGAGCTTTCTTTATTAGCGTTGTAAACTAGACCTTCATCTAACACACCAAATAAACGGGGTGATTCGGCGACGACCTGTACCTTAGTTGTGTTACTATTATGTTCTCCAGGAGTTATTACGAGGTCATCATTGTCACGAGTGACTGTTGTATCAGTAGCGACCACACCAGCAGATGCTACAGTTATGGATAAAGCCACCGCTACCAGAACCATCAAAGTAACTCTGAACTGGGGCCGGTGAGATAATGAATTCATTATCCTGTTTGATGGAACTACGTTATCTAACATTGTCACTCCGAGTTTTTCTTGACATAATCCTCGATATTGGTTTGAATCTTATCCAAGCGAGCTTGAGGAAGTTTTTCGTCATCAGTTAACCGACCGCTGAGCTGGTCGAATTGATCCCAAGAGTGGTCGAGCAGTGGATTCAAATCAAACCCACCAAGGAGAAGCATGACATCTACGTTTTCACCCCTGCCGGGCTTAGGGGTCAACGTAGCTTGGCCAGCTGCATTGATATCATGCTTATCGGTCCACTTCTGATATGCTTTATACACATCTGGCTCTGTTATCTCTCCTTCATCGATCATACTTTCTGGAGCTCTAACAATCATATAAACAACCGAGGAGGTTCCTAATTCAAGTGGAACAAATGTGTTCTCTGCGGCTTTGTCGGCCATAAAGTCAAGCTCATATACGTCCCCGTTTAGATCCGTAGCGATAGCGGGGGTAAAGTGATAAGAGTCCATCTGAGAAGGGAGCGTAACATAATCTTTGATATCGATAACACTCCGTGTCTCTCGGCCAGCACCGATCATCATGTCGACAGCTCGGATCACTGCTGAATTAACAGAATCGTATTGGCCATTTCCACCAGCATCCTCAGAACTCAGATGTGAGTTTGATGCGAGTAAGACCAAGTCTGCATTCTGTGAACCATCTTCATTCCGTAGGAGCCGAGACAGGCCACAGATCGCATTGAAGTGCCGTTGTGGTTGTTCATAATAGTAAGGCCACACCGCAAATGTCGTATGTATAACACTATCCATCCAGTCATTCTCTGGGCTACCATTTAAATCGTTGAAACCGTTCTTGAATTGTTTAATTGTATATGGAATAGACCCATTTCCGGTGCCACCCCCTACGGTGGCTATATGCATGAATGCGTCCGTGTTATCAAAGCTATCACCTATCCTATTTACAATCCGCTGGAGGTTTTCTTTGGCACAGTCTTCCCCATTGGGCCAAAAATTACCCGCACCTTGTTGAGACCCGAATTCAAGCCCATATTCGCCCATAAGATCTACATTTTCATCTCCACTCGGGAGGTTTTTTTCCATTCGATCGATTGTATTCCGCAAGTCAGCCCGGTTTGTGTTCATCGCCAGTATCCGACCTTCGATCCCCGGATTCTCTGTTCCTTGGACGAATTGAGAAGCTATTCGGCCGCCTCCTTCGCCTGATGCTACTACTCCCCACCTCGTGAACGTGTTAATTGACATTAATTAACCACCTCAATTTTTGACTCAGTCGTTGATAATTCTTTATCAGTTTCAATTTCTTCGATAATTTCTTTGATTACTACGTTTGGGAGCGGCGGCGAAATGAATTTACTTCGGATTTCATTATAAGACAACGTCTCTCCCGATTTGAGATTGTACTTGGCTACTTTTTCTATTTCTTTCTCTATTTTCTCTTGGTTATATCCGATGATAGCCCCCTCATTTTCACAGATTTGATAGTCCTGTTGTTTACACCATGTTGCAAGCACGCACGTCATGTATTTACTTGAAATGGGGAATTCCATTTCAGAGGACACATAGCCCTCATCTTCAAACCTACTTTCAATTCGTGTTTCGATGTCAGCTAAGACCTCTTCAACATCGATATCAACCCCTTCACACACCTTGTCTATCAGCTGTTGTTCTTGTAGTTCGATGTTATAGATGGCTTCATCGTCATCGACTACAATGATCCGAGAGGTATGCTGATACTCCCCGTTATCGGGGATAACCTGCAAAGTATGTTCACCTTCTGGGATCTCATCAAAGATAACCTCCTGTGTTTCTTCGCCATTGATTTGAGTAGTCGCTGAATGTCCTCTTTCTTCAAATTCTACCTTTATTGGCTGAGGTGATGAACCAGCACCCTCACATGAAACGTGAACGGCAACGGTGTACGTCTCGACTTCTCCCTGATGAAGTACACCACTGTCTGAGTCATATTCGACAGTCTCATTGTTAAGAGCATATAATTTCAAGAACTCAGCGGTGTTTTTCATCGGGAGATCTTCGTGAGTTACCTGTCCTTCTTTCTGCAGTGCTTCTTCAATTGTATCGACGACATCGGGGTACGCATCAACCACCGCTGCCTTGGTGCCTAAGATATCATTGGCATCCTTCAGCGTTTTTGCGGTTGATTTCCACACTGATGCGTACTCGTCAAGTTGATCAATATTTTTGAGTCTCTGTATGGGATTTTCGTCAACGATTGCCGGACGAGTATAATAAGTCTCGGGAATATCTGCGTTCGACAGTGTTTCTGTGTGATTAACAACAGAATTATACATTTGAGCGACCATATCAGTACAGGATCTACGTATATCCGACCGGACACGTGTTAGTTCAGCCAGATCCAATGCGTCGGTGAGATCTGTTAGTGTGGCTTCACTTTGTTCGAGCTCAGAGACAGTATCAGCATCAACGTATGAATTTATATCCACGTCATGGAAGTTGGATACCAAACGGTCGACTTCGTCGTGCTGTGATTCAAATGAGCCAGACAATTGTTGACGTAATGCGTCTTGTGCCTCAAGCGTAGCATTAACGGCTGCCTGGTATTGGTTGGCACTTGCTGCCGATTGAGCCTGATTAAGATTTTGATCGATTTCGTGGATATCAGAGGCCCGGGTATCACCACGACCCATCTCGCGGACGGATTCTATGGCATCAGCAATACTACTTGAGGCTTGCTCCCGCGCCTCATCAAGCTCGCTTGACGCCTCACTCAATGATAAACCAGTCTCGAAATAGAAACTCGGTGCGGTTCTGAGTAATTCTTTATCACTCAAATGTGCGAGTGACTCCTCAATCTGGTCGATTTCGGCATGGGCAAATTCGTTGAAATTTGACACCAAATCATTCTGCGCTTGCGAAATTTGATTGGATATTTTATCAAATGTCTGGATACTCGCCTGATCAACGTCATTTAGTTCGTATGACCCACCCTCAATGTTGAATTCAATACCTTCATTTCTGAATTCGCCACTGATTGATTCAATTTTCGATGCGATTTGTGGATTGAATTTTTGATACTGATTCTTATAAGAGTGATATTCCCGGAGAAACTCTTGGAACTCCTCAGCTGTGGATTGCCCAGTACTTTGGGTGAATTCTTTTGTGGTGGTTCCCGTTTGGGACGTTACACCCTTCACATAGAGTCCGATTCCGGCAACGACGATTACTGGGATTCCAATTAAAATAAACCAACTGACGCCTTGCGACCCTGATAGCACGTAGACGCCTATGCCGATCACAGTTGCCACTAATAACAAGCCACCGATTATCGCAGCTGTGCGCTTGTTTTCTTTCATGCTATCACCGTAAGGATGGTCTCCCAGCCGATTATGATACTCAATATTCCAGCACCAACACCCACCAATAGGACTCCTACGGAGAGCGGAATGATAACCTGTCTTCGTCTGAGTTGAATATCTTTTGTCAGGGTCGCTTTCTGCTTCACCTTGCGGTACTTTAATCCGGGGAGGGCAATCCCCCCGATAAGCCCAAATACGGTTCCAATCACGATTCCAATTGCTGTCGGTGTCAGGATGTCTGACTTTGTAGCACTGTATTTCATTTCGATCTCACTATTGTATTCCTGGATTGATTGCATTTTTTCGGTATTCAGAGCGGACAATGCATTGATTTTTTTCGCTTTATCGTAGGACGAGGGGTCAACACCCTTCTTCGAGTTTTGATACAATGCAATTGTAGCATTATACTTATGTTGGTTTACTTCGGATTTTTGTTCTTGAATTTGGGTTAGCCGGGTGGTTGCTTCCTCAAGATCGGCTGTTCCTTCGATATATGAATCACTTTCGCGAAGGAATTGGTTTACATCAGCACTGAGGTCTTCGCGACTGTCACAGTACTGGGCGAGATCACCTGTAGTAACCTCACCACAGTACTCAGAGTGAGTCGAGCCCGCCGCACTCCCACTTAATAGAATTACAGAGAGGAGCATCACCACAACTACGACCAAGCTGCTAGTTTGTAGTTGCGTCATTGTATCATTGCCTCAACCTTTCTACTAAAGAAAATATATGCTGTGGTACTACTCAGTATAATTGCGATTCCTGCTGTAATCAAGAAACCTCCAGCGACCAACAGTAAGATTTGCTCGCTTAGCTGATTTGCAGCTTCAAGGGATTTGCTAAGAGAAACAGCCTTATCAACCGGGTTGGTTGCGCTGACGGAGCCGACAGCAGATAGTGAAAAGGAAGCCCAAACTACTGCTAAACGCACCAACCGGATCCTCCAGGTACGTACGTATTTTGAATTCATGCGGTTACTTTTTGATTCTCTTTTTCGTAAGCCTCGGCTGCTTTTTCGATCTGTTTGATCCGATCAATATCTTCACGTCTGTACGTTAACAGGGTTGTTACAGACGCAAGATTACGATCTGTAACAGAGACTCCGATATTAACTTCATTTAATCCACACTTCTGCTCTAAGAATTGCTTTACCGTTCCCGTCTTCACACTATGTTCTCCAGGACCTAGATTTGCTTTTGGAGCTCGTATGAGACTTATAGCCTTCATCGATTTCTCAGCATCAGCATCTGCAAGAGTTTGTTTTGCAACGGATAGTCTCACCAATGCGTTCGTATCAATATCCTGTTTGCCAACTGCAGGGAGCAAATATCCTGGCAGCGTCTTGGTCATTGTGACTGATCGTCCGATTGCCCCATATCCTGGAGTCGTCTCTTCACCACTTACACCAAATGACAGTGATGTAACAATGTCTCGAACGTCGATATCTGGGGTATCAATATCTTCGATCTCTGATGCATCAACACTACTGAGCAACGGACCTGCGATCAAATCGTGGAAGGCTGATGCCACAAATTCGTTGTATTCTCCAAATTCGCCCCCAGCCGAATTAAGATATGAGATCCGTTGGTTATCAATGAGAATCACTCCATCGACTAACTCTTCGATTTTATTGAGGCCATAGCGTGCGTTCCATGCTTGCCTCCCGGGCGTAACTTCTCCACGGTCATCGGTTTCTACGCTACCCTCGGTGTTTGGCAATATAGGTACTGCAATAATTTTGGTGCTATTGTCAGTGAACCGATTGATTCCTCGAGCAATCTCTGGGCTTATGCCACATCCAGTTCCCCCTCCGAGCCCGAAGAAAATAAACGCGAATTGGATTGAGTCATCGACCTTATCGATATTTGTCGTGGTTTCGGTAACCCCGGAGTTGTCTTCTGAGCTATCAGTAAGACTCGTAGCCTTCCCAAGTGCGTCCTGTACAGAATCCGTAATTGATGACGATGTGGACTCCTCGGCTTCGTCTCCTTCTGATCCCGAGTTTATTTTATCAAATCCATCTTGCAACTCATCCATCATCGAACTGGAATCCTGGTTGTCGTCAGTTCCAGGTTCCTGACCACCGTCTGTGGCTACGGATGTTCCGCCGCTGAAACGATCCTCAAGGATATTCTGTAATTCCGGTGCGTGATTACTCATCACTTCGTTTGCATCGACCGGGCTTCGACCAAATCCGCCCGTCACCATTTCTTCAAAACCAGCTTCAGTCCCTTGAACCAATCCATGTTCTCTTGCGACACCATATTGATTCTCCTTGGGAACATTCGATAGATTTTGTAAGTCCCTCATCGTAGAGTTGAATACGATTGGCTGCGCTATCGCGGACACATCGGGTGAGTCGAATAGTCCCAACAAGGATTCGTTTGTATATTGAAAGACGTTATCCACAATTGCGCTTCCAGCCTGACCTGCGCCTATGAATAAGTAGGTCATGATTACTTATGCCACTCCTTCGATGCCGGTGGATTGATACTTTCAGTTGACATCCCAATCTATATGGAGTAGTTAGGGGAATTAACATAAATCTAAGGGATTCCATGTTACGGATCATCAACTTGATTTCGATGAATCCCTCTATCTAATTAACAATATATTTTCTTAAGCAGGTAGGTAAAATGGGTATTTAGGCAAATTCTATCACTTAAAAGGGAGAAGGAACTCTTTTCGATTGATCTGTAGACGAATGATTTATCAATTAATAATATAGTCTACCCAATCATGGGGAGTGGATCAGCTGCGCGAGGTTCAGATGAAATATTCTGCACACAATGTGGCACGGCCATCAAAAAACAAGCCGAATTATGTCCAAATTGTGGGGTTGAAAACACCCATTCTAGTTCAAATTCGGTCAATTCTACAGGACAGTATGTGCAAGAACCGTCGGGAAAGTGGATAACAGGTATTAAAATTAGTATTGTAATTTGGGCTATAGTTGGGATTTTGCTTGCTGCAATTTCACGTACCATCGGAGGTGGTATCGGACAGTTGGCACAAGGTGCAGTGTTGTCATTCACTCTGACCATTATTCAGCTCATTGGATGGTTCGTTGTAAGCATATCAATGTATAAAGATGTTCAGTACGTTAACTATCACACAGACAATTGGCCTCTAACCGATGGCCTCTATGTCGCGGGTGCAATTATATTGCCAATATTTACTCAAATACTTGGTGTGATCGGCTTTGTTATTCCTGGTGGGATTATTATATCATTGGTAGTCCCCTTTGCAATTGTTGGGTTGTGCGTTCGCCATCTAAAAACGAGAAACGAAGTGTTGCCAGCTGGTGCGACGTAGTTTGAATTTGCTGCTAACTTATCTCAGGGGATAGATATCAACTTCCTTCTCGATGTTACGACGCCTCTCAACTCGCTCACCCCTTTGTTGTTCGCATCGTCGAGGGGCCATTTTGCGTAGGCTCCTATTGTGGCCGCCGTCAGCAGCATGCGATTACCCGCCATCCATATTCAACATTCTGCGATTCAAGTGCACGATTGGTGCCTTTGTCGGTCTACTATCTATCCCGAGTGGAGATCTTTAGACCAATGTATTTGACCGTCGCAAAGTCACCGTGAGACTTTGCTGCGCGTCGGACGTAGTCGGAGCGGGGTGAATAGCTGCATCTCAGGTGCTCGAATGCACCTTGCCGTCGGAAACCTGGTGTTTTTGTTTTGATAGACTGCCAAACGTAATCGATTCAGATAGTCCAACACCGTCTGTGTGACGGATTATCTGTATTGCCATACTGTTGCTATCACTATTATCAACCATATTTGGCATATAAAATGGCACCACCTCAGATCTGTATATCCGCATTACTTTCTTCTCCCGCAGCATTTATTTACTCGAAATGCATCGCACAAGATATAACACAGATGAATAATACAAAACTGTCGGTGAAAAATAGATCCCAGAGCGGAAAGACAACAATGGTTGGATGTCGTTCAAATGGGAATGTGGTTTTTGCCGAAGAACAGATGATCCAATCGGGAGGAGCTGTAAGTTTTGAAAACCTCCCCGATTCAGAATTTGAAATTGCTATTTCCATCGAAAATGGGGTTTCAGATGGGGAGAGTTTCGTTAATGATCCGAACTTGGAAACTATCATAGTAGAACTATTCGATGATAGAATCGATTTCACTCGTGAGACTTCGGAATCTTCTCAAAAACCCACAGTTGAACCGACATCTCCACAACAAGGAGTAAATAATCAACAACAAGCAAATCCCAGTCAATCTCCTACTCAAAACCAACAACAAGGACAATCGCCTACTCATAATCAACAACAGGGACAGCCGCCAGCCCACAACCAACAACAGGGACAGCCCCCAGCCCACAACCAACAACAAGGGCAACCGCCAGCCCACAACCAACAACAAGGGCAACCGCCAGCCCACAACCAACAACAGGGCCAGCCTCCTGCACAAAACCAACAACAGGGTAGTCAACAATCACTATCGGCTGACGAACAATTCTGCCATAGCTGCGGCGAGGTAATTAAAGACGAAGCGTCGATGTGTCCAAATTGTGGTGTTAGTACTGGCAATTCGAGTAGTCCTCATGGGTCAGGAGATCTCCCGGCAGGGAGGAAGCGAGAATTGCAAAAAATTGCAAGAAAAAGCCCTGGAACACTTATGATTGTTACTTTTCTCTGGCCTTCTGCAGGTTATGTGATGGTGGATGAAATTGGCTGGGCGGCCATCTGCTTCTTAACTGGGCATTATGGCCTCCTTGGTTATATCGTTGCGCCGTTCCACGTCAAAGGATTTGTCACCAATGCAAGGCAAGAACTAGAAACACATGGTGAAACTTGGTAGACGTTTTTAACGTTTGATTCGTGGGTTACCCGACATGGTGTTTGAATCCCGGGACGCTGAACAAGAGGTCATCACGAGCAAGTCAAGGCCGGAAGAACGGGAGTTCACTCATAAGACCCGCTGTACTCCATCACGGCTTCGATGTCCGCTTAGTTGCTGGTGGGATATTTTACCGAGAATTGAGGAGAAAGCTTCGCGCTTTAGCGCGGGGAGGATGTCAAAACGAGGGGATCTGATAACTACATTACAGTTAGCTTCTGCTGAAGGTAGTTGAAAGAACGTCTGGTAACTCTAATCCGTTATCGTCGTTGTTCGTCTTCGCTTCAACATCCCATGTGTCGACAAGAGTTTCATCCCAGTCGGATTCTTCTTCAACAGTCTTCCCAGAGACTATGAATTCAAGTGAATACTCGGTGTTATTGTTTGTGAATTCGACTGACAAGAGGAACTCTACCACGTCTCCGGTAGCTTCTATGGGAATTTCGTGATCTTCCGTTGCATTTGCATGCAACTCTGTTACTTCCTCTGAATGATGATAGTTAGAAAGGACAGATTCCCCGCCAGCATCAATGGTGAGCTCTCTAATGCTTCGGTCATAGTCATTCTCAATGTCGACGACTACTTGCGGAAATTCTCCGCCGGCGATCGTTCTTTTATTTACCTCGACCGAAATATTGTCATGTGCGCTTTGATTCTTAGATTCGATGTCAGTTGAATCAACCTTGGCTAATGTGTTGACCCGTTCGATGTCTCCGCTGTCAGAGGCTATCTGATAATCAACCCTCTGAGTGCCCGACGGATCTGGGGTATCTGGATTGATTTCAGTATACAATGTCTCGGTTGAATTGGGTTGAACCTCTTCGTTCAACTCATAGCTTTCATCTCGGAAGATTTGTTTCGTAATTGTGATTGCCGAATGTGTGTGATTTTCTACAACAATCTTCGTATTATAACTTGAATTGCTTATTAATGTTTTAATTCCAACTCCAGTGTTAGCGACAGATATTTCTGAACTAGAAATTGTATTCAATTCGTTCCCATCACTGAGAACTGCTGTTTGACTAAGGTCGACTGTATCTGAAATTCCTGGAGCGATATTTCGACTGAGTTGTATATGGGCCCCAGATTCTACAGCCCCGATTGACAGTTCTTTGCCCCCAGAGTTGATAATTAAGTCCTCTACTCCTTTCCCAGAGTTTTTGAGATGGAGTTCTTCTGTAGCGAGATGTCCGACTGCTGGCACAGAATCAGGAAGTTTGCGGACAGCACTGAGATCAACAGACCGGTTGTCTTTACTGCGGTTTTCAGATCTCTTCGACGAATTCGTACTATCAGCTTGCAACACGGCGTCAGATTGTGTATCCTGCCCATTTGTCGTTGGATTACTGGACTCAGACGCTTCTGATTTTGAAGTAGACTGGTTCTCTGTCGATCCGGCAGGTTCTACAAATGGTGAGGAACCCCGAACTTCAATTTGATCCTCTACATCAAGGGTTTCAAGTGAGATTCGAGCGATTCCGTCCTCATATTGTGGAATGAGTAGTTGCAATGTCTCTTCTGAGATACGAACAGAAGTCCGAGATCTCCCAGCACCAGGG
>Ga0102939_1000171_pt1 | contig 22491 bp, 18 predicted proteins | sample SalPon2_B_H2O_MG_FD_78214 | JGI IMG/M metagenome (GOLD analysis project Ga0102939, IMG submission 78214) | Salt pond water microbial communities from South San Francisco under conditions of wetland restoration - Salt Pond MetaG R2_B_H2O_MG | ecosystem: Environmental > Aquatic > Non-marine Saline... | reverse complement strand
GGCCAGGCCGTGCCGGACCTGCAGCGTTCGCAGCAGCTCGACGAGCTGGGTCTGAACGCTTCGATCCAGCGCCGAGGTGGGCTCATCCAGCACCACCACCGCCGGCTTCAGGACAATGGCGCGGGCCACCGCCACGCGCTGGCGCTGGCCGCCGGAGAGCTCGTGCGGAAAGCGCTCCGCCAGTGCCGGGTCGAGGCCGACTTCGGCAAGGGCCTCGCGGGCCAGGGCACCGCGCTCGGCGGCATCAGCCCCGATGCGGTGCACGGCCAGCCCCTCGCCAATGATCTGCTCGACGGACATGCGCGGGCTGAGGCTGCCATAGGGATCCTGAAAGACTACCTGCAGCCGGCGACGCAGGGGCCGCAACGCGCCCTTGCCAAGCCGACTGATATCGCGCCCCTCGAAGCGGATCTCGCCGGTGGCGGCCTGCAGCCGCAGCAGCGCCATGCCCAGCGTGGTCTTGCCGGATCCGCTCTCGCCCACCACGCCCAGGGTTTCCCCGGCGCCGACCTGCAGGTCGATCCCGTCCACCGCCCTGAGATGGCCGGTCACGCGTTTCAGCAACCCGCCCCGGCGCGGAAACCACACGCGCAGATCCCGCGCCTCGAGCAGCGTCCGGGTGTGGCTGACGGGCTCGGGCCGGCCACTGGGTTCAGCGGCGATCAGCGTCCGGGTGTAGTCATTGCGGGGCTCATCGAACACGCGAGCGGCCTCACCCTGTTCGACCACCCGGCCCTGCTGCATGACGGCCACGCGATCAGCCACCCGGCGGACCACATTGAGGTCATGGCTGATCAGCAGCATGGCCATGTCCAGGCGCTGTTTGAGATCGGCAAGCAGCTCGAGGATTTCCGCCTGAATGGTGACGTCGAGCGCGGTGGTGGGCTCATCGGCAATCAGCAGCCGCGGATTGTTGGCAATCGCCATCGCGATCATCACCCGCTGGCGCTGCCCGCCCGAGAGCTGATGGGGAAAAGCCCCCAGCCGCGCCGAGGCCTCGGGCAGACGCACCATCTCGAGCAGTTCGACGATGCGATCCCGCGCCGCCGCGGCACCCAGTCCCTGATGGATGCGCAGGGTCTCGCCGATCTGTTTTTCGAGCGTATGGACCGGGTTGAGCGAGGTCATGGGCTCCTGGAAGACCATGCCCAGCGCGCCACCACGAAAGCGCCGCAGCGTTGCCGTGCTGGCACCGATCAGCGACTCGCCCTCGAGGGTGATGCGGCCGGTGGGATGACTCGCCAGCGGGTATGGCAGCAGCTGCGGCACGGAAAGCGCCGTGACCGACTTGCCCGAGCCACTCTCGCCCACCAGCGCCAGCGTCTCTCGCGCGTTCAGGGTCAGATTGACGCCCTGCACGACCGGGGTTTGCCGCCCGTCCCGACCGAACGCAATGGACAGATCCTCGATCTGCAGCAGCGCGCTCATGCCGCGTCTCCGCCGCCAAAGGTCTTGCGCGGATCAAAGGCATCCCGCGCCGCCTCGCCGATGAACACCAGCAGCGAGAGCATGATCGCCAGCGTGAAAAACGCCGTCAGCCCCAGCCACGGCGCCTGCAGATTGTTCTTGCCCTGGGCGAGAAGCTCACCCAGGGAGGGGGAGCCCGGCGGCAGGCCGAAGCCCAGAAAGTCCAGCGAGGTGAGCGTGGTGATCGACCCGGTCAGGATGAACGGCATGAACGTCACCGTGGCCACCATGGCATTGGGCAGGGCGTGACGGACAATGATCACCCGATCGGCCACGCCCAGCGCTCGCGCCGCCTTGACGTAGTCGAAGTTGCGCACACGCAGGAACTCCGCGCGGACAACCCCGACCAGCTGCGTCCAGCTGAATAGCAGCATGATCCCCAGGAGCCACCAGAAATTGGGCTGCACGAACCCCGCCATGATGATCAGCAGATAGAGCACCGGCAGCCCCGCCCAGATCTCGATGAAGCGCTGTCCCAGCAGGTCCGTGCGCCCGCCGAAATAGCCCTGGACGGCGCCCACCGCCACGCCGATCACCGAACTTGCCAGCGTCAGGGCCAGGCCGAACAGCACCGACAGACGAAAGCCGTAGATCAGCCGGGCGAGCACATCCCGCGCCTGGTCGTCGGTGCCCAGCCAGTTGGCGGCCGAAGGGGGCGCGGGCGCCGCGGATTCGCTGGCGTAGTTGATGGTGTCGTAGTGATAGGGAATGGGTGGCCACAGCATCCAGCCCCGGGCGTTGATCAGCCCGGCGACATAGGGATCGCGGTAGGCCGCCTCGGTGGGAAAATCCCCGCCGAAGGTGGTTTCGGGATAGCTCACCAGCACCGGAAAATACCAGTCGCCGTCATAGTGCACGAGCAGTGGGCGATCGTTGGCGATGAACTCGGCGCCCAGCGACAGTCCGAACAGCACCAGAAACAGCCACAGCGACCACCAGCCGCGACGATTGGCGCGGAACTGCGCCCAGCGACGCTGGTTGATGGGGTTGAGACGCGGTGTCGCCCTCACCCCTCGCGGGCCTCGAAGTCGATGCGCGGGTCGACGAGCACGTACATCAGATCACCGAGCAGATTGAGCACCAGACCGATCAGCGTAAAGATGAAAAGGCTGCCAAAGACCACCGGATAGTCCCGGTTCACCACCGATTCAAAGCCGAGCAGGCCCAGCCCGTCCAGCGAGAAGATCACCTCGATCAACAGCGCGCCGGTGAAAAGCACGCCGACGAAGGCGGCCGGAAAGCCGGCGATGACAATGAGCATGGCATTGCGAAAGACATGGCCGTAGAGCACTCGACGCTCGCTCACGCCCTTGGCGCGGGCGGTCATGACGTACTGCTTGTTGATCTCCTCGAGAAACGAGTTCTTGGTGAGCATGGTCAGCCCCGCGAATCCACCAATCACCATGGCCAGCACCGGCAGCACCAGATGCCAGAGGTAGTCGACGATCCGCGCCGGCCAGGCCAGCTGCTCCCAGTTATCGGAGACCAGCCCGCGCAGCGGAAACCAGTCGAGATAGCTGCCGCCGGCAAAGACCACGATCAACAGGATCGCAAACAGGAACCCGGGAATCGCATAGCCGACAATCACCACGGCGCTGGTCCACACATCGAAGCCCGATCCGTCGCGCACGGCCTTGCGGATCCCCAGCGGGATCGAGATCAGATAGGTGAGCAGCAGCGTCCACACCCCCAGTGACACCGACACCGGGAGTTTGTCGGCGATCAGCGAGAGCACGGTCTGGTCGCGGTAAAAGCTCTCGCCCAGATCGAACTGCGCGTAGTCCACCAGCATTTTCGCGAACCGCTCATGGGCCGGCCGGTCGAAACCGAACTGTGCCTCGAGCTCGGCGATGTAGGCAGCATCCAGCCCCCGCCCACCGCGACTCTCCCCGGAGACCTCATCGGCGGCAACCCCCGAGAATCGACTGGTGGAGAGCTCCGCGGTGCCCTGGACCTGCGCCATGACCTGCTCGATGGGCCCACCGGGGGCAAACTGCACGATCACGAAGTTGATCAGCAGCACGCCGATCAACGTCGGGATCATCAACAGCAACCGGCGCGCGATGTAGGCGTACACGCTCAGCGACCCGCGCGCTCGGGGCTAGCGGTTATCAACGCGGGCGGCCCGCTCGGGGTCGACCCACCAGCTATCCAGCGCTAGCCCGTAGGGCGGGTTCTCGGCCGGCCGACCGAAACGATCCCAGTAGGCCAGCCGAAAGCGATCGATGTACCAGTTGGGGATGGCGTAGAAATGCCACTGCAGGACCCGGTCCAGCGCCCGGGTGCGGGTCACCAGCGCCTCGCGATCGGGCGCGTCGATGACCTGCGCCACCAGTTCGTCGATAACCGGGTCACAGACACCGGCAACATTGCGGCTGCCATTGATCCCGGCGGCCTCGCAGCTCCAGAAGTCCCGCTGCTCGTTGCCCGGCGACAGCGACTGCGGGGCGACATGCACCGTCATGTCGAAATCGAACTGCTCCATGCGGTTCTGGTACTGCGTGGGGTCGACGGTGCGCACGCTCACTTCGGCGCCCAGGCGCTCGAGATTGCGCTTGAAGGGCAGCACCACGCGCTCGAACGAAGGCGAGACCAGGAGGATCTCAAAAGCCATGGTTCGACCGGTTTCGGTGTGCGTCAACGTGCCATCGCGGACCGCCCAGCCGGCCTCGCGCAACAGCGAAAGCGCCCGGCGCAGGTTGGCCCGTCGCGAGCCCTCAGCGGTGTCCGGCGGGTCATAGGCCTCGGTGAACACACGCTCCGGGAGCTGATCGCGATAGGGCTCGAGAAGGTCGAGTTCGGCCTCCGAGGGCCGCCCCGTCGCCGCCAGTTCGGAGTTCTGGAAATAGCTGCGGGTGCGCTGATAGGCCCCGTAGAAGAGGTTTTCGTTGGTCCACTCAAAGTCAAAGGCGTAGGCCAGTGCCTCTCGCACCTGCGGATCCTCAAAGATGGCGCGTCGGGTATTAAAGAAAAACCCCTGCATGCCCGCGGGCCGATCGTGCGGGATCTCGACGCGCTTGAGCCGCCCCGACTCAACGGCGGGCGTATCGTAGGCGGCGGCCCAGTTGCGCGCGACGTTCTCGCGGCGCAGGTGATACTCGCCGGCCTTGAGCGCCTGCAGCGCAACGGTGCCGTCGCGGTAGTAGTCGTAACTGATCCGGTCGATATTGTGACGGCCGCGATTGACCGGCAGATCCGCCGCCCAGTAGTCCTTAACGCGTTGGTAGACAACGCGCCGGCCCTGCTCCACTGAGGCCACGCGGTATGGCCCGCTGCCAAGCGGCGGCGTCAGCGTGGTGGCGGTAAAGTCCCGATCCGCCCAGTCGTGGGCCGGCAGCACCGGGAGCTGGCCGAGGATCAGGGGCAGCTCGGCGTTGTCGGTGGTGGCAAAGTGAAACACCACCGTCTGCGGGTCGACCACTTCGACGCGGTCGACATCGGCGTAATAGGCCCGATAACGCGGATGACCGTCCTCGCGCAGCCGCCGGAAGGTCCAGGCCACGTCATCGGCGGTGATCGGCTCGCCGTCATGGAACCGGGCCGCCTCGCGCAGATTGAAGGTGACGCTTGAGTGGTCGTCGGCCACCGCCATCGACTCGGCGATCAGCCCGTACTGGGTGAACGGCTCATCGAGGGACTGCACGGTCAGGGTATCGAAGACCCGCCCCATGCCCTCGGCGGCGGTGCCGCGCAGGATAAACGGATGGAGGCTGTCGAAGGTCGACGCGGCCACGTTGGCAAGCTTGAGCGTGCCGCCAGTGGGGGCCTGCGGGTTGACATAGTCAAAGTGCTCGAACCCTGGACCGTACCGGGGCTCGCCATGCAGCGCGAGGGCGTGCTCCGCCTGAGCCGCCAGGGCGGGCCCGGCGCCGATGAGCGATGCCAGTGCGAGCCCCCGCAGGGCGGCACGGACGGCGTGCAGTGACAGCATTGAAAGGCTCCTTGTGGCATTCGTTCGCGGCAGAGCTTGGCCGCGACAACGCTTTTGAGTAACGTACCGGGGATTCTGACAGGGGCAAAGGGGTTCCCATGGGTTTTCTTGATAATCGAAAGGCACTGATCACCGGTGTCGCCAGCAATCGTTCCATCGCCTGGGGCATCGCCGAGGCCATGCACCGCGAGGGCGCGGAGGTTGCGCTTACTTACCAGAACGACAAGCTCAAGCGCCGCGTCGAGCAGTGTGCCGAGGCCTGCGGTGGCGGGCCGGTCCTGCCCCTTGATGTCACCGATGACGCCCAGATCGATGCGGTGTTCAGCCAGCTCGCCGAGACCTGGGGACACCTCGATATCGTCGTCCACGCGGTGGGCTTTGCGCCCCGCGAGGCACTAGAGGGGTCGTTTGTCGATAACACCACCCGCGACGGCTTCGGCATGGCCCACGACATCAGCGCCTACAGCTTCATCGCCCTGGCCCGCGCGGCCCGCCCGCTGATGCAGGGGCGCAACGGCAGCCTGCTGACCCTCACCTATCTGGGCGGCGAGCGTGCCCTGCCCAACTACAATGTCATGGGGGCAGCCAAGGCTAGCCTCGAATCATCGGTGCGCTACATGGCAAGCGATCTGGGTGGCGAAGGCATTCGCGTCAATGCGGTCTCCGCCGGTCCGATCCGCACCCTGGCGGCTTCGGGCATCGGTGATTTCCGCCGCATGCTGGACTTTAACGCCGCCGCGGCGCCCATGAAGCGTAACGTGAGCATCGAAGAGGTGGGCAACACCAGCGCGTTCCTGTGCTCGGATCTTGCCTCGGGCATTACCGGCGAGGTCGTGCACGTCGACGGTGGCTTCCACTCGGTGGCGCTTGCCGGCAGCACCATGGGCGACGAGGGCTGAACCGCCCTCGTCGCGCGGTCAGCGCCTAGAGGTTGCCCTCGCGTATCTCCACATCGGCCTGCGCCCGCAGCGCCGCGACCACCGCCTGCACACTGGCCTGACCATCAAGATCGGTGAGCGTCTGCCTTAGCTGATCGCGGCGCTCGGCGCTCACCGCCGCCGGATCCCCGGGCTCGACCGATTCGACCACGACAGCCGCCCAGCCCGTCGACAGGCGGCCGACGCCGGCCCGATCACCGCTGCCATCCGGCCCGCTCAGGCGAAAGCCGCGCTCGCGCACGCCGGCCGGCAGCGAGCGGTCATTGCGACCGCCCATGACCGGGGCATTGAGCTGCGCGGCGTCGATCCCGCTGGCGGCGGTCTCGGGTGACTCACCGGCGTTGACAGCGTCGGCAATGCGCTGGGCGTCGGCGCGGGCGGCGGCATTGGCCCGCTGGTCGCGATAGGCGCTGACGGCCTGATCGCGGACGGCGTCCAGCGGCCGAATCCGGGCCGATCGATAATCGGTCACCCGAATCACGGCGTAGCCACCGTCTTCGAGTTCGATGAGGTCACTGTTTTCGCGATTATCGAGCATGGCGTCACTGAACGCCGTCTCGAGCACCGCCGAGTCGCCCGCGATCCCCGTGTCATCCGCCGAGGCGTCGATCCAGTCGGTGGACTGCACGGACAGGCCCGCGGCATCCGCCGCCGGCTCCAGCGTGAGCGGGTTTTCAAAGGCGAGGGTCTCGAGCGTGTTGGCCCGCTCGGTCACCCGCCGCTCGGCACGCTCCATGGCGATGGTCTCGCGGATCGACGCGCGCATCTGCTCGAACGGCGGCAGATCGGCGGCCTGCGCATCGGTGACTTCGATCAGATGCCAACCAAAGGGCGTGCGCACGGGCTGGCTCAAATCGCCGGGCTGCAGTGACCAGGCGGTCTCGGCAAAGGCATCGGCCACATCCGACTGCTCGATCACGCCCAGTGAGCCGCCTCGCCCGGCCGACCCCGAATCATCCGAGACCGCTTCGGCCACCGCCGCGAAGGACTCGCCGGCGCGGATCCGCTCGCGGGCCTCGACGATGGTCTGGCGGGCCGCGTCAACCGCCGCCTCGTCGCCGTCCTCGGGGACCGCCGCGAGGATATGACGCACCGAGCGTGCCGCGTCTTCGCCACTGCCGCTGGCGCGCTGATCGTAGCGCTCGCGCACCGTCTGCTCGGAGATCTCGAGGGTCGGCGCGATGGCCTCGGCCGAAAGGCTCAGGTAGCGCAGCTGCGCCTGTTCGGGCTCGCGATATTGCTCACGATTGTTGTCGTACCAGGCCTCGAGATCGGCCGGCGTGACCTCGATGGCGTCCCGGTAGTCCGCCGTCGGCAGGGTCACCCAGGCCAGCTCGCGCTGCTGGGCCTGGAGCGTGATCAGCCGATCGACGGTCTGATCCGATGTGTAGGGCGTGGACTGCACCGCCCGCTGGAGCAGCGAGATCGATAGATCCCGCCGGATCTGAGATTCGTAGGCCTCGGCGGTGAGGCTGTTCTGCTGGAGCAGACGCTGGTAACGCTCCGAGGAGAACTGGCCATCGACCTGAAACATGGACTGGCTACGCACCGCCTGGGAGACATCGGCATCACTCGCGCGCAGCCGATTGTCGCGGGCGTAGTTGACCAGCGCCTGACGGTCGATGAGCTGCTCAAGCACCTGGCGGCGGAGATTATCCGTGCTGAACACGGCCGGATCGTATTGATCGCCCAGCATGCGGCGCAGTTCCGACTGGCGCTGCTGATAGGCCTGATCGAGCTGGGTGCGGGTAATCTCGGCCTCACCGACGGTGGCAATCACCTGGGGACCGCCGTTGCCGACGTAGTTATACAGCCCGAACAGGGCGAAGGGGACCACCAGCAGGCCCACGATCACGTAGGCGATCCAGCCGCTGGTTCGATCTCTGATGGAGAGCAGCATGGTTGGATTCCGTATAACAAAAAGGCGCCTGAAGGCGCCTTCCTGAGGATGGGATTGTATGGCGGAGCGGACGGGATTCGAACCCGCGACCTCCGGCGTGACAGGCCGGCATTCTAACCTGCTGAACTACCGCTCCGTTTCTCACCTTGGTGGGTGGTGAGGGGTTCGAACCCCCGACATTCGCCTTGTAAGGGCGACGCTCTCCCAACTGAGCTAACCACCCCGATAAAGCGCCCCTTAGTTTACCGCATCCTTGAGGGCCTTGCCAGCCTTGAAGCCGGGCACTTTCGAGGCGGCGATGCTGATCGACTCGCCCGTGCGGGGGTTGCGGCCGGTGCGTGCGGCACGCTCACGCACGGTAAAAGTGCCAAAGCCGACCAGCGTCACCTGATCACCCTGGTTGAGCGCGTCCGTCACCGTGGCGGCAAAGGCATCAACGGCCTTCGTGGCATCGGCTTTGGAAAGATCAGCCGATTCGGCAACGGCGTCGATGAGTTCAGACTTGTTCATGAAAGGATCCCCTTCAAAATTTATTCTATCAATGATCGCCCGTTCGACGGATGAATTGAATGCTACCGCCGAGCCTGTGTGACCACAACCGCTCAGCGCCGGATCATTAAGCATGGCAAAACCGGCCGCTGTCAAACGACGAACCCTGTCAGTGCGGGCGCTGACCGGTCGCCGGGGCCTCCGGCGCACTGCCGGCCTCGGCCAGTGCCTCGCCCGCCTCAGCGAGCGGCACGGGCTGCGAGACCAGCGCCGCGGCCAGCACCTCGTCCATCCAGCGCACCGTGCGGATATCGAGCTTGGACTGGATATCGCGCGGGATGTCGGCCAGATCCTTGCGATTGTCCGCCGGAATCAGCACGATCCGGATCCCGCCCCGCAACGCCGCGAGGAGCTTTTCCTTGAGCCCGCCGATGGGCAGGACCTCGCCACGCAGCGTGATCTCGCCGGTCATCGCCACCGCGGCCGATACGGAGATGCCCGTGGCCGCGGAGATAAGCGCCGTGCACATGCCAATGCCCGCACTGGGCCCGTCCTTGGGGATGGCCCCCTCGGGGACATGGATGTGGATATCGTGGTTCGCGTGGAAATCGGTGGCGATCCCAAGCGACGCCGAGCGGCTGCGCATCACGGTCTGCGCGGCGTGGATGGACTCCTTCATCACATCGCCCAGCTGGCCGGTGTTCTGCAGCCGCCCCTTGCCCGGCACGACCGCACTCTCGATGGTCAGCAGCTCGCCGCCCACCTCGGTCCAGGCCAGCCCCGTCACCCGGCCGACCTGATCGGCGCTCTCGGCCACGCCGTAGCGATGCCGGCGCACGCCCAGGTACTTGTCGAGGTTCTGCGTGTTGACCTGTACCGCCTTGTCGCGCGGCTTGACGAGCACGTCCTTGACCACCCGGCGGGCGATCTTGGCCACCTCGCGCTCGAAGTTGCGAACGCCGGCCTCACGCGTGTAATACCGGGCAATATCGCGGAGCGAGTTATCACTGACCTCGAGCTCAGTGGACTTGAGCCCGTTGGCCTTGATCTGCTTGGGCAGCAAATACTGCCGGGCGATATTGACCTTCTCCTCTTCGGTATATCCCGACAGCCGGATCACCTCCATGCGATCGAGCAGCGGCCCGGGAATATCGAGCGTGTTCGCGGTACACACGAACATCACATCGGATAGATCGAAGTCCACTTCCAGATAGTGGTCATTGAAGGTGGCGTTCTGCTCGGGGTCGAGCACCTCGAGCAGCGCCGAGGCCGGATCACCGCGGAAGTCCATCGCCATCTTGTCGACCTCGTCGAGCAGGAACAGCGGGTTGCGCTTACCGACCTTGGTGAGGTTTTGCACGATCTTGCCGGGCAGCGAGCCGATGTAGGTGCGGCGGTGGCCGCGAATCTCGGCCTCATCGCGCACTCCGCCCAGCGACATGCGCACAAAGCGGCGATTGATCGAGCGTGCGATGGACTCACCCAGCGACGTCTTGCCAACGCCCGGCGGGCCCACCAGACAGAGAATGGGGCCCTTTAACTTGCGCACGCGCTGCTGGACGGCCAGGTACTCGAGGATGCGCTCCTTGACCTTCTCCAGGCCGTAGTGATCGGCATCCAGGATGGCCTCGGCCCGTGCCAGGTCATGGCGCACCCGCGTGCGCTTTTTCCACGGCAGCGCCACCATCCACTCCAGGTAACTGCGCACCACGGTGGCCTCGGCGGACATCGGCGACATCATCTTGAGCTTGCCGAGCTCCTGATCCGCTTTCTCGCGCGCCTCGCTGGACATCCCCGCGGCCTCGATCTTCTGCTCGAGATCTTCCACCTCGTTGGGGGCGTCCTCCATCTCGCCGAGCTCTTTTTGAATGGCCTTCATCTGCTCATTCAGGTAGTACTCGCGCTGCGATTTTTCCATCTGCTGTTTGACACGGCCGCGGATGCGCTTTTCGACCTGCAGCACATCGAGCTCGCCTTCGATCAGCCCCATCAGGTGCTCGAGCCGACGTGCCGGGTTTTCCATCTCGAGGATGGTCTGCTTTTCGTCGATCTTCAGGCTCATGTGCGCGGCGATGGTATCCGCGAGCCGCCCCGGCTCCTCGATGCCCTGCAGCGAGGAGAGCACTTCGGGTGGCACCTTTTTGTTGAGCTTGACGTACTGGTCGAACAACGAGATCAGCGAGCGGGTCATCACCTCGACCTCGTCATTGCCCTCCACCGACTCGTCGGGCAGCGCCACGGCCCGAGCGGCAAAGTGCCCGGCCGCGTCGTCAAGGTCAGCCACCTGCGCGCGCTCCACGCCCTCGACGAGCACTTTCACGGTGCCATCGGGGAGCTTGAGCATCTGCAGGATGTTGGCAATGGTGCCGACCGCGTAGAGGTGGCCGGCCGCCGGGTCATCCACCTCGGCGCTGTGCTGCGCCACCAGCAGAATGCGCTTGTCCTCGGTCATTGCCCGTTCAAGGGCCTCGATGGACTTCTCCCGGCCGACGAACAGCGGGATGACCATATGCGGATAGACGACGACATCGCGCAGCGGCAACACCGCCAGGGCGGCGCCGCTCGCGGGCGTCAGTTCCTGAGTCATAGGAATCCTCTTGGGGCCGGATTGCCCGGCCGCGGGTCAGTCCGACGCCGCGGCAGGCTGCTCCGAGCCATCGTAAATCAGATAGGGGGCGGTCTCGCCGCGGATGACGGCGTCATCCACCACGACCTTGCTGACATTATCGAGCGATGGCAGCTCGTACATCGTATCCAGCAGGACATGCTCGACTAGCGTGCGCAGCCCCCGCGCCCCGGTATTGCGGGCGATGGCCTTGCGGGCCACTTCGTAGAGGGCCTCGTCGCGGAACTCGAGCTCGACGTTCTCCATCTCGAAGAGGCGGTGGAACTGCTTGACCAGCGCGTTCTTCGGCTCGCGGAGAATCTCCACCAGCGCATCCTCGTCAAGCTCGTTGAGCGTGGCCACCACCGGCAGGCGCCCGACAAACTCCGGGATCAGGCCGTAGCGCATCAGATCCTCGGGCTCGACATCACGCAGAGTCTCGCCCACGGCCTTTTGCTGCGAGGCGTCCTTGATCTCGGCGGAAAAACCAATGCCGCCCTTCTCCGAGCGCTGCTCGATCACCTTTTCGAGTCCTGCAAAGGCACCGCCGCAGACGAACAGAATATTACTGGTGTCCACCTGCAGGAACTCCTGCTGCGGGTGCTTGCGCCCGCCCTGGGGCGGCACCGACGCGGTGGTGCCCTCGATGAGCTTGAGCAGCGCCTGCTGGACGCCCTCGCCCGAGACGTCGCGGGTGATCGAGGGGTTGTCCGCCTTGCGCGTGACCTTGTCGATCTCGTCGATGTAGACAATCCCGCGCTGCGCCTTCTCGACGTCGTAGTCGCACCGCTGGAGCAGCTTCTGGATGATGTTCTCCACATCCTCGCCCACATAGCCGGCCTCGGTCAGCGTCGTGGCATCGGCGATGGTAAAGGGCACATCCAGCAGCCTCGCCAGTGTCTCGGCGAGCAGCGTCTTGCCCGAGCCGGTCGGGCCGATGAGCAGGATGTTGCTCTTGTTGAGCTCGACGTCATCCCGACCCTGCGGAGCCTGCATGCGCTTGTAGTGGTTGTAGACCGCCACCGACAGGACCTTTTTGGCGTGATCCTGCCCGATGACGTGTCCGTCGAGCTCGGCGTTGATCTCGTGGGGTTTGGGCAGGCTCGCGCTTTTCTCGGCGCTCGCCTCCTCCATTTCATCGCGGATGATGTCGTTGCAGAGTTCGACGCACTCATCGCAGACAAACACAGAGGGCCCCGCAATCAGCTTGCGTACCTCGTGCTGGCTCTTGCCGCAGAATGAGCAGTGGAGCGGCTTGCCGTTGTCGTCGCCGCGACCGCCATCATTTTTGTCAGTCATGGGCTACCTTTGTGCATGCCAGTTACAGTCGATTTTGACGATGCCCGCTTTTGCGCAGGCACGCAAGATGCCACTACTCGAGCGGCAGCTTGCTGCGATCGGTCAGGACCTGGTCGACCAGGCCGTACTCGCGTGCCGCCTCGGGATCCATGAAATTGTCGCGCTCGGTATCCTCAGCGATCGTCTCGATGGGCTGCCCCGTGTGATGCGCCAGAATGCTGTTCAGCCGCTCGCGGGTGTTGAGGATCTCGCGGGCATGGATATCGATATCCGTTGCCTGACCCTGGAAGCCGCCCAGCGGCTGATGGATCATGACCCGGGAGTTGGGCAGCGCAAAGCGCTTGCCGGCGGCGCCCGCGGCAAGCAGCAGCGAGCCCATACTCGCGGCCTGACCGATGCAGACCGTGCTGATGTCAGGCTTGATGAACTGCATCGTGTCGTAGATCGCCAGACCCGCGGTCACCATGCCGCCGGGGCTGTTGATGTAGAAGTGGATATCCTTGTCCGGATTCTCCGACTCCAGAAACAGCAGCTGGGCGATCAGCAGGTTGGCCTGGTGATCCTCCACCGGGCCCACCAGAAAGATGACCCGCTCCTTTAACAGCCGCGAATAGATATCAAAGGCACGCTCGCCACGTGCCGTCTGCTCGACCACCATCGGCACCATGCCGGTGGCCATCGGGCCGCTGTCGGGGCGCTGTTCGCTCATGTTCACTCTGACTCCTGACCGTCTGCGGTCTCGGTACTGTCTTCATCCTCGACGCCACTGGTCAGCGCGTCGAGACTCATCGGCTTTTCCACCACACTGGCCCGCTCGAGCACCCAGTCAACCACCTGATCCTCCATCACCTGGAGCTGCAGGCTCTGCATGGCCTCCTGATTCTGCAGGTAATGCTGCATGACCTGCTGCGGCTGCTCGTAGCCCGAGGCGATCTGCTGCAGCGCCGACTGCATGCGCTCGGGGTCGATCTCGATATTGTTGGCCCGGACCACTTCGTTGACCAGCAGCCCCAGCTTGACCCGACGCTGGGCCTCTTCCTCGAACCGATCCGCGGGCAGATCCGGGTCGTCGCCAGCCGCTCCGGCCTGACGCATCTGCTCGAGGGTCTGCTCGCGGACCTGCTCCACCTCGCGATCCACCAGCGTGCGCGGCAACGTCATCTCGTGACGCTCAACCAGTGCGTTCATCACCTGGTTTTTGATCCGACTACGAACGGCCTGGTCGCGTTCCCGCTCGAGGCTCTCGGCAATGCGCGAGCGAAGGGCCTCGATGCCTCCCTCGATGCCAAGGGTTTCGGCGAACGCCTCGTCCGCTTCGGGCAGCTCCGGGGCCTCGACCTTTTTCATGGTCACCGCAAACTCGGCCTCGCGGCCGGCGATCGTGGTATCCGGAAAGCCGTCGGGGAAGGTGTAGTGGACGGTCTTGTTGTCACCGGCCTGCATGCCGGCGAGCGCCTCTTCGAAGGGCCCGGGCATCTGCCCGTCGCCCAGATTAATCTCGACGTCGGTGCCGTTATTGCCCTCGAAATCCTCGCCGTCGACCTTGCCGTGGAAATCGATGGTGACCCGATCGCCGGTCTCGGCGCCGCGCTCGACGGCGTGGTACTCGGCATGCTGACGGCGCAGGCGCTCAAGGATCCGGTCCACATCCGCCGCCTCGATATCCACCGCCGGGCGCTCGAGCTCGATGGACTCCACGCCGCCCACCTCGATGTCGGGGATCACCTCGAAGCGCGCCTCGTACTCCAGATCCTTGCCCGGCTCCACGGTCAGCGGCTGGATGTCGGGGGTGCCGGCGGGCCGGAGCGACTCCTGCTCGAGCGCCTCGGAGTAGGTGGCCCGGACCACCTCGTCGAGCACTTCGCTTCGGACCTGGGGGCCGTAGCGCTTCTGCACGACCTTCATGGGCACCTTGCCGGGCCGAAACCCCTGCAGGCGGACCTCGCCGCGCATCTCGCGCAGCTTTTCATCAACCTTGCTGTCCACCTGCTCGGAGGGCACCTGGACCTTCAATGTGCGCTCCAGGCCGTCGCCCGACTCCACCGATACTTGCATTGCCTACCTCTGGGTTTGTGGTGCGAAAGGCGAGACTCGAACTCGCACGGGGGGATGCCCCACTGGGACCTAAACCCAGCGCGTCTACCGGTTCCGCCACTTTCGCGCAGTTAATACGACACCGATGAGTATACCGGCATGCCGCATCCGGCAAAAGCTAGCGCCGCTGCCAGGCCTTGTGGTCCTCGACCACCGCGACCACCGGCAGGCTCACGAGCACGGCCACCAGACAGTCCCCGGGGAGCAGCACGCCGGCAAGCGCCGTGACGGCCCCGGCACTGGCGATGACCAGGGCAAGCTGGCGGCCGCAGCGGCCAGGATGGCGCCGCAACAGCGTGCCGGGGAACGCCATCGAGCGCCGCCTCCCCAGGCTGGCGCTGGGGGTAACCGGGCTGACTGTCGAGCGATACGAGGGTGTCCTCGACACCGCGGGCATGCCAGTCCATGGCCACTACCAGTGGCTGGTGCCGGCTTCGCCTTTCCACGGGCCGACCAGCTCATCGGTCACCCAGCCGCCGTAGTAACGGCCCGACTGCGGGATGACCGGCTCATCGCCCACGTAACAGGTCAGCTTTTCGGGATATAGCGAATACCAGCCGGCGATCGACTCCGCCCCGGCAAGCGGCTGCGGATAGCGCCAGATGGCCGCCTCCGCCACCGCATTCGGTGTCACCACGTCAAAGTACTCGGCCTCGCCCTTCCACTCGCAGAAACTGCGCTGGGGGGATGGCCGCAGGCAGCGCACGTCCACCGCCTCGGGCGGCAGATAGAACGCCGGCGGACTGCCGGTCTCCTTGGCGCGAATGGCGTGATCACTGCGCGCGATGGGATGCCCGTGAAGGCTTACGCTCACCCCACGGGTATCCGGCTCGTAGGCCGGCGGGCGGGGGTAATCCCAGACCGACTCCTGACCGGGACCGGGCTCGATCGCAAAGTCGGGGCGCCGGGCACCCCGATAGGTCCAGCCATCACGATGGCGCTGCAGATCCTGCGGGTCGTTCATGGACACTCCCTGAATCGTTGGCGTGAAACGCGGCATGGTCGATCACCAGACGGCGAAGCCATTGGTGCATCGGATCATCATGATGGCGACTATGCCAATAGAGATACATGGGAAAGCCCGGCGACTGCAATGCCGAAGGCAGCACACGGGTGGTCAGCCGCTCGTTACGCGCAAGACGCTCGGCGACCCGGTGGGGGAGCGAGAACACGATATCCGTGTCCGAGCAGGCATCGGGCACATTGAAAAAGCTCGACAGACGCAGCACCACCCGCCGGGTCCGCCCCATGGCGGCGAGTCGCTGGTCCATTATCGCGGGCCCCTTGCCGGTGATGGCGACTACCCCGTGACTGGCTTCGAGGTAGCGATCCAGCGTCATCGGCCCGTGGGCGAGCTCATGCTGATCACGCATCAGACACACCGACGCGGTGGTATCGATGACCCGGCGATGGAACACCGACTGGCGTTGCTGTGGCTCCAGCCCACTGATGGCAAGGTGCAGATCACCGGCCGCCAGGCGATCGAAGTAGTCGGCCGGCTGGGCATGGATCTCGATGGGCATTGCCGGTGCAACCCGCTGCAGATGCTCGATGACCGGGGCAAGGTAGATGCTCGCTTCCAGATCCAGACACCCGAGCCGGACGGGCGTTGTCGCCGTTGCCGGATCGAACTGCGGATCGGCGATCAACCGCGAGACACCCGCCAGTGCGGCACCCAGCGGCGCCTGCAGCTCGCGCCCGCGCTCCGTGAGCACCAGCCCGGCATCGCCCCGCACCAGCAGGGCATCGTCAAACACCGCCCGCAAGCGCGACAGCGCCCGACTCACCGCCGGCTGGCTCATGTTCAGTCGGTGGGCGGCCTGGCTGACATGGCGAGCCTCGAGCAGTGCCTCGAGGATGACCAGCAGATTGAGGTCGACCCCTCTTAGATTCACCTCACGCATAGGCATAATGTAAATCATGCATTCGATGAATTCACTGCGAGGGCGTAACGTGGGAATCTGTTGCAACAGGAGACCCACTCATGACGATCATGCAATCCATTCGCCCGGTCATCGCCGGCATTGCCCTTGCGGGCCTGACTACCACCGGCTCGGCCCTTGCCGCCGATTACGTCATTGATACCGAGGGCGCACATGCCTCGATCAACTTCCGCATCAGCCACCTCGGCTATAGCTGGCTCACGGGCCGTTTCAACGACTTCAGTGGCGAGTTCAGCTACGACGCGGATAACCCCGGGGCGTCGACCATCAGCGTCGATATCGACCCGGACAGTGTGGACTCCAACCATGCCGAACGTGACGAGCATCTGCGCAGCGACGACTTCCTTGCCGTCGAGACCTACCCCGAAGCCGGCTTTGTGAGCACCGACTTCATTCCCCACGGCAACGGCACGGCGACGCTCGAGGGCGATTTCACGCTGCGCGGCGTCACTCGGCCGATCAGCATCGACGTGGAGAAAATCGGTGAAGGCGAGGATCCCTGGGGCGGCTATCGCGCGGGCTTTACCGGCGAGACCTCGTTCGAGCTCGCCGACTACGGCATCGACTACGACCTGGGCCCGGCCAGCGAGACGGTGTATCTGCAGCTCGAGGTCGAGGGCATCCGTCAGTAGTCGGTCAGCAGGTCCGCGGGATCGATCCAGCCCAGCGACAGACCGATGGTGTAGAAGCTGGTCACCGAAAACTCGTGCACCGGCGCAATCGTATGCGCCACGGTAACGGCGCCACAGTGCCGTCGCAGGGCGGCCTTGGTGACCTCCTGGAGCAGCGCGAAATCGCGGAAATAGGCTTTGAGTGGCGGCTGCCCCCGGGCAGCCCGCCGGTCGTTTCTGGCTGACACCCCCGCTTCCACGGCCGATGCCAGCCGCTCGGTCGCACCCGGCGCTACCGCATCGAGAACCGCCGTTAACTGCGAGTAGCGAAACTCCATCACCATGCCGGTGCGATCGGCATCGCGGGCGTGGTAGGGCGCGAGCGCCTCATCCAGGCAGACAAGCGCCCGCGGGATCTGCAGCCGGGCCGCCAGCCGATGGGTGATGGCCGATATGCCGGTGGGCTCAAGCGGATCGCCCTGGGTGATGAGGAGCGGCGAGCCGACGATGGGGCTTTGCTGCCAGCGTGCCTGCAGTGCCACCGCCAGCCGATCCGCCACTGCGTCCGGGTCGCGCGGATCGCGCGCGCCGGCGGGTCCCTCGACAACCAGTGGATGGAAGGCCGCCAGGCCAGTCAACGGATCGCCGGGCAAGAGGCTGCTCCCGTTAGCGACGGCGTCGCGGATGGATCGGAATGGTGGGCCGTGAAGGACTCGAACCTTCAACCAACTGATTAAGAGTCAGCTGCTCTACCAATTGAGCTAACGGCCCGTCGAGAATGGTGGGGTGAGCGATGGGACTTGAACCCACGACCACCGGAGCCACAATCCGGAGCTCTACCTAACTGAGCTACGCCCACCACCGATTGTCTCCCGCGATTTGGCTGGTCGGGGTGGAGGGATTTGAACCCCCGACATCCTGCTCCCAAAGCAGGCGCGCTACCAGACTGCGCTACACCCCGCCTTTTTCGCAGGTCCCCCGCCGCCTTCGTCAGGAGCCCCAAAATAATACTGAGCCCCCCACCGGCGGTCAATGCGCGTATAGTGACGGGGATCACAAGGAGTAACCATTCGATGACATTTGACGATTTCGGTCTTCAGACCGAACTGCTCGACGCCGTGAAGGCATCGGGCTACACCACCCCGACGTCCATTCAGCAGCAGGCCATCCCCGAAGTCCTTGACGGCAAAGACCTCCTCGGCGCCGCACAGACCGGCACCGGCAAGACCGCCGCGTTCACCCTGCCGCTCCTCCAGCGGCTCGCCTCGGTCGAACCCCAGGGCAAGCGCCGCCCGGTGCGGCTGCTCATTATCGCCCCCACCCGCGAGCTGGCGGCCCAGATCCACGAAAGCGTCAAACAGTATGGCCACAACCTGCGGCTGCGCTCGGCGGTCATCTTTGGCGGTGTGGGCATGCAGCCGCAGGTCGATCGCCTGCGCAAGGGCGTGGACATCGTGATTGCCACGCCGGGGCGGCTGCTCGATCACCTCCAGCGCGACAACCTGCGACTCGACCGGGTCGAGAGCGTGGTGCTGGATGAGGCCGACCGCATGCTCGACATGGGCTTCATCCACGACATCCGCAAGGTCATGAAAGCACTGCCCGCGCAGCGCCAGACGCTATTGTTCTCGGCGACCTTCTCGCGCGAGATTCGCCAGCTTGCCAGTGGCATGCTGCAAAACCCCGTCGAGATCGACGTCGCGCCCAAGCATAGCGCTGCCGACACGGTGGAGCAGTCGGTCTACCGGCTGGACAAGGCCGAAAAGCGCCCGCTGCTGAGCCGGTTGATCCGTGAGGGTGACTGGCAGCAGGTGCTCGTGTTCACACGCACGAAACACGGCGCGAACAACCTGAGCAAGCAGCTCGACAAGGACGGTCTGAGCACCGCCGCCATCCACGGCAACAAGAGCCAGACAGCGCGCACCAAGGCGCTGGACGGATTCAAGAAAGGCCGCGTCCGGGTGCTGGTGGCCACCGATATCGCCGCCCGCGGGCTGGATATCGACCAGCTGCCCCATGTCGTCAACTTCGACCTGCCGCACGTCGCGGAGGATTATGTCCATCGCATCGGCCGCACCGGCCGGGCCGGCAACGCCGGTGAAGCGATCTCGCTGGTGGCACCCGAAGAGGGCAAGCTGCTGAAGGGGATTGAGCGCCTGCTCAAGCGCTCCCTGCGGCGCGCCGACGCGGCTGCTTGAGTAGGACTGGCGCGCCCGGCAGGGCTTGAACCTGCAACCCTCGGCTTAGAAGGCCGATGCTCTATCCGATTGAGCTACGGGCGCATGGGGCGGGATTGTACAACCATTCCCGCCCCAGATCATGCCAACGGCTGGATCCGTCCGGGCTCGGGCGGTAAAGTCCGCCCAGCGTCGAATCCACACCGGTGAGGAGCCAACCCATGGCCGCCCGAATCATCGACGGCAAGGCCATTGCCGCCGACATCCGCCATCAGATCCAGACCGCCGTCAGTGCGCGTCGCGAGCATGGCCAATCCACGCCCGGCCTGGCCGTGGTGCTGGTCGGCGACAACGCCGCTTCATCGGTGTATGTGCGCATGAAACGCCGCGACTGCGAGCAGGTGGGGTTCGTGTCCCAGGATTATGACCTGCCCGCTTCGACCACCCAGGCGGAGCTCATGGCGCTGATCGATGAATTAAACGCCAACCCCGCCACTCACGGCATCCTCGTGCAGTTGCCCCTGCCCGATTCCATCGATGCCCAGGCGGTGATCGAGCGGATCGATCCGGCCAAGGATGTGGACGGTTTCCATCCGCAGAATGTCGGCCGACTGGTACTTCGCCTGCCGGGGTTCCGCTCATGTACACCCCACGGCGTGATGACATTGCTCGGGCATACCGATGTCGAGCTTGCCGGCGCCGACGCCGTGGTGGTCGGTCAGTCGAATATCGTTGGTCGGCCCATGGCGCTGGAGCTGCTGAACGCCCGCTGCACGGTGACGGTATGCCACAGCCGCACCCGTGATCTGCGCAAGCAGGTCGAGCGCGCGGACATTCTGGTCGCCGCGGTGGGGCGCACCGGCTTCATCCCCGGTGCGTGGATCAAGCCCGGCGCCACGGTGATCGACGTGGGCATCAACCGCCAGCCGGATGGGCGCCTGCTGGGGGATGTCGAACCGGAAACGGCCATGGCACGGGCGGCCTGGATGACACCGGTGCCGGGCGGTGTGGGGCCGCTCACCCGGGCCACGCTGCTGGAGAACACCCTGGCCGCCGCCCGCCAGCTCGACGGCTAGTCGGCCTCGCGGATCCAGTCGAGGGCGGCGTCAAGGCGCTCGACACCGATCACGTCCAGGCCCTGCGGGACGTCGCCCGCCGCCGGGGCGTTTTTCGCCGGCACCAGCGCGCGACGAAACCCGTGGCGGGCGGCTTCGGCCAGCCGATCCGGGCCATTCGGGACCGGGCGGATCTCACCGGCCAGTCCCACCTCGCCAAAAATCACCCAGTCTTGAGGGATGGGACGATCACGCAGGCTCGAGATCACCGCCAGCAGCGCTGGCAGATCACTGGCCGTCTCGGCGATGCGCACGCCCCCGACGACGTTGACAAAGACATCCTCGCCAGCGGTGCTCACGCCGGCGTGACGCTGCAGGACCGCCAGCAGCATGCCCATGCGATTGCCATCCATGCCCACGGCCAGCCGCCGCGGATTGGACAGCGGGCTTTCCGCCACCAGGGCCTGGAGTTCAAGCAGCAGGGGTCGGGTGCCCTCCCGGGTGACCAGAATGGCACTGCCGGGCACGGGCTGTTCGTGGCGGGACAGGAAAATCGCCGACGGGTTTTTCACCTCCTTGAGGCCGGTCTCGAGCATGGCGAACACCCCCAGCTCATTGGCCGCGCCGAAACGGTTCTTGACCGCCCGCAGCAGGCGATAGCGACTGCCCGAGTCGCTCTCGAAATAAAGCACGGTGTCGACCATGTGCTCGAGCACGCGCGGGCCGGCAAGCTGGCCTTCCTTGGTGACGTGGCCCACCAGAAACAGCACGGTTCCGGTCTGCTTGGCAAACTGCACCAGCTGAGCGGCCGCCTCGCGCACCTGCGCGACGCCGCCGGGCGCCGAGCCCAGGGAATCGCTGTGAATGGTCTGGATCGAATCGACGACAAGCACCTCGGGGCGCTCGCGGGCGGCCAGATCGATAATGGTCTCGACCCGGGTTTCGGCCAGCAGCTTGAGCCCGGCATCGCCTACGCCCAGTCGCTCGGCGCGCAGGCCAACCTGCTGGAGCGACTCCTCGCCGGTCACATAGAGCGCGCCGTGCCGGCTGGCCACCCGCGCCACCACCTCGAGCAGCAGCGTGGACTTGCCAATGCCGGGATCACCGCCCAGCAGGATGACCCCGCCGGCCACCAGGCCACCGCCCAGCACTCGATCAAACTCGCCCACACCGGCCGAAAACCGCGTTTCGCGATCCCGCGGGACCTCGGCCAGCGTGCGGATGCCACGGTCGCCCGCGTACTGCGCGCGGGCCTGAATGGACCCCCGGCTGCCGGCCGGTGCCGCTGACTCGCGCTGTTCCTCGAGGGTGTTCCACGCCCCGCACTCGGCGCACTGCCCTGCCCACTGCGGCGAGACGGCGCCGCAGGCCGTACATACATACCGGGTCTTGACACTACCCCTGGCCATGATCGTCTCCGCGCCGGTACACGCGCTCCACCCGGGGGGTGAGTCGGCAGAAAAGCTCGTAGCTGATGGTCTCGCAAGCGCTCGCCACCGTGGTCGCAAGTGGCGCATCGCCCCATAGCCCCACCGGGTCGCCAACCGCGGCCGTGGGCGCCGGGCGCAGATCCACGGCGATCATATCCATGGACACCTTGCCGATCAGCGGGCAGGTACGCCCCGCGATCCGCACCGGCGTACCATCCGGGGCATGCCGGGGGTAGCCATCGCCATAGCCGATGGACACCACCCCCACCGGCATCGGCTCGGGGCAGACGAACCGCCCCCCGTAGCCCACGCCATGCCCGGCGGGCAGCCATTTGACCGAAATCAGCGCCGAGTCGAGGCGCATGACCGGCTGCAACGGCGGATGACCGTCGGTGTCGGTCAGCGGCGATGCGCCGTAGAGCATGATCCCGGGGCGGACCCAGTCGGCAAACGGCTCGAGTCCGCGCAGGGTGGCCGCGGAATTGGGCAACGTCGCCGGCCGAGCGGCATCGGCCACTTCGCCGAAGCGCTGCATCTGCGCTGCCGTTCCCG
>Ga0102939_1000168_pt1 | contig 22625 bp, 21 predicted proteins | sample SalPon2_B_H2O_MG_FD_78214 | JGI IMG/M metagenome (GOLD analysis project Ga0102939, IMG submission 78214) | Salt pond water microbial communities from South San Francisco under conditions of wetland restoration - Salt Pond MetaG R2_B_H2O_MG | ecosystem: Environmental > Aquatic > Non-marine Saline... | reverse complement strand
TTCGGACGTCGTCCAAACCGCGCCGTTCCCGGACGACATCGAGATGGATCCGGACTCGCTGACTGGCTGCGTCGCCGGTGCCTCGACCGTCGACACCCTCGAAGCGATCCTCGACGGAGCCGGCTTCGAGACGATCGAGATAGCCCCCAAAGACGAGAGCACCGAGTTCATCAGTGACTGGGACGCCAACCGAAATCTCGGTGACTACCTCGTGGCTGCAACCATCGAGGCCCGGAAACCACCTCGCGACGCCTGATAGTAGTTGTGACCGTGTACCGGTGTGTTGCCCCGACGGGGCGGCAACACCGGTACTGACTCACAACGATCACTATGAGCCACGGCGAGTGCCGACCTCCGCGACACTGTAGAGACGGCTGTCGGACGATTCCCGTCACCGTCCAGAGCGCAGGTGTCACGGGATCGAGCGGTCGATCTGCTCGTGCAGGTCGAATCGACTGGGGCGTACGAACACTCGCGGATCGGAGGAGGGCGTTCAGTCCGGGCGAAAGCGAGCTTCCGAGTGGAAACGCCGCCGAGACGCGCGGAGAGTCCCAGTCCCGAGAATCACGCTAGCTACTGACGAGACTCGGTCGACGCGGGCGGCGTCGCTACGCTCTTCCGCCCGGCGACCGAGGCGCCGGCATGGCCCTCCGTCACCGCCTCCGTCCCTGGCACGCCCTGATGCTCGCCGTCTTCCTCGTCGGCACGGCCGTCTCCCTCCTGCGCGCCGACGCACCGACCGGCGGTGCGGTCCTCCGCGCCGTCCTCGCCGGCCTCCTCAGCCTCGTGCTCTTCCAGTTCACCGTCGGCAACGTCTGGGGGTACGCGGTCGAGTACCGGAACGCCGGCGGGTCGTGGACCGACCTGCCCTTCCTGACTCCCTTCGTCGCCGCCGGCGCCGCGGGCGTCGGCGTCGCCCTCCGGTTCGACAGCGCCGGGGTCGGCGCGTGGGCGGCGTTCTGGGTGTTCGTTATCGTCGCCGCCGTCGTCGCGCTGGGCGCGTGGTTCGTCGCCGGCTACCGGGAGGCGGAGCCGAGTCAGTAGACGAGCAGCTTCCAGACGAGTTCGCCCGGCCCCGGTGGCCCGAGCGCGGCCGGCCGCTCCACGTCGATTCCGACGGCGAACTCGTGGTCGACGCGAAGCTCGATCCGGTCGGTCGTCTCGCCGGCCGTGACCGTCGCGGCGAACCGAACCTCGATTCGGTCGAGCGTCCGGCCCTCGCGGTCGATCACGGCTCGAATCCGCGCGGCGCTCACGTTCGTGATCCGGTCGGGTGTAACGCTCTGGACCGCCTCGAAGGTCGGCCGTGCCCCCGCGAGTTCGAGGACGAGTCGATTCTCGCTCCGGTCGACGATGCGCCAGCCGTCGACGGGTCTCGGCGGCTGGAACCCGCCGTCGTCCCAGTCGTAGCCGTCGGTGTACAGTAGGTAGTCCGGCGAGGCTCGAACCGTCCGGTCGTCACCGACGGATCGCTCCCCGAGCGCCACGGGGTCGAGCCCGCGGATCGGCGGCGCTCCGGTTCCGGCACTGGCGTAAACCGACGGCCCTCGCGCCTCCCCGAGGGACCGCTGTCGGTACTGCCGATCCGCCCGGTCGAGGAGTCGGTCGACCACGAACGGCTCCCCGTCCGGGTCGTCGCCGTCGAGGATCGTGATCCGGTACCGGTGGTCGGCCCGGAAGGTGTTCGTGAGCGCCGTCGCGTACGCCTCGTCGGGGTCCGCGGGGAGGGCGTCGGGCGCGGGGGCGACCCCGGGCCGCAGCTCCGCCGTTCGGACCCCGGCAGCGCCGACGACGAGGCCGGAGAGAAGGAGGGCCGCGAGCGCGAGGCGCCGACGACCCGGGCCAACCGCCCGCACTGGCGCCGCCCACGCCCGGTAGCGGGCGGCGAGAACGGCGGGTGCGAGTATCAGGACCGGGAGGGCGAGACCGCCGCCGACCCCCGCGGCGACGACGGCGGACCGTCGAAGCTGGCCGGCCCCGACTCCCGCGGCGAGCGAGAGGGTGAGCAGGAGGGCAATCGCGGCGTGGACGCCGAGCGCCCCGGCGACGGCGCGGGGTGATCGAGCCGGGGCGAGCAGCGCCGTCCGGGTCGCTCGCTGCGAGGTTGCACCGGCGACGAGGCGGCCGACCGCGATGCCAGGGAGGGTCCACGCGAGGAGCGTCCCGACGACGACGCCGAAGGCCGCACCGCCGATCTGTACCGGGATACCGAGCGCGTCGCCGTGACCGAGCGCGTACAGGGCGGCACGGATCGGCGTATCGAGGAGGAGAAAGCCCGCCGTGCCGAGGAGGAGGGCGGCGGCGTGACCGAGGACCGCGGCGGAAGCCAACGCGACGGCGGACGGGCCGTCGCCGTCGTCGGGGCGGGCGTCATCGGGGAGCGCCGCCCGAACCGTCGGGGCCGCCAGCCCGAATCCGACGACGGCGACGACGGGCGGCCAGAGGACGGCGAGAACGGGCGGGCCGAGGAGTCCGAGGGCGATGCGACTCGCCATCTCGCCGAGGGCGACGCCGCTGGCGAGGGCGAGGAGGCGGGAGCTGTTCAGCGTGGCGTGGACGGCCGAGCGGAGGGCGGACACGGCGGGTGTTTCGGAGCGGCGGACGTATATCCCCGGCCGATCAGTCGGCCAGCTCCGCCATGTCGAGGGCGTCGAGGCGTTCGGTGGTCGGAATCCCGTCGTCGTCCCAGCCGCGGAACTCGTAGTACTCGTCGAGCATCGCGGCGAGTTCCTCCGGGGGGCAGTACATCCCTTCGGCCGGGCCGTCGGGGATAGGTTCGTGCATCACGCGATGGGAGAGCGTGTCCGTCTCCCGGCGCGCGACGCCGCGTTCGACGTTGATCAGGCGTTCGAGGTTGTAGATCCGCTCACCGATCCGCTCCACCTCGTCGGTCGAGAGCTCCCAGCCCGTCGCCGCGTTGATGGCGTCGCGGTAGCGGTGAGTGACGCGTTTGTCGTAGCCACCCTCGCTCACGAACCGACACTGGGTGAGGGAGTCGCCGAGGGCGGTGAAATGCTGGGTACGGGCGGCGAACGCCGGCGTGCCCTCGGTCGTCTCGGCGTGTTCGCCGTCGTACTGGGGCGTCGGCCGGGTGTCGTGGTGAGAGCCGCCGCGGGTCGAGGTGGCGTAGCCGATGCTCATGCCTTTCAGCCCCCGTGGCGAGTGAGCGGCGAACTCAAGCCCCTTCACCCCGTGGAGGTAGCGCTCGGCCTCGTCGTCGAGGTCGGCCGCGAGGCGGAACGATCCCTCCGCGAGACGGTCGCCGAACCCCTCCCGACGCGCCGTTCGCCGCGCGAGTTCCACGAGGCCGTCCGCGTCGCCGAAGGCGAGATGTGGCGAGTCGTCGTCGGTCAACAGCCCCTCGTCGTAACATTCGCGGGCGAAGGCGACGCTAACGCCCCACGAGATGGTGTCCATGCCGAGGCGATCACAGAGGTCGTTGGCCTTGATCACCCGCTCGATGTCGAAGGTGTCGGTCATCGTCGCCGTGCCGAACAGGCTCTCGAACTCCGGAATCTTGGCGTCGACGACGCCCTCGCTCTCGACGGTGACGTGTTTCCCGCAGGCGACGGCGCAGTTCGCACACGTCGTGTCCTCGGTGACGTACTCCTCGCGGATCAGTTCGCCGCTGATCGCCTCGGCCTCCTCGCGGGGCGAGTGTTCGACCCGGTTGTTCTGGCGCCCGAGTTTCCCCATCTCGTTGATCGGGTTGACGAGACCGGCGGTGCCGTAGTCTTGGAGCATCTCCGTCTCCTTCATCAGCGGCCCCATCCGACTGCCGACAAGTTCACGCAAGTCGCCGTCGGCGGCCGGTTCGGCCCGGAAGTCGCCTTCCTCGATCACGACGGCTTTGACGTTTTTCGACCCGAGGACGGCGCCCGCGCCGCCGCGGCCCGCGACCCCCTCGCGCATCTCGGAGTCGTGGAGCAGGCAGGCAAAGCGCACGAGATTCTCGCCGGCGGGACCGGCGGCGATGACGTGTACGTCGCCATCGGCGTGTTCGCTCGCCAACGCCTCGACTTCGGCACAGGTTTCGTAGGTGTCCAGACCGGCCAAGTCGGGTGCCGGGACGACGTCGGCACCCTCGCTGTCGACGTGGACGTACGAGAGTTCGTCGGCGGCGCCGTGAAGCACGATGCTCTCGAAGCCCGTCGTCTTCTGGGCGCGGGGGAAGGTGCCGCCGAACGTGCTGTCGAAGAAGCCGTTCGTCTGCGGGCTGACGAAGCCGACGACGCCCCGGCTCGTCGACTGGAACGGCGTGCCGTTCATCGGGCCGACGGTGAAGGCCGCGACGTTTTCGGGGTCGAACGGGTCGGCGTCGGCGGGGACGTGATCGTGGACTGCCTTCGCCGCGAACCCGTTGCCGCCGAGGAACCGTCGAGCGTCCTCGGGGTCTATGGTCTCGATGGCGTCGTCGCCCTCGTCGAGGTGGACGTGAAGCTCCCGGCCGCCGTAGACGGGGGGGAGATCGGACGCCGACACGCTACACCCCCTCCGGCGACGTGGGCCGCCGGACGGGCACGGTGATCGTACGTTGCATGGCGGAAAGACGACGCTCCGCGCACAAATCGTTTGCCTGTGTCGCCTGCGACACAACGGGCCGGACGCCGACGAGTCGACTCGATCACTGAAATCCTTTTCACTGCCCGAAACTCACCGTCGGGTATGGAGTTCGACTTCCTTCGGTCGGCCGGGGTACTGGTCGCAATCACAGCCGTCGCCACTGTCGCCCTCACTAGCGTGATGGCGCCCGGAACCGTCTTCATGATGGTGTTGCCCTCGATGATCGCCTTCGCCGTCGTCGCGTTCGCCCTCGGGATGAAACACGGGGAGTACCGCGCCGTCCAGTAACGCCGAAGTGCGAGCGTCGCCGGCCGCGTGATCCGTGTCTCGCCGGCATCTCCGGCAGGATTCTCGATGCACGGAGCGTCCGTCTCGGAAACGCGGTTTAGACTCCGCTCAGTACGCAGCATCCCGTTCCGTCCAAAATAGAGGGTGGAACAAGCATAACCGTCCCACGCCCCTCCTAGCACAAGGTCACACATGGATATATCCGAGATCCTCTCCCCGAAGTTCACCGAGTTCGACATCGGCACGCTACTCTCGAAGGTCGCCGGGGCGTTCGAGAACCAGGAACTCGATGCCGTCGTCGTAACGGATGGCGACGAGTATCGCGGTATCGTGAGTCGGCGACAGTTGGCGTCCTCGTCCAACCAGCCGTCCGCGAAGGTCGGCTCACAAGTACAGCACGTCCCGACTGTCGAACACACCGAGGACGTCCGCGAAGTCGCGCGGCTCATGATCGGGAGCGACGCGAAAACGCTCCCCGTGCTCGATGACGACCGTGTCGTCGGTGTGGTGACCGGCGACGCCGTCCTCGACGCTGTGCGGCCGTTTCTCGACGCGGTGACTGTCGAGGACGCCTACACGGCGGAGTTGATCAGTGTGACCTTCGAGACCACGATCGGAAAAGCGCTCAATCTGCTTCGAGAAGCCGGCATCGCTCACCTTCCGGTCGTCGACGGGGACGACCTCACGGGGATGCTGAGCCTGTACGACGTCATCGATTTCACGACGCGAGGCGGCAGCAAGAGCCAGGGTGGGTCGTCGAGTAACCTCGGTGACCGCGGCGGCGGGGGGCAGAACCGTGGTGGGTTCGGCGCACGAGAGGGCGACGCCGACCGGCTGCTCGATCTTCCGGTACGGAACCTGATGTCCGACGCAGTCGCGACGGTCGAGCGGAGCGCACCGCTCGACGAAGTCGTCGGGACGATGTTCGAGCGAGAGATTTCCTCGCTCGTCGTCACGGCCGACGGCACCGACGAGCCGGTCGGTATCATCACGAAAACGGACGTCATCGAGGCGCTGACCTGGGAGCGCGACGATCGGAACGCCGTACAGGTGTTCGGGCTCGACCTACTGGAGGGGATGGACTACGACGACGTCGCCGCGCTGATCGAGGGCATGACCTCGAAGTACGGTGAGATGAGCGTGATCACGGCCAGCATCCAACTGCAGGAGCACAAGGAACAGAGTCGGGGCGTACCGCTGGTACTAGCACGGATTCGACTGGTCACTGACCGCGGCTACTTCACTGCCGACGGGGAGGGGTACGGTGCCTCCCACGCCCTTCGACTCGCCGCCAATGCGGTCGAACGACAGCTCCTCAAGGGGAAAACCTACGGTCAGTCGAAGAAGCATCCCGACACTGCGGAACAGGAGCGACTCTACGGCTGGTGGCTCGGTGGGTGAGAGGACGTCCACGCCCGCCGTGTGACTTGTGTAATCAAAAATCCGCAGCGTGTGAAAATATCGTCCCTTGATGTAGTCGTGGAACGAACATATACCACATGTATGATCTCGTCCCGCTGCAGGTTTCCGCTCTCGGGTTCACGATAGTTGGCCTGTTCGTACTGGTGCTGGCGGTGGTAACCGTCTGGCAGATGGTTCGGTTCGTCGATGCCTACGATAAACAGGCGCTCACCGTGTTCGGCGAGTATCGCGGGTTGCTCGAACCGGGCATCAATTTCGTTCCGCCGTTCGTTTCGCGCACGTACACGTTCGATATGCGTACGCAGACGATGGACGTACCCCGCCAGGAGGCGATTACACGGGACAACTCCCCCGTGACGGCGGACGCCGTCGTCTACCTCCGTGTGATGGATGCGAAGAAGGCGTTTCTGGAGGTCGAAAACTACAAGACGGCGGTTTCGAACCTCGCTCAGACCACGCTCCGGGCGGTCATCGGTGATATGGAACTCGACGACACGCTGAACAAACGCCAGGAGATCAACGCTCGCATTCGCAAGGAACTGGACGAACCCACCGACGAATGGGGGATTCGCGTCGAATCAGTCGAAGTCCGGGAGGTCAATCCCAGTCCGGAGGTTCAGAACGCGATGGAACAGCAAACCGGTGCGGAGCGGAGGCGCCGGGCGACGATTCTCGAAGCACAGGGTGAACGCCGGAGTGCAGTCGAGAAAGCCGAAGGGGACAAGCAGTCGAACATCATCAGAGCGCAAGGCGAAAAGCAGAGCCAGATTCTCGAAGCACAGGGTGACGCCATCTCGACCGTCCTCCGCGCGAAGTCCGCGGAGTCGATGGGCGAACGTGCGATCATCGATAAAGGGATGGACACGCTCGAACGTATCGGGCAGGGGGAGTCGACGACGTTCGTCCTCCCGCAGGAGCTCACCTCGCTGGTGGGCCGCTACGGCAAGCACCTCACGGGGAGCGACGTCGCGGCCGACGGACAGCAACTAGATAGCCTTCAGTTCGACGCCGAGACACGCGAACTCGTCGGACTCGACGACATCAGAGAGATTCTTGGCGAAATCGATCAAGCTGCGGAGATGGATATCGAAGAGCTAGAGCAACAGGCCAAGGCGGTCAAGGAGGGGGCACCCGAGGGTGCCGACCACGCCGATGAGGAGGCCACCGATCCAGCATGACTTCCGAACGAACCCTCCCGGCAGGATGGGTGTTGGAATCCGAGCGGACGACACACGACGAACTCATGGGCCGGGAGTACACCACGGTTCTCTACCGACAGGAACACACCAGAGGCGCAGTGTACATCAACGAGGTCATCGACGGGGAGAACGTCTGGAAATACATCGTGCATCACTCGGGATGGGATGGAGATATCGGAACCACCGCCAACCTCGAAACGGCAAAGCGGATGGCGTTCGCGTTCATGAACGAATCCGTCGCGAGCGTGTGACAGCCGCCACGCCGTCGGAGGGATGCTCACCGTCGAAGTCCGTGTCGGCGTCCGATCGCCCGACGGTGAGGTAGGACTTCCCCTTAGGTTTGCCCGATGTACTCGTCGAGTTCGGCTTCGATGAGTGTCGCGACGCGTGCGCTGTATTGCCAGAGTGCCGCGTTGAGTCGCTCTTCGGTCTCGTCGTCGAGATCGTCGCCACCACGGAGGACGGAATCCGTGGTGATCTGTGGATGGTAGACACAGACGACGCCGAGTGAGGTATCCGAACTCGAGGTTCCCGCCGTGTGGATGCCGTACTGATCGGTCCCCCAGACACCGTCGCCGCCCTGTCGCTCCAGTTCCGAATCGAGTGCATCGAGAAGTTGGATTTCGTCGGGAGAGAGGATGGGGTCGTCACCTTCGAACAACTCCGCGTACGCCTCGGTCCGGGCACGCTTCGTCCACTGATCCAATTGAGAGCGCGCTTGGAGGATGAGCTGTCGTTCGTCTGGAAACTCGGCCATGTCCATAGAACGACGGGCAGGCCAATGAACGTTCGTATGACACGTTCAGTCGGTGGTGGTAGGCGCACTGGTCGGGCAACACGGGCACGCGGAGGCCCGAAGAACGTAGCCCGCGTCCGGAACTCGGACAGCCGGGTCGCCCCCAACGAAAAGTCCACGATATCAGTCTTCGAATCCGCCGTCGTACTGTTCGTAGGTGATGGTCAATCGTCCCGGCGTGGGCCGTTTCGCTGCGTCTCGAAGCGTCTGGAACTCTCGCAGGAGTTCATCGGCATTGTCCGTCCCTTCTCGAACGTTCTGTGATTCTTCTCGAATCGTGTCGTATACCCGTTCTAGAATGCGTCGAGCGGCGTACGAATCGGTCTTCGAGTCTATGTCGAACGACACCTCGTAACGAGACATACCCGTAGTTGTTTCCGCACTGAAATAACTATCCGCATGTCTCACGGTGCTCGTTCGTTGTCCGTATCCCGGCAACGATCACACCCCCGGCATTCTGTATCGCGACATGAAGTTTATCGGAGCGCGCGGGGTCGCTGTCGCTAGAGCGATACTGAATGCGAAAAATCGGCGAGAGCCGCTCTACTTGCCGCGACGCCGGTCGCCGCCGATGCTGGGTCGGGTGTGTTCCGTCCCCTTCCCGCGGTTGCGCTGGCCGCGGCCTTTCTTGCCGGCGCTGGTCTTGCCGCGGAACGCCCGGCCGCGGTGACTGTCGTCGCAGATCCAGTTCAGGTCGTCGTCGTTCCGAATGGCGGGATGTTCGGGGTCGACGAGGATCACTTCGTGCCACTTCTGCGAGCCGTCCTCGCCCACCCAGTAGGAGTTGAGTACGCGGAGGTTGGGGTACTTGCGCGACGTGCGCTCTTCCGCGATGCGCTGGATGCTCTTGCGGCGACCGAGGCGGTTGACGCCCTGGCGCTTCGAGCGGCGACCGGCCTTGAATCGGCGTTTGCGGGCGCCGCCCTTGCGGACCGAGGTCCGCACGACGACGATGCCCTGTTTGGCCTTGTAGCCGAGGTTACGCGCCTTGTCGAGGCGGGTCGGCCGCTCGATTCGCTCGATGGCGCCCTGCTCGCGCCACTCCTGTTTTCGTTGCCACTGCAGTTCGGCGAGAGCCCCGTCGTCGGGGTTCTGCCATGCGTCCCGGATGTGGGAGTAGAAGCTTCGTGCCATGATTTACCCACGGGCGCTTGCGATTCGGCGCCGCCGAAGTCGGCGGGCTACATGTCGTCCCGACGAGTCGGGTGCCCGCTGGGGCCCGTCAGCCAGCGAGTTGGTCGGTATACCGCCCGGCTCCGTTTAAGAACTTCGACTCGCCGCGCGCACCGTCTCGAAGTCGCCGTCGACGATGGCGTCGGCCACCCGCGTCGCGTCCACGTCGGGGACGACGGCGGGGTACTTCCGGCGGAAGAACCCGATCAGGTTCGACACGTCGCGTTCGAGGAGTTCGGCGGCGTTCGCGTGATCCGTCGGGACCGACTGGGGCCAGTCGAAGATGGTGATCCCCGACTCCGCGACGGCGACGTTGTGCTCGCTGAGGTCGGCGTGGACCATCCCCGCCGCGTAGGCGTCGGCCACCTCCTCGAGGATCAAGTCGAGAACGCCGACGGCCTGTGTCTCTTCGAGTTTCGCGCGCGCGAGTTCGACCCCCTCGAACTTCGTCATCAGGATGGCGTGACGGTTGTGATCGACCGGCCGGGGGACCGACACGTCGGGGTAGAGGGTTTCGAGCGCGTCGTGTTCGCGTTCGGCCGCCTTTCGTGCCGTGTAGAGCCACGAGACGTGATTGTGGTCGGCGGTGTACTCGCGCTCCTTGTTCACTTCCCGGAAGTTGGTGTAGCCCTCGCGGTGGAACTTCAGCGCCAGCGGTCGATAAGACTGGGCCTCGTACACGTCGCTTTCCTTACCGACGCCGAGGGGGGCACCGACGCCTTCGATGGTGTCACGCTCCGCGAAGGTGTGGAGGGCGAGCACGTCGTACCCCTCGAAGGTGAGCTGGTAGCCCTCGTATTGGATGGTCCGGCGCTCGACCAGGTCGCGTTTCATGCAGCGATCCAGTCGGTAGTCGACTTCCTCGGCCGTCAGATTCGCGTACTCCGGCAGCTTTCCCCGGTTGACCCACTCGCTGAACCGCATCCCCTGCTCGACCCCGGAGAGCAGATAGAAATCCTCGGGGTCGAGGTCGGCCACCACGCTGGCGACGTTTTTGACCATACCTCGACTCCGCGGCCGAGGGACAAAAGCCCCCCGCGTCGGGTCGTAAACCGTATTTCGCGATAGCGAATTGGGGGCGTGAGCGTCGGAGCAGGCTCCGGTACCACCGGCGTGCGCGGTACCGATCGGGCGCTCGATGCCGTCAGCGGGTAGGTTCGGGCGTACGCGTTCGACGGCGCGCGGAGACCAGTTACCGTCACCACGACGTCAGCCGACCCGACCGAATCGGATCCTCGCGGGAGAAGAAGTTCGGCGTCTTCACCTCGTCGTCGTACGTGGAGTAGAAGATGTGTGTCGTCGACGACGCGGTTGGTGGGAGAAGCCACGACCGATCACCGGTCACTTGCCGGCCGGCCGCTCGTTCTTCGTGCTCGAAGCGCTCGAACTGCTTGGCTGCGTTGTGGTGATCGACGATCCTTACCCCGTGCTCCTCGAAGGAGTGTAACACTGCCTGGTTGAGCACCGTCTGAGCTCGGTCTTTCCACAGCGACCGCTCGTTCGTCGTATCTACCCCCAGGCGGTCCGCTATCCGCGGGAGCACGTCGTACCGGTCCTCGTCCCCGAGGTCGCGGCTTCCGATTTCAGTGCCCATGTACCAGCCGTTGAACGGGGCAGCGGGGTACCGGAGGCCGCCGATCTCCAGATCCATGTCCGAGACGATGGGGACGGCGTACCACTGGAGGCCGAGCCCGCCGAACCACTCGTAGTCGGGGTGAGTGAGCGGAACGCGCAAGACGAGTTCCTCCGGGATTTCGAACAGCGCCGGCTCGTCGTCGCCGACCTGAATCACCAGCGGCAGGACGTCGAAATCGGTACCCTGAGCCGACCAGCCACGGGATTGGCAGTAGTCGGTCAGCGTCACCGAGTCGGGATCACCGACCACACCGTGGTCCGTCTCGTATCCGGCGTAGCGTATCAGCTGATGGTTCCAGATGCGGACCTGTGGGTCCCCGCTGACGGCCGGGGGAAAGACCGAAATCGTCGGCCGGACGTTGCCCCCGTTCGTCGCGAACTCGACGTGTTCAAGCAACGCATCGTACACGCCCGTCGCGGTGTCGACCTCGCGTCGGTCGAGAACGCGCAGGTCGTCCCAGAAGTACCGACCGATACAGCGGTTGCTGTTGCGCCAGGCCATCTTGGCCCCGCGTTCGAGCTCCGCCGTCGTGTGCTCGTAATGGTCCCGGCGACCGATCGATTCCAGGACCGCCCGTCGTCTGGGTCCGATATCCGCTTCTCGGCCGAGTTCCCCGTAACACCGGCGTATGAAGGAGTCCGCGGCTTCGTACCGGTCTATCTTCCGATAATCTGAATCGAGGGAGTGCATGCGTCGACTAGTTACACCGGTCCCCCACTCCGCAACGACGCCGGACGGCGAGCGTGGTGCTCACCGTCGTTCGCCCCGGTCGCGCGTGACCGCACCGATACCGGCGTTCGCCGAGCAGTGGAGACAGGCGTAGATATTTCCCGCCCTGTCACCAAATACCCGTTTGAAGCGTTCCGAGATGTGTTCGCCGCAATTATCACACTGTGGCATAGTTTCGATTGGTGGTCGGCTTCGCGATTACTCGGGCGTTCGTCGCAAGCGTGTGATACTCACGGAACCGTAATCAGCCCTTGTTTAGCATAAACTAATCGTGGTCCGGGCGACGACCACGGGAGCGGGTAATGACCGTAATTTTTGTCTTGACAAGTTTTACTCATAGCAGAGATGGATTCCGAATCGAGCACGGTAGACGAGGCGCGCGAGTTCGAGTTCGTCCTGCAGTTCGAGTCGGGGGCCGACGAACTGATGGACGTGTTCCGGCAGCACCGGAGCCTATCGCTGTGGTCGTCCGCGATTTTCGTCAGCAACGACCACATGTGGCGTCTCGACCACGCCAAGGGGACGGCCGACGCGTTGCGTGCGTTCGACGATGTGTTTCTGGACGAAACCCGCTGTAACGAGTGTTTCGACGTCGACACCTGTGACACGGAGCGTTCGTATCACGTCCTGAATCACGGGAAAACGAGTCGGACGACGTACACGCTCCGTCGCGAAGTCGAGAAGTGCCACTCGCTGCCACGTTTCGTTCTGAACCACATCCGGAAGGGAACCGTGTTCGAATCCCGCCGAGTCGGCGACGAGTATCGCTGGCGGATCCTCTATCCCGGTGCCTATCCGATCGGTGAGGTGTACGATACACTGGAGTCACACCTTCGGGAGGGGGTGTCACTGTCGGTGTCCCGTATCACCAGCGCCGGCAACTGGACGGCGACCGAGCGGATTGCAACGGACTTTTCGCCCGAACACTGGCGGGTGCTCGAAGCCGCGGTCACCCACGGCTACTACGAGCGTCCGCGGGCGGTTTCAGTCTCCGATCTGGCGTCGATACTCGACGAACCCCGCTCCACCGTGCAGTACCGCCTTCGGACCGCCGAGGACCGCATCGTGTCACAGTTCGTCGAGGGCACGTTCTGAGCGTGCACTCGGACACCGGGGAGCGCGGGCGCTGTCACGTTCGACGCCCGTCGCCGGAGGGTGGACCCTCCGTGCCGGGCGGTGCGTTGGAACGCCCCCCGACGACAGATGATAACGAATGTGACACTACGCGGTCGGTCGCGGAACCGGTGTTTCGATTTTCGACGTTCGTTATGATTAGCATATGCTAAGAATAGTTTGATGCCCGGACCGACGGAACGTGCATACGCGGCATCAGAGGCAAACATTATGAGTAAGTCTACACAGGATTGGTGGCCGGATCGGCTGAGTTTGGATGTCCTCGATCAGAACGCGCGCAGCGTGGATCCGAGGGGCGAGGACTTCGACTACGCGGAGGAGTTCCAGACACTCCCGTTCGAGGAGGTGAAACAGGATATCGAGGAGGTAATGACGGATTCGAAAGACTGGTGGCCGGCCGACTACGGCCACTACGGGCCGCTCTTGATTCGGATGTCGTGGCACAGTGCCGGGACGTACCGCACCACCGACGGGCGCGGTGGCGCGTCCGGCGGGACACAGCGCTTCGCGCCTGTTAACAGCTGGCCCGACAACGCAAACCTCGACAAGGCGCGCCGGCTGCTCCAGCCGGTCAAACAGAAGTACGGCCGCAAGCTCTCGTGGGCCGATCTCTTAGTATTGGCCGGAAACGTCGCCATGGAGTCGATGGGCTTCGAGACGTTCGGCTTCGCCGGCGGGCGTGAGGACGCCTTCGAGCCGAACAAGGCCGTGGACTGGGGTCCCGAGGCGGAGATGGGAGATGTCGACCGGTTCGACGAGAGCGGAGAACTCGAAGGCCCGCTCGGTGCGACGATGATGGGCCTCATCTACGTAAATCCGGAAGGACCGGACAGCGAACCCGACCCGCTCGCGTCGGCGGAGAAGGTTCGACAGTCCTTCGACCGGATGGCGATGAACGACGAGGAGACGGTCGCGCTCTGTGCCGGCGGGCACACGTTCGGGAAAGTCCACGGCGCCGACAGCGACGACAACCTCGGCGCCGAGCCCGAAGCGGCCCCCATCGAGGAACAGGGGCTGGGCTGGGAGAACGAATACGGCTCCGGTAAGGGACCGGACACGATCACCAGCGGCATCGAGGGACCGTGGACGCAGTCGCCTATCGAGTGGGACATGGACTATCTCGACAACCTACTCGACTACGAGTGGGAGCCCCACAAGGGTCCCGGCGGTGCGTGGCAGTGGAAGCCGAAAGACGAGGAGTTACACGGCTCCGCACAGGACGCCCACGATTCGTCTGGGAGTGCAACTCCGATGATGCTCACGACCGACGTGGCGTTGAAGCGCGACCCGGACTACCGGGAGATCGTCGAACGGTTCCAGGACGATCCCATGGCGTTCGGCATCGCCTTCGCGAAGGCGTGGTACAAGCTGATCCACCGCGACATGGGCCCGCCGTCCCGGTTCCTCGGCCCGGAGGTCCCGGACGAGGAGATGCTGTGGCAGGACCCCCTCCCCGACGCCGACTACGACCGGATCGACGAGTCGGACGCCGCCGAGCTCGCGGACGAGATTCTCGCGTCGGATCTATCGGTCTCCCAGCTGGTCAAAACCGCCTGGGCGTCGGCGTCGACGTACCGCGATAGTGACAAGCGCGGCGGCGCGAACGGCGCTCGCATCCGCCTCGAACCCCAGAAAAGCTGGGAAGTCAACGAACCGGCAGAGCTGGAGACCGTCCTAGAGACTTTGGAGGGCATCCAAACCGACTTCAACGGCTCGCGCTCCGACGACGTGCGGGTCTCGCTCGCCGACCTGATCGTGCTGGGCGGTACCGCCGCCGTCGAGCAGGCGGCGGCCGACGCCGGCTACGACGTTGACGTGCCGTTCGAGGCGGGGCGGACCGACGCCGCGCCGGAGCAGACCGACGTCGAGTCGTTCGAGGCGCTCAAGCCGACGGCCGACGGATTCCGTAACTACCTGCCGGACGGGGCCGACGTGCGGCCGGAGGAGCAACTGGTCGATAAGGCGGAGCTGCTGAACCTGACCGCAGACGAGATGACGGTGCTGGTCGGTGGTATGCGTGTGCTGGGCGCGAACTACCAGGGATCCGACCTCGGCGTCTTCACCGACCAGCCGGGAACGCTCACGAACGACTTCTTCGTGACCCTGCTCGACATGGGCTTGGAGTGGGAACCGGCGACGGACGCCGAGGGCGTGTACGAACTGCGTGACCGGGAGACGGGAGCGGTCGAGTGGCGGGGGACCCGCGTCGACCTCGTTTTCGGCTCACACGACCGGCTACGGGCCATCGCGGAAGTCTACGGAGCGAGCGACGGCGAGGAGCAGTTCGTCCAGGACTTCGTGGATACGTGGTCGAAGGTGATGCAGCTCGATCGGTTCGACCTCGACTGAGGCTGCCGACTGTAGCTGTTTCGAGACGGCCGCCACACTAGCGGGCTCGACTTACAGTCGGCAGATGACTCAGGCGGGAGACGAAAGCGTCCATCGCGGAGGCTTCGGTGTGCATCCGAGGCGGTCGACCGACTGGGACCCGTCACGGTGGCGGCAGCGGGGAGGACGACGGCGCCCCGACGCGACATCCCCGTAACGATGCCGAGACGGGGTCGCAGTCGACGCGGAGCGGGGTTCCCGGCGGCTAGTCGTCCCCGTCCGCCCGCACCCGTGAGAGCCGCATCGCGTTGCCGGTGACGCCAACGGTCATTCCGGCGTCGCCGGCGAGGACCGCGAGCCAGATGGGGACGTAGCCGAAGGGGACGGCGAGCGCGAGGCCGGCCTTGACCGCGAGGCTGGCGGCGATGTTCTGCCGGATGACGCGGTTGGCGTCGCGGGCGAGTTCGTAGAGGTAGGGCAGTTTCGAGAGGTCGTCGCCCATCAGCGCCACGTCGGCCGTTTCGATCGCCGTGTCGGTGCCCGCGGCGCCCATCGCGACGCCGACGGAGGCCGTCACCATCGCCGGCGCGTCGTTGATGCCGTCGCCGACCATCGCGACGCCGCCGTCGTACTCGTCGACGAGTTCCTCGACGGCCGCCACCTTCTCGTCGGGCAGGAGTTCGGCACGGTAGTCGTCGACGCCGACCGACGCCGCGATGGCGCGGGCGGTCCGCTCGTTGTCGCCGGTGAGCATCACCGTCCGCTCGACGCCGAGTTCCCGCAGTCGCTCGATAGTCCGCGCCGCCTCGGGGCGAACCCCGTCGGCGACGGCGATGAGCCCTTCGAGTTCCTCGTCGCTGCCCACGAGGACCACGGTCTTTCCCTCCGACTGGAGCGCCGGGACGGTGTCCGAGAGCAAGTCGAGACAGTCGTGGCGCTCACAGAGCTGTTGGCTCGTTCGCGTGACGACGCCCCCGTCGGTCGTCGCGTGGACGTGCGAGAGGTCGAACCCAAGTTCGTCGAAGAAGTCGGGGTTGCCGGCGTAGTGGGGCGTCCCGTCGAGGGCCGCCCGGACGCCCTTTCCGGTGATACTCTCGAAGGCCTCGACTTCCCGGTCGGCCACGGCTTCCCCATCGGCCCGCTGGACGATGGCCTCGCCGATGGGGTGTTCGCTGCGTTTCTCCAGCCCGCGCGCACAGCGGAGCACGTCCGCCTCGGTGTTGCCGTTGAGCGCCACCACGTCGGTCACCCTGAGTTCGCCCGTCGTCAGCGTCCCCGTCTTGTCGAAGGCGACCGCCTCGACCGATCCCATCGCTTCGAGATGGTTCCCGCCCTTGATCAGGACGCCGTTTTTCGCGGCGCTGGTGACGCCGGAGACCACCGACACCGGCGTCGAGATGACGAACGCGCACGGACAGGCGAGGACGAGAAGCGTCAGCCCGTACACCACGGCTTCGGGCCACGTCGCCCCGAGGACGAAGGGAGTACCGACGGTGACGAGGACGGCGAAACCGACGACGACGGGCGTGTAATACCCGGCGAATCGCTCGACGAACTGTTCGCGTTCGGTCCGGTTCGACCCCGCGTCTTCGATCAACTCGACGACGCGCGAGAGGGTGTCGTCGCCCGCGGCGGCGGTAACCTGAACTTCGAGATACCCCGCCTCGTTGATCGTGCCGGCGTACACTTCGTCGCCGACCGTCTTGTCGACGGGGACGCTCTCGCCCGTGATCGGCGACTGATCGACGGCGCTGTCGCCGTCGATCACCTCGCCATCCATCGGTATCTTCGACCCCGGTTTGACGACGACCACGTCGCCCACCTCGACGGCCTCGACGGGTACCGTCTCGGTCCCGCCATCGCGTTTGATCGTCGCTTCGTCGGGCGAGAGATCCATCAGCTCACGGAGCGAGTCGCGGGCGCGGTCCATCGACGCGCGTTCGAGGAGTTCGGCCACGCTGAACAGCGTCGCCAGCATCGCGGCTTCGAAGTACAGCGCCTCGCCGAACGCCAGGCTAGCCGCCAGCGCACCACCGATAGCGACCGTCATCAGAAAGTCGATGTCGAGATTCAGGCTGCGCGCCGAGTAGTAGCCGTTCCGGACGATGGCCTGCCCGCCGACGGCGACGGCGAGCAGAAAGCACACGTCGGCGACGAACAGGGAGCCGCCGAGTACCCGTGCGACCGGCGCGTTCAGCCCGGGGAGGACGAACTCGAAGAGGAGACCGACGACGAGGACGACGCCGCTGACGGCGGTCTTGGTCGCTCGGGTGCTTCGCCAGACGCCGCCGTCGACGTCGGCATGGTCGTGGGCGGCGGAGTCGTCGTCGCTACCCTCGGCCACCTCGTAGCCCGCGCCCTCGATGGCGGCGACGATGGCCGCCTCGGTCGTCGCGTCAGGATCGTAAGAGACGACGACGCGGCCGGTCGTCGGCTGCGTCTCGTACCCCGTCACGCCCTCGACGCGCCCGAGGCCCGTCTCCACCTTCCCGGCACAGGACGCACAGTCCATGTCCGGCACGGAAAGTCGCGCCGTCGCGCCCCCCGTACCGTCGTGGTCGGACCCGGCACCACCGTCCCGGCCGTTCGTCTCGGCGGGGTTCATTGGTGGATCGAAGTCGGCCGACGGTTATTAACCTGACTGCTAACTTCGGGGACTTTACCCGTTATACTTGATAATTGAGTCCGTATTTGTTAATAACTCCGGCGCACGTCACTCCTCCGGCGGCGCGTCGGTCAGGCTCGGATGGGTCGGCTGTGCCGACGGGTGAGGGTCGGCGAATCGGTCGCGCATCACCTCGCGGGCGGCGTCCTCCCGGCGGCGACGCTCGGCGTCGTCGATTTCCTCACAGCCCGGCGGCAGGTCACGCCCCCGATCGGTGAAGTAGCCCGCGGGGGCGACCCAGTCGTGGTAGAACGGGGCGTCGGCGTCCTCCAGAAGCGTCACGGCCACCTCCGCGCCGTGACCGGCGCTCACGATTGCCTGGTGGGGTTTGCCGGCGAGGCGGCCGGCGGTGTACAGCCCCTCGACGGCCGTCCGCCCGCGGTCGTCGACGGCGACGAACGGCTTGCCGTGGTCCACGATTTCGACGGCGTCGGGCAAGTAGTCGACCGCGTTCTTCGTGGCGGCGACCACGCGGTCGGCGCGGTAACGGTCGCCGTCGGCCGTCTCGGCGACGAAGCCGTCGTCGACTCGGTCGAGGCGGACCACCTCGCCCACGCGGTGTTCACAGCCCGCCCGCGCCGCGCCCTCGGCGATCAGGTCGAGCAACTGCCGGGCGTTGACGCCGGCGGGGAAGCCGGGGTAGTTCTCCACGTGTGCGTTTCGGCGGAGGATGGAGCCAGTCGAGGGCCGTCGCCCCTCGCTGTCGCCGGACTGCGTCCGGCTTTCAGAGGTGCGTCGCCCCTCGTGGTCGACGACGAGCGTCTCGAAGTCGGCTCGGGCGGTAAAGGTCGCGGCGGAGAGACCGGCGACGCCGCCGCCGACGATCAGGACATCGGAGCGCATGCCCGACACAGGGCGCGGATCGTATTTGTACTCCCGCTTCCGCGACAGCGTTATTGAGTGTGAACGCGTAGCACACTGAATGGAAGACGTGTTCGTCGGGAGCCTCATGTCGGCGCCGGTACACACGACCAGCGGCGACGCCACGCTCCGGACGGCGGCGGCGCTCATGCTCGATCACGACGTCGGGTCCGTGGTCATCGTGGACGACGCGGGGCGACTGGGGGGCATCCTCACCGCCACCGACTTCGTGCGCGTCGTCGCGGACGGGGCGTACGACTACGATCCGGCGACGAACGTCGAGCGGGCGATGAGCACGGACGTGGTGACGGCAGGTCCCACCGACCCCATCGAGTCGGCGGCGGATCTGATGATCGACGCCGGCCACTATCACCTCCCCGTCGTCGACGGCGAGAACGTCGTGATCGGGGTGATTACGAGCCACGATCTGACGGCGTACGTCTCCACCGTCCGGTCGCCGAGCCCGGCGGGTCGCTGACGACGGCCCGTCTCACTCGGGGCGGAGGCTCGCTCGGAGCGCGACGCGGGCGACGTTGCCTCCGCATTCGGCGGTGCGGATGAGGCTGGCGAGCACCCGCGAGAGGGCGTACGCGTCGGGGGGCGCCCGCTCGAAGAGCGTCCGATCGAGCGCTCGCACGTCGTCGACGACCCGGTTGCGCCGCTCCAAGGCCTCGTAGGCCCGGTCGTCGCTCGCGTCGAGGGCGGCCGCCGTCGCCGTCTCGACCACCTCGCGGGTGGCCTCGGCGAGGGCAGTGAGTTCCGCGAGTACGTCGTCGGCGAGGGCGTCGTCGGACTCCGTCCGGCCGTTCGTGGAGTCACGCTCCACGGCGTCGGCGAGCGTCCCGATCCGGACGGCGTGGTCCGCGATCCGCTCGATTCCCCGCCCGACGAGGTAGTAATCGAACAGTTCGGGGCGGCTCACGTCGAGGTCGTCCACTTCCTCGAAGTCGGTGAGCGAGCGGTTGAAATGGCGGGTGAGCATCTCGAACAGGCGGTCGACCTCGTCGTCGCGGTCGTCGAGGGCGGCCGCCGACTCGACCGACTCGCCCACAACACGTCGTGTCACGCGCTCGATGGCGGTGCGGTGCATCGAGAGCGCCGTGAACTGGAGTTGGGTCACCGACTGTCGGATCGACACCTCCGAGGTGGCGAGCAGGTTCTCGACGGCGACGCGTTCGGTCGTCTCCTCGGTGACCGACAGGCCGACCATCGTCCGAACGCACCGGCGGATGGCCCGCCGCTCGGCGGCCGTTAGCTCCTCGCCCTCGGGCGGGATGAGCGTGATAGTGTCGTACCCGACGGCGTAGGCGGCACGGAGCGCCCGTTCGATCGTGTCAGCGTCCGCCATCGGCAAGGTAATCCTCGTCGACGAAAGCGATCCACCGTCACGTGCCGCGCTTCTGACCACGATCGAACCGTCCGTATGCGGATAGAGGTGGATGGGCATCCCGGCTTCGAGGCGGTGTTCGGTCGCCCACTCCTTCGGAAGCGAGACCGAGTACGTCGAGCCGCCGATCTTCTGGAGTTTTCGCGTTTCCATGTTAGACGAGTTCCGGGTCGCTTTCGACCATATACAGGGTGCGAGCCGCGATGTTGACCGCGTGGTCGCCGACGCGTTCGAGGTCACGGACGACGAGAAGGAGCCGTGACACGTCGTCCATCAGCTCCTCGACCGCCCACGAGTCGCCCTCGTCGACCTCGCGTTCGATCAGTTCGCGGACGACGCGCTCGCTCGCGCGCTGACACAGTGCGTCGAGTTCGTCGTCGCGTGCCGCAATGTCACGGCACAGGGCCGCGTCGTCGGTGCGGTAGGCGGCCATCGCGTCGTCGAGCATGTCGCAGGCGAGGTCGCCGATAGACGAGAGATCGACTTTCTCGAACCGCTTGCGGTCGGCCGCGAGCGTGTACTGCGCGAGATTCACTGCCAGATCGCCGACGCGTTCGAGGTCGGTGACGATCTTGAACGACGAAGCGACGAAACGGAGGTCACCCGCGACGGGCTGTTGTCGGGCGAACAGTTGGATACACGTCGATTCGAGGTCCAAGTATCGGCGGTCGACCGCGTCGTCGGCGCCGACCACGCCACGAGCGGCCGCCTCGTCGATGGTCTCGAGTGCGGTCAACGCGCGGTCGAGACGCTCGGCGACGAGGTCGCTCATCGCGAGCACGTCGGCGCGCAGGTCGGCGAGCGACTGTTGGAACTCCTCTCGGGTCACGGTTAGCCGAACTTGCCGCTGATGTAGTCCTCGACGCGCTGACTCCGCGGGTCCTCGAATATCTGGTCAGTGTCGCCGTACTCGACGAGTTTGCCACCGGTGAGGAAGACGGCTGTCTGGTCCGAGATGCGGGCCGCTTGCTGCATGTTGTGGGTGACGATCACGACCGTGTACTCCTTCGCGAGGTCGCTGATCAGGTCCTCGATCTTGGCGGTGGCGATGGGGTCGAGCGCCGACGCCGGCTCGTCCATCAGGATGACCTCGGGGTCGACTGACAGACACCGGGCGATACAGAGCCGCTGTTGCTGACCGCCGGAGAGGCCGAGGGCGTTGTCGTCGAGGCGGTCGTGTACCTCGTCCCAGAGCGCGGCCTGTTTGAGCGACCGCTCGACGAGTTCACGCTCCTCCGCGCTTTCGTCACGGCCGAGCAACCGCGCCAACAGTCCGGTATCGATGTCGCCGTGCTTTCGTGGACCGTACGAGATGTTGTCCCGGATCGACTTCGGGAACGGGTTCGGCGACTGAAACACCATTCCGACTCGCTTGCGCAGTTCGACCAAGTTGATACCGTCCTGATAGATCTCTTTCCCGTCGAGCTGGACCGAGCCGTCGACACGGGCGGCGTTGATACGGTCGTTCATCCGGTTGAGACAGCGGAGGTAGGTCGATTTCCCACAGCCCGAGGGGCCGATGAGCGCGGTAACGCTCTTCTCGGGAATCTCCATCGAGACGTTCTTCAGGGCGTGGTCGTCGCCGTAGTAGACGTCGAGATCCTCGGCGACCATCTTCGCCTGCCCCTGGAAGTCGTACTCGACCCACTCGTCTTTCGTCTCTTCGACCGTTTCGCCGCTCGTGGTTTCGAGCGGCTGATCGCTTCCGGTCGTCCTGGTCTCCGTCTGACTCCGTGTCCGTTGTGAATCGCTCATTGTTATTCGTGTCTGAGTTGCCGTCGGAAGTAGTAGCGCGCCCCGATGCCGATGGCGTAGAAGGAGAGGACGACGATCAACAGGATGAGCGCCGTCGCCCACCGGAAGCCGGTCGGGTCGGAGACGTTGCTTCCCAGGCCGACGCCCGCGGTGATGAGGGCGTACAGCTGGTACGGGAGCGCCGACGTCGCCTGCAGGAGTTCGGGGTTGGCGACGAAAGGCGGCGAGCCGGTGAACTCGAAGCCGCCGATGACGTCGACCGTCTGTGCGCCGGGAACGAACGTCCCGCCGGCCATCGTCAACAGGATTGGCGCCGTCTCGCCCGCGATGCGGCCGACGCCGAGGATGACCCCCGTGACGACGCCCGGCAGCGCGGCCGGGAGGACGACGCTGCGGACGGTCTGCCACTTCGAGACGCCGAGTGCCGCGCTCGCGTCGCGGTACTCGTCGGGCACCGAGAGCATCGCCTCGCGGCTCGTGATGAGCACCAGCGGCAGGAGCATGAACCCGAGCGTGAGCATCCCGGCGAGCAGCGACTTCCGGTTGCCAAAGCGGGGGATGAGGAAGGCGAACCCGAAGAGACCGAAGACGATGCTCGGCGTGCTCCAGAGGCCGTTGGTCGACACCTCGACGGCCTGTGTGAACCGGCCGCGCTCGGCGTACTCGGTGAGGAAGATGGCCGCGCCGAC
>Ga0102939_1000166_pt1 | contig 22689 bp, 27 predicted proteins | sample SalPon2_B_H2O_MG_FD_78214 | JGI IMG/M metagenome (GOLD analysis project Ga0102939, IMG submission 78214) | Salt pond water microbial communities from South San Francisco under conditions of wetland restoration - Salt Pond MetaG R2_B_H2O_MG | ecosystem: Environmental > Aquatic > Non-marine Saline... | reverse complement strand
TCTCCACGCCACTCTGTCGAATAATCTAAAGGATGTCCTTGTATATCTACAGCCATCCTAGCCATTTCTGCTTCATCAACCCACATACCATCAAAGAAGGCATATTTGAATCTGATAGCGGCTGAAAATCCTAGAATAACTAAAAGAATTATCAGATATTTATTTCGAAGCTTTTTCTTTAAGGATTCTTTAATCTTTGTCACTTTTTGATCGCTCATATTATCACTGTAAAGATTACAAATCCTGTTAAGCAGATTATGGCTTCTATAGTTATTAAACTAGTTGTTATTTGTTTTTCGGTAAGTCCTCTTTTCATGAATATGTGTGTTAGAGAGTAGGTTTTATCGTACTGAGAATCAAGGGATCCATTTTCTTGTAATATACCCCAAGAATGCGCATTAAAACCACTTCTAAGCTTGAGGAAAAACTCGAGAATCCAAGGCGCAAAGATGAAAACACCGAACTTCTCCATATTTCCAACCACCATTGATGAGAAGATTGCCGCACCAGATAGATAGGTTAGTGAGTCGCCAGGAAGAATGGATGCTGGGTAGAAATTGAAGTATAGAAAAGCTAGTAGAGGTGCTGAAAGACTCCATGCGATTAGTGCTGCTTCCATCTCTCCGTTCATGAATGCAAAAATCCCGAGTGAAGTTGAAGCAACCAAGCTCATTCCTGCTGCAAGTCCATTAGTCCCTGCAAGCATGTTAACAATGTTTGATACGAAAAGCAGTCCTACAGGCAGTAAAATCAGAGGATAAATGATTCCCCAGTTAATCGTGTACTCTAAGACTGGTATTGTCATAGTCCATGAACCTGCACCAACCGCAATCAACGGGAGAACGGCGGGTAAAACAAAAAGCATCTTCAAATTCTGTCTCAGGCCTTCTCTATGTACTTCATCGGTCTCGTTTTCTGAAAAAATATTCCATGTGAAAAACTCGCTTATCTTTGCAAGAGGCCCTTGATCTATTTCAGGCAGGTTTAGGTCTACTTCTTCACTTTCAAGATCTGTTTCATCCTCTATCAGTTTTTCTATATTTATGTGGATGTCGTCGACCAGGCCAATAAGTGTAATTATACAGACAGAGCTCAGTGCTGCAAGTATTAGGCTCACTTGAACTCCCGGAACATTAAAGAAGAAACTGAAACCTAAATACGTGGTGATAGAGACTAGAAACCCAAATACTACACTTATACCTCCTGACGTAGGTATCTTGGGCTTATCTTCCTTTTGTTGATCTACACCATAAATCCCGGAGTCCAGGAGATACTTCCCCGCATAAGGAGTTCCTACTAAGGAAACCAAAAATCCAAAGACTAAGGATGTCAGGAGGAATATCATCACTCAGCAACCTTCCACATCTTGACGTAATCATTTGATGCTTCCTCAACTTTTTCCGCATAATCAACGTCAACACCATCTGCAAGGTAAAGCTCTACAAGCTGAGAGTTCATTATGGATTTAGGTACGAACACCCCTCTGGCCTGCACCTGGTTTGAACTAAATCCTCTTTCTAAACTGTAGTAAGGATCTTCAGCTAGACAATAAGGCAATTCTGTGTCTACATCAAATGTCTGTGTGCCATTTTCTGTAATTAGACAATCTACTTTCAGGGTTTGGCCTTGTGTCTGAACTGAAGGAGCTCCAGAATAACTTACCGAATTATTCGATATTTCAACAGGTGCATAAACAGTCATACCTGCTCTCGAGCTGCTTAACTGCAAAGTAGTGTAGTTCCCGCTCTGGCTGAGTGAGTCTTGAATATTACGAGAGCTTGAGAGTGTGATCATTGAAGTTGGTTCTCCTTCTGTCTCATTAGGCAGGTTCAACGCGCCGTTTGAGATTGTACTTACTGCACTATACTTACCAATCATAGTGTTATCAAGTACAATGTAGTCTACAGAGTGTTTTTCCAGGAAGTTGTCTAATCCTGTACGGTTCATAGGGTTATCTGAGGTCAAAAAGTCTGCAAGAGGCATATTGACTGCTCTTGTTTCTCCTGAATAGTATCCTGCGTTCCATCCATTGGCTATTGAAGGTCTTCTGCCGATAGATTCGAAGTGGTAACCGTAGTCCCACCAAGACATGATAGCTGAGCCTGGAGGAGTCTCTTCATCCATGTACTCCAGACTTTGATCCCAAGCCTGGTTAGGCGAACCACCAATTCCTTGTACCGCTACATAACCAGCTGCTAAGTTAACACCTATCATTAGTACAGTCAAAATAATTAGGAATCCTCTTTTCAGATCTCCTAAATCTTTATTTGTCTCAAATATTTCATTGAAATCTAATTCCTTAATTCCTCCAAATATTCTGGAGAATCCATATCCTGCAGCTAATGCAACTGAGAATGTTGACAAAAACACGAGTCTGCTTCTTGCTACTGCTCCTAAAAGGTTTGTAGCGACCCAAAGTACTGGCAGCACTGAATACCAGTTTAGATCAATTTCTCGTGAATAACTGAATAAGTTGTTGAACTGCATGTAGCCTGTTCCAGCAAGAATCATCATTGATGCTGGCAGAAGCGCATATGCTATCTGTGATCCTCCAAAGAAGAGTACTAACTCTAGAATCATCACTGATGCCAACAGCATACTGGCTAGTTTGAATACTGATTCATCGTCGAGATAAACTAAGAATCCTAAAAATGCAGAAATTACAGTAAATCCTCCTACTAGTCCAAATATGAAGCTTTGTTGGAAGAATCCAATCAAGATTAAGGACCAAGCCACAAATACTGCTTCTACAGTCCCAAAGAAAACGTGATCTGAAATCTCATCCTTAGTTAAACCATACTTCTTAAGGAGCATTAGTAGGACTGTACCTGCCATAAATCCTATTCCAACCATCATAAGAGGCCAGCTACCTAATACATTAGCTATTATACTGAGTGAAGCGTGGAAGTTTCCTGCATAGCTGGCTCCCAAGCTGCTTATTATTGTTCCTAATCCTGGAGCTGTATTTTCTGCTACTGTGCCTCCAATAACACCCGAACCTGTTTGCGTGGCAGCTGTCATAAGGCTTTGAAGTTTAGAAGTTAGAAATGGTGAGTAAACAGGTGCAAGTAATAGAGCAACTGCCCCTAAAATTGAAGCTCCTGGTACAAAGTACTTTAGGTTCTCTGAATTGATTAATTCTAATTCTTCGGCTCCATAACGTGCCCATAGGAGTGCTAGTAATCCTATATTAGCAACAAAGAACTTATTTGAAAATGAGAAAACTCTTGTGTTCATTGTTGCTGCTATGCCTCCTCCAAGTAAAATTGTTGGGGTATAAGCGACCACGAGGCTCTCTATGTCCTCATTGATGAACATTACTGATCCTACTACCATTGGTAGGAGCAGCCATAGCATCTTTGATCCCCCCCATGAAATTGTGAACATTGCAAGCGTGAATCCAGATAGGAGTCCAGGTAGTCTTTCCTTCCTTTTCCAGCTGCGTGTGAAAAAGTAGAGTGTAAGCATCATTAGAAATGTTCCTATCGGTTCTTTTTCGAAGAAACCAGCTGAGGAACGTCTCATAACTCCGGGTATTACTGCAAGGAAGAAAGCTGCAAAAGCACCGGTCCTCTTGTCGTATACTTCTTTACCGAAAAAGTACATAGCTACGGTTGAGAGAGCTCCCATCAGTGCTGGGTAGAATTGAGCCCACTCCAGGTAGTTTGAGAAGAAAAATGATCCTCCCATCCAGTAACCAAATGCAGGAATCGTTATCTCCCCAATATAGTGGAGATAAAATGGTGCGTTATATGGGAAGTACATAAGGAAATCAGTTTGAGGTATACTTCCTTCGTAGGCTAGATGCTGTGAAACTCTAAAAATGTAATAAGGGTCAAGTGCCTGTAGACCTTGCATGCCTTGCTCCGGTAAATATCGGAGCCACAAGGCAATGCTGAAGATTGACATTACAGCTAGAACTGCCCAGTTGTTTTTCAGTCCTTCAACAGTGAAAAAATCATCAACTTTCTGAACATAGTTTTCCAGGTTCATAACAATAAAACGGTACTCGTCGTCCATCTTTTTTATTTAAACGGTGGAAGTGCGTCCTAGTGTTTAAAATGATTCACCAGACAAGTATCTAAACAGTGAATCCTAAAGAAATATTCAACGATGTCTATGAGAACTACGACAAATATCTGTACGTGCCTGTAGCTCTCATAGCTCTGTCTATAGCTGTACTTCTTGCAGGATATTTAACTCCAGGATCAGCTATACAGCTAGGTCAAGACTTCACAGGAGGAACAACAATCACATACGATATCGATCAAGATATCGACACTAATACGATAAACCAGATATTTGCAGAGGCAGGTCACCCAGGATCAAACGCTATAGTCGTGGGAGAGAACCAGAGCTTGTTGCAGGTCACGGCTCCTCCACCTGAAATCACCAGAGAGGAAGCAGCCACAATAATGGCTGAAAACTCCATAAAGAGCTTCAATATTTCGGATGAAGATATATTAAGCAGAAACTTTTCCGAAAAGGAGCGTGGAGAAAGACTACTGATGCTTGCAACTTGGACTTTCATTCTATCATTTTCAATAATGAGCTTGGTAATTTTCATTTCATTCAGGGACTTGATACCGTCTCTGGCAGTGATCTTTGCGGCATCAGCAGACATATTGTTCTCAGTAGCTGCAATGTCAGCTCTGAAAATTCCTTTAACACCAGGATCACTTTCAGCACTGCTAATGCTTATAGGGTACTCTGTTGACACAGATATTGTGTTATCCTCGCGTGTTTTGAAGCAGAAGAAAGGAAGTATTAAGGATAGGATCTGGAGTTCTACCAAGACGGGTGTGACGATGAGTTCTGGAGGTATAGCAGGATTCACGATACTTTATGCAGTGTCAATGTTGCTTGTAGGGCCTTCAACACTTTCAACACTTTCATCTGTGATGGTTATAGGATTATTGGCTGACATACCGTTCACTTGGTTCGGTAATGCAATTATTTTGAAGAAGTATGTTGAAGGAGACATCAACGTTGACAAGTACATTGAGAAGGTGATATTATGGAAGTGAAGAAACTGGCAAAGGAATGGAGAGTTTGGGTTCTAGGAATCTCATTAATACTTTCACTAGCTCTAATGGCTCCGAGCCCGGTGGACAGTAATGATGATGGTACTTGGGATAGCTATAGGCTGCAAGGACTTAATGGTAGTATGGGGATCGATTTCACGGGAGGTTCACAACTTGTCTTGGAGGTGGAGACCAATGACTCACGTGAAACAACAAATGAAGTGGTGAGTGCGCTTCGAGGACGTATAAACAACTTGAACATACCTGCAACATCAGTGGAAAGGCGAGTTGAAGCAGGAGAGCAAAGAATCTACCTTGAATCCGCTGCCAGCAGACAAAGAGTTCAAAACTTGATCTCCCAGCAAAGAGCCTTCGAGGCATACATGCCTTTCATATTCCAAGAACAAGCCAATTTCTCGCTAGGTGAAACCTACACGTTTAGACAGGCAAACAGCTCTGTTGAAATACTATCTAACACTGAAGAAGGACAGAACTTGATCACAACTTTAGGAGTGAATGAAAGCGATGAAGTAGGAGGCACGAAAATAAGATACGCTGGTCAGACAGACCAAGACTACGCAAGAATGGAAGTAATAGTATATGATAATGCGGATATTGAAAGCGTTGACCGCACCAGTTCTGCCGTCAGAAGATCAGGAACATCTTCTTATAGGGCAAGCATACCTCTGATTGTGACACAGGAATCTAAGGATCGAATGCAGAACGTTGCCAATAACTTTGCAGTTTCGGGTGGAACACTCGTTATGGAGAACGGGCAACCTACCGAATTGACGATCCTGCTTGGAGGTCAAAACGTGAACAACTTCACGGTTTCCAGTGATTTCCAGCAAGGAACAATCTCTCAGCCAACGATCAACTTGAACGGCAACGATCAAAATGAATTGAGAGAAAGAATGAACAACGTGGAAGATGAACTAAGCTCAGGAAATCTTCCTGAACCTGTTGTAATTGTCAGCAGCGTGAGAATATCTGAAACACTTGGTTCTCAGTTCATGACTGCTTCAGTCCTGTCAATTGTAGGATCTTTGATAGCTGTAGGATTACTAATCTTCTTGAGATACAAGAACCCTAAACTTGTCTTCCCTATAGTATTCACTGGAGCATCAGAAGTCTTCATCCTACTAGGAATGTGGTTTACAAACTTTGCAACACTCAATCTGTCTGCAATAGCAGGTATAATTGCAGCAGTCGGTACAGGAGTAGATGATCAGATAATTATAACAGATGAATCAGAAACAGAGTCAATCAAAGATTGGAAGGCCCGAATGAAGACAGCTTTCTTCGTAATCTTTACTTCTGCAGCTTCAACAATAGGTGCAATGACTCCAATACTTTCACCTCAGTTTTCAACATTGATGGTCGGTCTTGCAGGACTAGGGCTGCTAGGGTACTCTCAATATAGTTCAAGAACAAATAATCATTACATTGCTGTAGGTATCCTGGCAATAATTGTTTCAGCTGTGGCTTATCAGTTCCCACTGTCTGCACTTTATGAAATCCAAGAATTTGCCACAACCACGATCATAGGTATCTTGATCGGTATCACGATCACACGTCCAGCTTTCGCAAAATTCTTGGAGAATATGGATAATTAGCAGCTTACTAGAAAAAAAGAGTTAAAAATTTTTTATTGAAGTTCCATTATTGCGTCTGCAACTTCTTCTGCATCCTTCAAGGCTTCTTCTGCTTCATCTCTGTTTGCTCCGGTCTTTTCGACTACCAGGTCAATATCTTCATCTGGTACTTCTTCTTCGCCGTTTTTTTCTTCTTTGCTGTAGTTTCCTTGAAGTTGGAAGATTTCGTTTCCTTGAGCGTCTATCTTTGAGAGAGAAGGATTTTTGAAAACAAGTTTTTCGTCTCCCATGTGGACTTCTACTTTGTCTGCATTGATTTCGTCCATGTCCACGCCCATCTGCTTCATCATCTTCGCCATGTCTTTGCCGCCAAACATAAAATCCTTTTTTCACTCCCATTCTTTTTAAATCGTCTCCGAGATACGTTTCCAACAAAAACCAATGATATTGTATCTAGTTTCGTGCCTACTGGGAATTATATCAGGTATAATAACAGGCATAACACCGGGTATACACCCCAACACAGTTATTTTCACGTCAATGCCTGTCTACCTGTCCTCAAGTATTAGTCAAGGAATTTACATCTCTTACATGACTGGTTTATCAGTTTCTCATACTTTTCATGATTTTCTACCTGCAATATTTATTTCAACCCCTGATGCAGAAGCAGCTCTATCCTCTATAGCAGCGCCAGAAATGGTGGAAAACGGTAAAGGCTTGGAAGCATTCTACGCTTCAGTAAGAGGAGGCATGCAAGCATTGTTAGTTATATTACTGCTCTTGCTTCCTCTTTATTTCTTCTTAAAGCCAGTATATCAAGCATTGTCAAGTCAGATGCACTTTATACTGGTTTTCTTCCTTTTCTATGTGATTTCAATATCTGATGACACCATAAAATCAATCCTGATATCTGTTTTCTCAGGGTCTTTAGGTTTACTGGCTTTTCAATCAAATGTCAACCAGCAATTCGTGCTACTACCAGTATTTTCCGGGCTCTTTGCAGTACCCAGCATCATCTCTATGCTTGGAGAGGAATTTGAGATGCCGGAACAACAAGATCTTGAACCATCTTTAATGGATTTTCAGAGATCTAGTGTTGCAGGTACCTTAGCAGGGTTATTAGCAGGAACGGTACCGGGCATAGGACCGGCCATATCAACATCTTTTCTCACACCTATAATGGATAAATCAAGGAAATCATTCATAGCTGCAATGGGTGCTGTTAACACATCTGATATAATATTCTCGCTGATATCACTTGCATTATTGGGGAGAGCACGGTCAGGAGTATCAGTAGCATTACAGGCGATAGGAAAGCCCACCAACTCCCGCATAATAATGTTTTTAGCTCTTTCAGCCTTTTCAGTAATATTCTCTGGTTTTGTGGCCATCAAGGTTTCCAAAAAATATCAGGAATACATCAGAAAAGTTGAATTGGAAAAAGTACTGTATTTAGTTGCGGGCACAATCTCTGTTTCAACCGTTGTATTAACAGGTTTTGGAGGTTTGCTGATCTTACTGATTTCATCCAGTGTGGGAATGGTTTCCATGAAATGGGACTTGAGGAAGGAATGTATGATGGTTCTAATAATTCCTTCAATCTTATCCTTTGCAGGGATCAGTATATTTATGTAAATTCAAGCAACAATGAATTTTGTGAACGATAAAAAAGGATTTCTACTGGCTCTGATCTTCGTATTCGGATTAGCAGCATTCATGATGCTCAGACCATTCACATCATTTCTCTTAGGTGCAGTCATACTGGCTTTCATCCTGCACAAACCGCATAAATACCTGGAAAAATACACGGGAGAAAAAATATCTGCTTTCATACTTACGATTTCCTCAATACTTCTTGCAATTATACCTTTACTTATTGTAGGAGCTGCAGTGGTTGATGATGCACAAGGCGTGGTAAAAGGAATAAACACAACAGATGTAATAGATTTTGACCTGATAGAACTTCAGATAGAAGAACTTACTGGTACAGAGATAGATATACAGTCAAAAATAACTTCTGGGCTTTCTTCTATAACTTCTGGAGCGTTTGGAGGCTTGTCAAAAGCAATTAACTTTGCAGCAAGCCTTACATTAGGATTATCACTAACATTATTCTTGGTTTATTACTTGATTAAAGATGGTGTGGAGTTTGTTGAGTGGGTCAAGGATGTTTCGCCTCTTCCAGAAGATATTGAAGATAACTTAGTGGAAGAACTATCTTTTACAACTTCTGCTGTCCTCAAAGGACATTTACTTGTTGCATTAGCTCAGGGAGTTATAGCAGGGATAGGGCTTGTGATCTTTGGGATACCTAACGCGTTTTTCTGGACATTTATCATGGTGCTCTTAAGTATCATACCAATAATTGGAAGCTCACTTATCTGGATACCAGCAGCTGTTTATCTGATAATAACAGGGAGCACATTTTCAGGAGTGGCATTACTGGTGTATGGTTTTGTAGTAGTTGGTATGACTGATAATTTCTTGAGGCCTATAGTGGTGGATGATGAGGCAGATCTTCATCCAGCTGTCATCATAATAGGTGTGTTGGGTGGTGTAACCGTATTTGGAGCTCCCGGATTATTCATTGGCCCTATATCGTTTGGAGCTCTTAAATCAGCTCTTACAGTGTTTATAGAACACTATGAGGAGCTCTAAAAAGGCTACAGTATTTAAAAGTTAATATTCATTCAGGTTACAATGAGCTCACATAGGGAGGCTGTAGTGACCGCTGCCTTACTTACATTACTCCTGGTATTTCCAACAGCATCACAAGACATACAGTATGGGGCCACAGGTTCTAGCGGTGAAACTGGTCAAACCGATGGTTCTCCGATAATCTCAACAAGTTCAACACCAGAAACTGAAATCAACCTAAACTCTGAAGACGCACCTACAGTAAAAATTGAGAAGCAGGATGCTTTGTACGTAATGGATGAAACACCTCATAGAAGTCTTGAAAAACTTGAGACTCCTGATGCTGAACTAAAAATAAAGAAAACCAATGATACAGAGGTCACTGAATTAAGCTCTCCTCATGGAACCTTTGAAAAAGGCTTGAAGAACGGAAAAAAGTTCTCAGACTTTGAGGGTTTGAATAAGACCTACTTGATTTCAAAAATGAACGAAATGGAAGAAAAATTGGAAAAATATCGTACAAGAGCACGGCAAAAAATGTTGCCTGACATCAAGATAAGTATAAGCAAGGAAAAAGCAAGTGAACCGGATGAAAGACTTGTTATAGACAATGAAGACACAGAACCTGTTGAGTTGGCGGGTTGGACAATTGAGAATTCGGATGGAGATACTTACACCTTTGAAGAGTTAGAGATGCCTGCAAGAACAACTTTGGAAGTTTATACTAAACCTGAAGCAGAGCTTAATGTCACTGAGTCAACTGAAAGACTTTATGTTTACGGAACTGGAGCGGATTGGGATTATTATTCTGAAGAAGCAGTACTGACCAATTTTGAAGGCCAAGAAGTGGCCGAAGACTCTTACTAATCTCCAATTTTCTTTATGGTTCCATCAATCTTGTACTTTTCACCTGTTGCGATCTTTCTCAACTTGTTTTCCTCCTTATCTGTTACTAGGAGAAGTCTTTCAAGACTTTCAAGGTACTCTGAGAGATGATTCATATTTACTTTCGATACTGCTCCCAGTATGATGTACAGGTAGATCATGTAGAGAAAGCTTGACCTATTGAAGCCTTTTAAGTCTGCTACCAAATAGGCTATGATCGCGAACCCAGCTCCTAGTGTTCCACCGTACTTTATTTCCTTTTTCATAGGTATGTTGATTTAATTGAATTTTCAAAAAAGCTGTATCCGCAAATCTTATGACAATTTCATCACATTAGATTTTTTATGGCGGTTTACTTCACTTGTCCTGACTGCGGTTACAAGCAGAGAAGTAAAGCGGAGAAAAGAGTGGAATGTCATAAATGCGGCCGCAGCTACCTCAAAAGAGATGCCAAAAAGACCAGTAAGAAAGCCCCTAAGGGTGCTGAATCCGGCTTCAAGAAATACAGCAAGAAAAATAGTGGTTCAGATTGATTTTTTCAATCATGTTTATGCTGTTTTCTGTTCAATAATTGAATATAATGAATGAGTTCAAAATAAGTGCTGAAGATTTTGATCTGGAACTGACGATGACTTGCGGTCAGACATTTTGCTGGCACAGAATTGAAGGAGAACTCTACGGAGAGGGAAATTCAAAGTTTTACACTTTTAGAAATGGAGAGCCTTTGATAGTTGAACAGCAGGATGATAAATTGCAAGTTAGAACCAATCTATCTGAAGATGAAGTTTTGAATGCTTTAGGGTTGAATGAAGATCTTGAAAGCGTTTTTTCTGGTTTTCCTGAAGATGAAAGATTGGAAAAAGCCAGAGAAGAGCTGTGGGGGTTGAGGATTGTGCAGGATGAGTTCTTCCCATGCCTGATCTCTTACTTGTGTTCTCCTCAGATGAGGATTCCTCGTATCAAAGAAATGCACAACAAGATGGCGCGAGAATACGGCGAGATTAGAGAAGTCGATGGTAATGAGCTTTTACGTTTCCCAACTCAAGAAGAATTATTTGAAGCGACAGAAGAAGAATTAAGAGAACTTGGGGTAGGCTACCGTGCAAAATACATAGTTGAAACACTGGACATTCTTCAAGAGGGATTCGATCACTCTGAGCTTGACTCCATGAACTATGAAGATGCTAGAGAACACATGAAAAGACTGTATGGTGTCGGCGATAAGGTCGCTGATTGTGTCTTACTTTTCTCCAAGAACTTTCATGAAGCATACCCATTGGATACTTGGGCGCTTCAAGCTGTAGAAAAGCACTACCCAGAGCATCACTCGGAGGATTATGATGAGGCGTCAAGAAACTTGAGAGATTACTTCGGTGAAAATTCAGGATACGCTCAAGAATACATTTTTCACGCCGCCAGAAATGATATTATCGACGTGTAAAATTTGAGTGATTTAAATTTGGTATAAAATCCTTGATAATATGAGGATTGGAATAGTCAAAGCAAAATACAACGAGGCAATCACTGATAAGATGTTGGAGTCAGCAAAAAGTAAAGCTGGAGAACTTGAAGCTGATTATGAAGTTGTTGAAGTGCCTGGTGCTTATGATACACCACTTGCTGCCGATAAACTAGCAAGAAAAAAGAATATAGACGCAGTAGTTGTAATAGGAGCAATCATAAAAGGAGAAACCGACCACGACAAGATAATAGGGGAGACAGCTTCTCAAAAACTCTCACAGATCAGCCTTAACAGAGACAAGCCGGTGACTATGGGTATTACAGGTCCTGGAATGACTGCAGATGAAGCCAGAGATAGAGTTGAATATGCAGGTCAGGCTGTTGAAAGCGCGGTAAAAATGCTTGAAAGCTTTGAGGATTTACAATGAAAAATTCTCAGGAAAAAGTAGAGCAGTTTGTGGAAGAAAATAATCTAGGAGGAACTACTGCCTTCAGAATATTGGACTTAGCTTCTGAAATCGGTGAAATAGCATCTGATGCAACTAAAACCACTGATTATGGGAGTAATGAGAACGACTTGAAGGTTAAGGAGGATGAAATAGGTGATGCCTTTTTCTCGCTACTGGCTTTGGCCTCAGATTTAGGTATAGATGCTGAAGAAGCATTAGAGAAATCAATCCAAAAATACAAGGAAAGAATAGAAAATTCGGGAGAGCCTGGGTCAAGTTGACTGAAACATTTTTTACTGTTAACACTGAAACTTAATTTACTGATGAGTCTTCTAGACCTGGAAGGAAAAGATCCTGATGAGATAGTATTTGAAGCCTTCCAGCTTAACGACTTGCAAAGAGAAATATTTGATGAGATCCGAGACAAACAGATGACTGTCAAACAAATCAAGGAAGAAGTTGACAGGAGTCGTTCAACAGTTCAAAGAGCATTACAAGAAATGCTTGAGAAAGACCTAATTTTAAGAGAAGGTAAGACAGATAAAACGGTTTATTACGTTTACACCACTCTTCCATGGAGCGAGATAAAAGCACTTACGCGCCAAACAATCTCTGAATGGTACGAAGACGTTGAAGAAAAATTATCCTAAATCTTCTATTATTTAGTATTTCCAGAAAAGAAATCCGAGCACCAGCACTGCTATGAGTTGCGAAGGAAGAAGCAGTAAAGGTTCTACACTCATTCCTGCAACTTGTACTACAAGCCCGATCACTCCGGTTAACAGTACTGTGTATTTTCCGTATTTCAGCATTCTTTCTTCAAATCCTTCATATGAAAAATCTTTCAACTGTACTGAACGGATGATCACTGCAAACAAGAAGTATTTCATCAAGACTGAAGCTACAGTCCAAGATGAACGAACTAGTTCATATAGAAAACCAAACAGAGAATTTGCTCCAGCCATGATAAACTGTTTCTGGTTTGAACTAATTAAAGGAAAGGATTGAATGATTATGCTTCTTCAGCTGAAGAAGCTTCCTCTGCCTGACTTGTCTTGAAATCCTTCATGATGATGATATCATCAATCGACTCAATCATTCTGTAAGGAATCACAACATTCTTAGCTCCTCCAACTTTCTCGGCTAGATAGCTTCCTTTTTCTGCGGCTACAACTACTGCTCTCACCGCAAATTTCCCTAGCTCCATTTCAACATCTTTTATTTCCCCGCAAAAGGATCCTTTCTCCGTGTAAACCTCCTTGTCCACTATGTCCGAGAAGTCGATAATATTTTCAGCCATTATTTTACCACTTTATAATACGAAATATGTCTCAGAAACTTAAATAGTTTGTCCGTGCCCCGTATTCACAGGGTTTTTAAGTTGTTTTCCACCTATTTCATAGATACAGGCTTGAAAAATGAAGATAAAGGAAAAAATCGTTGAAGGGTTCACACATTCCTACCTTAGAACGGAACAGAAGATAGTCGTGGATCATTTAAGAGCCGGTAGAATAGATCAGGAGACCTGGCAAGAACACCTTCAAGAATTAGAAGAAATAACTGAGGCATATCTTGCAGGAGAAATGAATCCTGAGAGATTCCTTGAAAGAAGAGAGAAAATAACCAAGGAAATTAGAAACTCTGAAAACACTGATATAACTGGTGTTACCAGAGAAGAAGCAATAAACCTTTATGAGCCTGTAAGAGACAAGCATCAAACAGTCTTGAAAGAAGCACACGAAGAATCCACACCTACTTCCAAAATATTTTACAAAACAGTCACGAACAAGTTTACTCTTACATTCACACAGTTTAAACATATCTAAAACTATGTCGGGGTGGCAGAGTATGGTTTATCGCGGTAGCTTGCTAAGCTACTGGGCTTCACCGCCCTCCCGGGTTCAAATCCCGGCCCCGGCGTCCAACAATATTCTTCGATAATATCATCAATTATTTATAGATAGAAATCAGGTCAATAGAAAAGAAAAAAATTATTTTGCTGTTCTAACAGGAATTACTTCATTATCCCTGCTATGATTGTTGCTGCCACTAAGATCGTGGCTGAAAGCACTGCGAAGTTGCCGTCTGGCGCGTAACCTGCAAGCTGTGCTCCCGAACTTACGACGAATACTGTCACAAAGAAGGAAAGTACCGCAAATACAAGCATAACCACTCCAGCAACCAAGTTTTTCAACTAAATCATTCAGTGATGCTCCTAAACTCAAAGTTCTTCAGCTCCAAATTTTGCGTATCGGTTTCTTTATTATTGAGTAAAAAGATTCAAAATTATTTTTGCAATAAATTTTGAGGAGATAAACAACTCAAGACGTTATCAAACAAGTTAAAAGCCGTAATTCTTCTTTATTCACTGAGAATTGAAGTTGCTTTCACACTGCGAGTATTGAATTCTCGTTGCATCGTTTGATGTTAAAAGCTCTTTCAAGTTAATGTGTGACTATGTCTTGGAAAGAATATCTGAGATCATACCTGGAAAGGATTGTCTCTTTTTTGGGTGTGGGAAGATCTCAACTTGAGTTGTTGAGAAGTTTCTGTACTTTTGGAATAGTTTTAGGTTTTTCCGCAACAATTTCTGCATTACTCTTTCCAAGATTTCCAGCTGCTTTTTATTCTGCGATACTTGGAGACTATGCTGAAGTGTTTATGAATGCTCTAGTAGTGGGGGAACAGCTTTTCAGCTTGTTAGCAGGTTTCACTTTGTTATCTACTAGTTTGATACTGCATTTCTTAATTGATTTCTATCTTGGTGTCCTTGAAGATGTTTCATCCTATTCGGAGAAATCTAGAATCAGAATGGTGGTGTTGTCAACTTTTTTCCTTTCATTCTTGGTGGCTAGAGTGGCAGTGATTCTTTCAGGTATTGTTGGTCCAGAAACAACCTCTGGTACTGCTGGATTTCTACCGGTCAGTGAAATATGGGTGAGCGGATACCACGTGCATCATTTCTTCTTTGGATTCCTGGCTTTAACTCTTTCAGGTTGGCTCTTGTTGTTTAGAAGAAATGTTTCCAAGTACTATGCAGCAGTCCTGTATGGTACAGGTCTTGGAATTTTCATAGATGAATTTGGATTGCTCCTGACTGAGGGTAATTACTTTGCCTCTTCGTCATATTTCGCCGCCATGACTTTCATTTCCTTGTTGCTTGTTGGCGTTTACTGGGATAGGATGGCGTCTGAAGCATCCGAAAAAGAAGATCCGGAACATTAATTAACTCAAAGTATTACGAAGTATTATGACCTTTCTCTGTGTCGATATAGGAGGAACGAACACACTGATTGGTGTGGGCGAAAATGAGTTTTCCCAAATTGAAAAATTGAAAACTGAAAAATTCCTGAAAAACGTAGGAAATGAAGTTGAAAAAGTACTGAACTCTACTGATTCAACTCGGAATGAGGTTGAAAAAGTAGCAGTCGCTGCAGCAGGACCGATAGACACAGACAAAAACATTTTCTACCCTCCAAACATTCCTGAAGTAGAAAAAGTAGATTTAGATGATCTTTTAGGATTTGCAAAAGAACTGAAAATTGTTAATGACTGCGCAGCAGCTGCTTTAGGAGAGTACCACTATGGAGACCATGGTTCAGATAACATGGTTTACCTTACAATCAGCTCAGGTATAGGAGCAGGAGTGATCATAAAAGGAGAGCTCGTGGAAGGAGTGGACGGAAACTTTGGAGAAGTAGGTCACATGAGAGTTGGAGACCAGCTTGAATGCGGCTGTGGAGGCAAAGGACATTGGGAAGCATACTGTTCAGGAGATAACATGCCTGAAATGGCAAAAAAGCTTTTCGACGCAGATTTCGAAGACTCCAGAGAAATATTCGACGAATACGAAAACAAGCACTCCAAGGCAGAAAAAACAATCGCAAAGATGCATGAATTCAATGTCTACGGTGTATCAAACCTGGTGAATCTTTACAACCCTGAAAAAGTTGTTTTAGGAGGGGCATTGCCGTTGAACCATCCTGAATTAATGATCGAACCGCTGCAAGAAGAAGTGGGTCAGGAATCAGTCAACAATACTCCTGAAATAAGCCTATGTGATCTTGAAGAAGAATCTGTGATACACGGCCTAAAAGTCGTCTGCAATGAAAAATAAAAAATTTTAATTTGGGTCAAGGGTTCTTTAGTCCTTGACTTCAGCAACATCTCCTAAAGTTGCCTTTCTAGTGTCTCCAGAATCTGTATCCACGTTGGAGACTTCTGTATTCGTATAAAGGTCTATGTCAAACTTTTTCGAAAGTTTGGAAGCTAGAGACTTGTCTGGCTTGAGTTCTTCTCCTTCAATCTTCTTAATTACAGACTCTTTCTCATTTAAGTCGTCTGCTACCTCTGTTATGGAAAGTTTTTCCTCTTCGCGGGCCTGCTTCACTATATCTCCGTAGTTAGGTGCTAAGGTCTTCCTATTTCTTTTAGAGGTTCTATTCTTCTTTTTCTTCTTTTTACTCTTCTTCTTTTGACCTCCTGTGTCTATGGTTTCTCCCATGTCTGCACATGAATCGCAGACTTTGAGGGTTGCTCCTTCGATTTTGGCTTTTTTCAAAGAATCGGTGTCTTTTCCACATAGTTCGCAAGATGGCATTTTATGATTCACATTACTGGTAATATCTTGGTTAAGTAATTGGCTTTAACTGTACTATCAATATATGTTCGTAAAGTTAAAATATCTGTGAAGAAGACTCAGCTTTCATAAAAAAGGTTTCAACCATTCTCTCGTTAAAATCTTCAATCTGGTTTTTAGACCTCGACTGTTGAATTTAGTCCACTTTTACTTAAATCTTTCATTTTTGGAGAATAAAAACCGGTTCTACAGACCTGAATGATTGCTTTTTCCGCCTTTAACCCCCCTACCTATAAAAAAGAGGCTTAACAATACCTTATTGGAGGATTTCACAATGGTAGATGTACTTAAGAAATCTGGCGTTCGTGACGCTGCAGACGGAGTCAACGTTGGCTCCGATTTCTACGAAGCTCTTGACGAAGAAGTAAAAGGACTAGTTGAAAGAGCAGTAGAAAGAGCACAGGAGAACGGACGCAAGACCGTAAAGGCAAGAGACGTGTAAAGTCTTTCGCCTAACAAAATTTTCTTTTATTATCTTTTTACTTTTCTCAAAGCTCTTCCTGACGTCTCTCAACTTCCTGAAGCTCTTCTTTAACCATATTCAAAGCAGTTTGTAACTCTTCTGCTGCTTCAACACTTTCAATAGTTATCCTGCCAAGATCATTATCATTCAACTCTATAACGGCTTTACCATCCTCCATCTTAACAGAATAATTCAAGACATCGTAAGGACCATCTTCAAATTCGTATACAATTTCTTCTCCCATAACCCAGAGTTAGTACCTGGATTGATTTAACTTTACCTAAACAAAGAACACTCTCAGGCATTTTCAATCATATTTCTAACTCCATCCAGCTCATCTTCCAAGTATTTTTTTCCTTTGGATTCCGCTATAACCCGGATCTTTGGAGACGAACCTGAAGGCCTAACCAAAACATCCAAATTATCTGTTTCAAACTTCACTCCATCAATATCCGAGACAAAAACATACCTATCCTTAACCTTTTGTTTAATCCTCTCAATTTTCTCAAATTTTTCATCCGTCTCAAAACTGTATCTCTCAACGAAATAATCGGGTTTATCTTCCAAGCAGCTTTCTATATCTGTTCCAGCTAATATTAAAGCTGTAAGTGTACCTGAATTATATGGAACAAAATCTAATACAGAGTAGTGGCCGTTAGGCTCTCCTGCAAAAGAAACTGATTGTTCCAAAGCCTTATCCATGACAAAAGGATCTCCAACACGTGTATAGAACACTTCATCATCTCTACTTTTGAGAAGATCCTCAATAGCCTTAGATGTATCTATTGAGGCCACACCATCTCCACCAACTTTATGAGCCACTATGCTGAATATTTCATCCCCTGAAATAAATCTGTCCGTATATGCCGCAACTCTGTCTCCATCCATATCCGTGGCTAAGCCTAAGTCGGCATCTCCTTTTTCTACTTCTTCTTTCAGTTCTTTAAGTTGTTCAGGCTTCGGATTTGGTGGATCACGATATGGTTGATTCTCATGCCTTTCTGAAATATCAATAACATTCGCACCCATATCTTCCAGAAGAGAAGGCAGGAAATCTGTAGTGGCGCCGCCTAAAGTATCTACAGCAACAGTCAAATCAAGAGACTCCGAACCTAAACTTTCAGCTTCTTCCTTAATCCTGCTTCTGTAAAGTTTTTTCATATCTTTCTCACTGTTTAGAGCCTCTCCTTTTCCTTCTGTAAGATCTTGAGATCTGAACAACTCTTTAACAGTATTCAAGTCTTCATTTACAAATCCATTACCCTCAGGATACATGAACTTGAAACCATTAAACTCCAAAGGCATATGAGAGGATGTGACCTGTACAGAGACCGAATTGTTTTCTTTGCCGCCAAAAGCAGTGTAATCTGTCGGACCCACACCTATATCCACGATTCTTAATCCCGTACTAGTCAAGCCCTCAATCAATGCTTGTTTAAGCGGTTTCGAACTGTCCTTATTATCTCTACTTACAATTATTTCTTCCTTAGAATAGTTTCTAATCGTGAATGTTCCAAGTGCTTTCCCAAGTCTTTCAGCAAACTCTTCATCTAATTCTTCAGGATATTCTCCTCTGATATCGTATCTCTTGAAAACTTCTTCTGGCTTCATTACAATTCACCTATCTCTTTGATGACATCCTCTAAATCCTGTTTTTCACGGTCAAAAACTATTCCAGGAATCTCTACATTCTTTATCTCTTCTTCTCTATCATCAACTAAAAAATCGATGTCTACGACGTCCTTTGAAGCACCTTGAACTATATAAAGCTGGTCAAAAAGTCTTTGAACTCCAGAGTTCTTTATTTTCTCTTTCTGGAATTTTTCTTCTCCACGTGTGACTATCACCAGTTCGTGGCTTTGTTTAAGCTGCTTCAACTTGTCCACATCCGGATATAGAAACTGGTTTAAATCGTTCATTGCCTGGAATACTTCTTTAACACTTATTTCACACGCTTCTGCATGCTTTTTCGGCGAATAACAGCCATTATTGTCATATACATCCTCTTCAACATGATGCAAACCTGTTTCCTCTTTTAGGTATTCGTTAAATTCATCTGTCTTGAATAAAACTCTGTCAAAATCAATTCCTATCCTCATTTATTTCCCACCATCCTCATCTTGTTTTCTTATCTGCTCTTGTTCTACATAGACTGCTTCTCCTTTTTCCACATTCTCACTTACTATTGTTCCAGGTCCTATTCTTGCGTTGCTGCTGATTTGGACTCCTGGCATAATTGAAACGTTTACTCCGATATCTACATTTTCGCCGATGACCGCTCCCATAAAAGTTCTTCCTGTACCTTTTTTGTAGTCTTTTCCTATCAAGTCTGATTCTATTTCTGGTCTTTCATCGTTTTTTCTGAAGTTACGGTTCGCTGTCACTGTCTCTGCTCCTATCTTGGTATTTCTTCCAACTATAGAGTCGCCAATATATCCTGAATGAAGTGAGGACTCAGGTTGGAATACAGTTTTTTTGACTTCTGAATTAGTTCCTATACTACTGTTTTTTTCAAGTGAAACGTGGTCTCTTACAAGTGCATTGTTTCCTACAACAGTATTTTCTCCGATGTATGCTGGGCCTTTGATAACAGCGTTTTCATATACTTTCGCTCCATCCTCTATAATTACATTTCCTTTGATTTCAGCAGAATCAGCAATATCCACTTTTTCAGAAATATTTCTTTCTTTTTCACTCATTAGTTCCTCAACGACATAGAACAAGTCCCAAGGATACTTGATGGAGTTAGTCTCCTCTTCAATTCTGAGCACAGAAGCAGGTCTATCACTCATTTGAAGGCTTAGAGCATCCTCATACTGATACTCCCAAGTCTCAACCTCGTCCAAATAATCAAAGAAACTATCATGCAAGAGGTACATTCCGACAACTTTCTGATTGCTAGGAGCTTTCTCAGGTTCAGGCTTCTCAATCATATCCACAGCCCGACCATCCTCATCCAGCTCTAGTATACCGTATTTTTCTGGTTCTTCAGTAGGTGTGGACACAAAAACCAGTTCTGATTCCTCTTCTTCGGCTTTCTCAATCATGGGCTCAAAGAACTGCGCCGCATTAGCACGATAAGGAGTTAAAACCAAAAAATGACCCTCCAAAAGATCCTTAGCTTGACGTAAAGCATGACCCATTCCCTCAGGACTCTCTTGAACTACAAAATAATCAGCAGAATCAATTTGGTCTTCAATCTCTCTATCAGGTCCTTGAACCACTATGATTTCATCAACACCAGCATCCCTTAACTCCTCAATAGTATGCTGAATAATAGGCTTGCCAAGAACTTCAGTAAGACCTTTATGCCGTTTATCGCTTATAGGCTTGAATCTGCTCGATTGTCCTGCCGCCAAGATTACTGCTTTCATAAACTAAAGTTTCACCCTGAAATGTATAATATTCATTTCTATTAGATAATCACTCTATCGTGTTCATATCAACGCTACTAAAACAACTCCTGCTATAATTATGGCGGCACCTATCAGTTTCCTGATTATTCCTTCTTCGCTGAAGAATCTTCTACCTATTAATATTCCGAAAATTCCAGAGCTTTGTTTGATTACGACTGTTTCTGAAGCTGATATCATCGAGAAAGCATATATTGTTATTACTGCTCCTCCTGCCGTTACAGCACCCATACTGAATACATCTTTTCTAAGAAACTCTTCTTTCCTAATTTTTTCGTTATTTTTTCTTTTCCAGATCCAGAATCCTAGCAATCCTAATATGTATGTGAAATAAGTGAATAGGAGTGGCTCGATATTAGTGGATCCGAATCTTTTGACTATAGCTAGTACTGCGAATATTCCTGCTACTGCTAAAGCCATTAAAGCACCTTTATTCCTCATATTTTCGAATGGTTCTTTGAATCCACTGTCTGAAACAAGTATGTAGGAGCCTAGTGCTCCCATAAACGCTGCTACAAGTATCTTGTATGAGAAGTTTGTTCCAAGAATTACTGGTTCAAGTAAAGCCACGATTAAAGGCGTCATTTGTCTTAATGGTTCAGTTACGGAGAGATCGGATATTCTCATTGCTTCAACATAGATATAAGTTGATGAAAGAACTCCTGCTGCCGAAACCAGTATCGCGAATAAAAGTCCTGGTGTAGGTGCTATATTTGATCTTAACAGGTAATAACCTGCAAAGGGTGCTAGAAGTATAACTCCATAAACTTGGGTAATAAAACCTATTTCAACAGAACTAAAGTCTGCTGAAACATGTTTCCTGATAGATTCCCTAAGTGAGGACGTGAACGCGGATAAAAGTGCTATCAGTATACCTATCTCCATTCAGTTCACACTCTTATTTGCTTATTTCTGAGATATCTGTTCTTGCATCAGGAACAAACTTTACTCCTCTTACAGAGTTGTTCATATCAACAAAGCTTCTCGCTCCGATGAAGCTTCCTCTGATAACAGTTCCTGAACGTACTTCGGATTCTTCTCCTATGATGCTGTTTTCAATGCAGACGCAAGGATCAAAAATGTTGTCTTCAAACACTAAAGAGTTTTTTACGGATTCAGCATCTATAATACTTCCTTTTGAGATTGAAGAGTTCTTAAGCCGGGTGTTTGGTTCAACACTGGTTCCTTCTCCAACGTAAACATCTCCTTCAATCACTGTTCCTGGTTTAAGCTCCACATCTCCTTCAATTATAGCGTTTCCAATTATTTCTACGTTTTCGTGTACTTTTGCAGTTTCAGCTATCTCCGTTTCATTTATTTCAAACTCTCTCTTAACTGCATCTGCTTTTTTCAGGGTTCTGGGTTCTCCAATGTCCACCCAGTAATCTTCAATCAACTCAAAAGTTGCCTCTTCTTCATCAGCCATTTTCTTGACTGCATCAACTAGGGAAGTCTCTTCTTCATCCAGCCTGTCTAATACTTCGAAAAGTTCTGGTTTAAACAAGTAAATACCTGTGTTTACAAGTGAGTTATCCGGTTCCTCTGGTTTTTCATCGATTGATGTAACTTCGTCATTTGTAATGCTTAATACTCCAAACTTCTCAGGTTTCTCTTCTCCTGCAGCCAGCATAGATACCTTTGGATTTGTGGCTTCAAACTTGTTCTTCAAGTTCTCTAAATCTCTTTCAGAAACTATTACATCTCCGTTAACTACGAAAAAATCTTCTTCAAGTCCTCCAACAGCCTGCACTGCAGACCCTGTTCCATCAACTTCTTCTTGATGGACAACTTGCACATCTCTTTCATCTTCAAATCTTTCTCTCAACAAATCTTCCTTGTGGTTGGCAATTAGCAAAATTTCCTCTACACCGACTGACCTAAGTGAAGTGATTAAGTGTTCGATTATAGGTTTACCCATCACAGGCATTAGGCCTGTCGGTAGTGTCTCAGAAAATGGGAAAAGTTGCTCTTCTTTTAATGCGCAAGGTATTACTGCTTTCATCCTGCTATAGTTTCCGCTTCCTCATTTTCAAGTATCTTTCCATCACGGATTACTAGACTCTCAATCTTATCTCTAGCGCCTTCAAGTTCCTCAAAAGAATCTACGTCAGAAGCAACCTTGT
>Ga0102939_1000162_pt1 | contig 22873 bp, 27 predicted proteins | sample SalPon2_B_H2O_MG_FD_78214 | JGI IMG/M metagenome (GOLD analysis project Ga0102939, IMG submission 78214) | Salt pond water microbial communities from South San Francisco under conditions of wetland restoration - Salt Pond MetaG R2_B_H2O_MG | ecosystem: Environmental > Aquatic > Non-marine Saline... | reverse complement strand
ACTTATGGTAAAACTAGGACTAGGCCAAAGCTATGAAAAGACCATAATCCCACAGAAGATTAGGGCATATGCAGACATAACAAAACCAGCATCATCCTTTGGAGTGATGTTCACTATCCCATTCGCAGCTGTCATCTATGGAGATATTACACACGGTGACGGTATCGCGTTTTTGCTCCAAAACTGGACTGATGTGTTATATGCATCAGTTACAGCATTGTTGTTACATGGAGGATCGCAGGCTCTCAACATGGCAGAAGACGCTTACATAGACAAACAGACAGACCACAAACAAAATAGGCCAATACCTTCAGGGGTCATTTCAGAAGAAGAAGCACGATCTTTGGCTTGGATATTCATCTTTATAGGGGTAGCTAGAGCCTTTACGATTAGCAATCAATTTGGTATATTTGCTATCATACTAGCATTTCTGGGTGTTTTCTACAATCTTGACCCTATAAGAGCGAAAAAGCACTTATGGTTTAATCTTGTTTGGCAAGCAGCTTCAAGAGGTCTTATATTATTTCCAGCAGCCTTTGCCATCTGGGACGCAGGATTCACATTGTTACCGTGGAGTATGGGTGTGATTGCATTTTTCCTGGTTCTGTCATTACAGAATAGTGCTGATTTGCCTGACATGGAGATGGATGAGGAATATGGTATTATAACTCCAGCAGTTTATCATGGCCCTAAAGACCTTATCAAGATCATGGCTGGTCTATGTATGATTATGTTCGGACTTGTTGCTTTATTTATTGAGTTTGACCTCATCCCAAACTTCTGGAGTTTGTATATTCTAGCTATTCCAATCACAGCTAGTCTAACCCAACTATGGAGAAACCCTACAGACATATCTGATGTTTCGGGACAGTCAACCGTGTGGTATGTGTACTATGGCAGTCTAGCATCTCTATATATATTACCTGCTATTCAGGTAACTCTATTGTAGTATACTACTTAACAACAATGTTTATAATGGTGCAAAGTGTATTAGTATCTGAGATAAACAATGGTAAGAGATGAACTTGATGATGGCCCTATGTTTGTGTGGAATTTCCCATTGCTTAGAATGGCTCAAAACCGTGATGGGATACTTCAAGCAGGGCTAGGTAATGTCATAGATGGTAACATCATGGGAGATGAACCATCTGAACCTCAAGAAGACTTTGGACAATCATCTGAATCAGAAGTTATTGATGTTACAGATGATGAAGTGCTAGATGATATTGAGGAAAGTATAAGTGATCTAGAAGGCCAATCTGTTGTTGACGACGAACTAGATAAAGCAGTAGATATCACATCGAGTGGTTTTGAGCCAGAAACAATTGATATAGGTATAGGGGATACTGTAGAGTGGATAAATGCAACAGATACAACTGCTCGAATATCATCTATGGGTGATACATTCACCTCACCCATTATAGATCCTGAAGAATCATATCAACAGACATTCTATAGTGCAGGCACAATAACATACAAAGACCCAACTACAGGGGACTCAGAACGTGGAGAAATAGTTGTTGGTCCAGAAGTTGAAGAATCAGAGGTTGACCCTGTACCGTTCGACTCAGAAGAAAAATCATCGAGTGTTAAATCAATGGAAGAGGCAGCAGATGAAAAACAAGATCGGGATTCAGGGTTTGACACATGATATTGAGAAGTATGCTATCACTCCCACGAGCAACCACCGTGGGGCTAGACAGAATTCAGGGTAGAGATATGGTAAACATTGTAGTTCGCGCTACAAATAAAACTGGAGCAATCGCAACTGCACGACTTGAAGCCATGAAAACTATACCACTGAGAGAGCAACAAGTAGAACGTGTACGACAAAGAGATACAGATAGACTGTTCAATAAGTGGGAGGTTGAGGTATCAGATAAAGAGTCTATGGCAGAGTTTGGAAAGTAAATAATAACCCCTACGTAAACCTTATATGATATGCCGTTTTATATGTGAGTGATGCCAGAGTTTATATTCAAAGAGCGAGTAAGTGGAGTCGGTGAAAGACTCTACAATAACCCGCTAACGAGACAAGCTCCTGATGGCAGAACTTATCGGCCTACAAGGATGCGCCTACCAAACTGGGTAGATAGAGATATAATGACAGAAGGTGTTGATGATCTAGCCTCTGCGTCTTTCGATGTTTCAATTGAAAGAATATCAGAAGCTAGACCGCTTGACATTCTTCTGGATTCACCTATTTTCCCAGACGTGAGTAAAGCTTTCAGTACAGAACAAATAATTGAGGAGGTTACAGAAGAAGCCCCAATTGATGACACTGAAATCATTGATGAGTGGGTTCATAACTCAGCAGCAAATTCTGCTATACTCTCAGGGTGGACTAGAGAGTACAACAGAAATAGCCTTGCATCTACTGACTCTGGAGATGCCCAGACTTCTGGAGTAGCAGTTAGAGACTTCAGTTTTGATGGCAGTGAAACTGGAAGTCAGGTTGTCAGTAATGGTAATGCTAGTGTTGACGGCCCTGCTGGTGAGTTTGATGTTCCAAATGGAGGTGGGAAAGTTAAGTTTGCAGAAGACTCTATTGGAGCTTCTGCAGTGAACTCAACTGGTGGATACCAATTCGATGGTTCAGTAGCTCAATATGGTGATCTAGCCGAGATACCCATTGAAGAGCCAATCAGGTTCCCATCACTGTACTCTGGAGACAGATATACTGGTGGGGTAGGGTTTGAGATGCCTAACGTCCTTAATCAGGCCCCACCTGAAGAATCAGAAAACCAAACGGTATCGTTCAATATGTCAAGTAATGCTGAACAAGACGTAAGATTCGCGTTCAGAAACCCAAACGACTACAGTGAAACAGTAACTGAGAACACAATAACAGTCCCTGAAGGTACTTCAGAAGTAGAGTTCCAGGTATCTGCACAGCCCGCTGTTCCGCCTGTAGCAGTTGAGATGCAGGATCAGGGTGGTAGTGTCCAGTCAGTTGAATCATACAGTATGGAGGCTCAATGATGAGACTCAACATAGATCAAAAAACAGCGTCTGTAGAGACAGCAAGAATGAGAGTTCCAGAGTGGCATGGTAAAGCAGCTGAAATGCTTCCTGCATCTGCTGGAACACTTCTCGATGGTGCATCGAAGTTAAGTGAAGATAAACTCAGAGTTCGAGGTGTTAGTACAAGTCAAGACTCTTCTACGTATAGCCACTCAGGTCTGATGGCTAGTGGAGTACACGATGATCCAATCACTCTTGACCCACAGGAACTCAACGACTGGGCTAGAAGAGATGTACCTGTTGAGGAAGAGCCTGATTGTGCTGACTGGATGGTTCCTGCTTACGAGCAGTTTGCACATGCAGAGGCGAGGGCAAATGAGTACAGCAGAGCTGGAGGTTCACTCCTCACGTCTGGTGGAGGTGCGTATATGCCTTCCATCAATAACGGCAAACTAGCATTTAAGTCTGAAGACGCAGATACAGTCTCTGATGATGGTGCTACGATTGTCACTACTGATGGGTCTAAAACTATGAGCCTTGATGCTCCAGGAGCATCTACTTTCGTCACCAGTGAAGGCCTACACTGGGCTGTGGCTAACAATCTCCAAGACCAACAGTGGGTAGGGACACTGTTTTCTGTTCAGGAGCTTGTAAATAACCCAAGTGACCCTATCGGGTTCCCTAGGGTTGACGGTCACTCTGGACCGCTTTTCGTGGGGCATGAACCATCTAGACCTTCAATCCTTAACAGAGTGTCAGTAACATCACGGTCAGATACTGCACAGACACTGCAATTCAAGCTTAGGAGTAGCCTAGATTACAATAGAGTGATTAGGTCTTTCAGTCAAGATATTCCAAAAGGGAAAAGCACTACTGACTTTAGACTCTTGTCAATAGGGATCAGCCCTATGGTCATGGAGATCCAACCTGAAGACGGAACTAGTGTAATTCTTGACGACTACAGTGTATTCCCCTAAGAATACACTCTTTCCCAATTTTTATTGTACCCCATGTCCATAGTGTACTTGCACTATGACATACATGACAGCAGACGATGATGGTAAGGTAGTTATCCATAAATCAGATGGAGTTACAAGAAGAGCTGAAAAGGTTCAAGTCCTCGATAATAACGCACTAGCCGTATGGGACTCTGAAGATGATTCAGAGGGTGTTGATGAACCTGACATTGTAGTTAAAGCCGATAAATGGGAAAGAATAGAAAAAGAAGAATATAGTTGGAGACAGTCATCTGCATCTAGAATTATGCAGGAAGCAAGAGAAAGAGATGACGTTAATGAAGAATTTATTTCTGATATGCTATGAGTTATACCAAACAAGTAAAAGCATGGTTACAACTAACCAGAGCCCACACAGTTGTTCTTGAAGGCCCGATTGCAGTTCTTGGGGCGGCACTATCACTCGGTACGCTGTTTGACTACCGTGTAGGTCTGTGGCTAGTATTTGGTGTAATGTATCACTTAATTGGCTACGGCATGAATTCTTATGTAGATTGGGATAAGGGATTCGATAAAGAAGATGAAAGAAAGCAACATCACCCATTAAATACAGGGTCTATCGAACCAGATAAAGCAAAGAAGGTTATAGGTGTTTCATTTGTACTGCTATTTGTATATCTATTTGCCCTGACTTACCATGATCTTATAGCCCTAGGGATGTCTGTGCTTATGGTTATTTCTGGAGTAGCGTACAACTACTTCGGAAAATATACAATAATGAAGTCTATTCCAATATCTATAGCTCATACTCTTGTCTTCTTTATACCATATACCTTATATTCTGATTCAGTGGGTATGTTCGGGTTATACGTAACTCTAGCATACTTTGTCCATCACTTTTATCAGATTGCAATATCTGGAGATATAAAAGATCTTGATCAAGACGAGGCAAGCCTTATACAATATCTTGGTGCAAAAGTAGAAGATGGGCCTGTATCTTCGGTTAAGCGTTTCTCAACATCTCCAACAATACTGATCTTCGCATATGGAACATCAGTCGTAGAGATTGGATTGACATTTGTAGGTGAATACTCTATAACACCTGATACAGCATCAATATTTGTAACTCTGGTATTTGCAGGACTCACATTTTACGATACAGATAATATGTTACAGTCTGGGGCATTTTTGAGGGAGTCAAGATTGAAGTATATATCACGTAGGGAGTTCTTTGGATACACTATGATACATTCACTCTCAATACAGATTTTAGGTATTAAACAATTCGGTTTGATAGTTCTATGTATGTTGATTTACCTGGGATTAGTTAGTAAGTTTATCTGGGGTAATTGGTTAGTGCCTGATGTATAGGTAGAGACCACATTTACCACCATGACACCCACAGGTTTTGTGAAGACGTATATCACTGTACATTCTTAGGTGTAGAACACACGGAAAATCGCCATACGGCGTCAATGCGTTTTATTTGACAAGAACTGGGATTCGGCATACCCAAGGTTCAATACCGATGAACACGTTATAATATGGTACGAGAGAATCTATGAGTAATGTAGAGACAGAAAGTACACTAAATGGTACTTTCTCGAAGTGTAATGTAGTGATGTGGATAAAGACAATGAGATTGCAAACTGCTTTAGTTACTTCTCTTACATTGTGGGCAGGATATATTTCTGTATCTCCATTAAACATAAAATCTGCATTGTTGATAGGTGTTATTGGAGTTGCTTATCATATATTCGGGTTCACACTTAATGAAGTTAAAGATAGAGAATATGACGCTACAATAGGTAACGGCTCAAAACACCCGATAGCTGATGGTAAAGTTTCACCATTAACAGCTAGAAAAGTAGCGTGGGGATCTTATTTCCTAGCAATATTGATTTCATTAGTATCCAACTTCAGGGCCGTGGGCACTATCGTATTAATACTCTCAGTAATACCCGCATATGCGTATAACAACTATTCAAAAACCCATTGGTGGTCTAATATTTACTTATCTACATGGGCAAGTATGATGGTTGTTACTGGTAGTCTATATGCTGGTACTCCTACAAACATTACATGGGTGGTTGTAGGAATAATCGCTATTCAGATATTTGTTCAAGTAATGCAAGGGGACTTGAAGGATCTTACTGGAGCAGAAGAATCTGTGTGTAGAACACTCGGTGTTGATCTATCTACAGCTGACGAATATGTTAACTACAAAACAGATATAGAAATGCCATCTGAAGACCCTATAATAGGAGATAACACAGTAATTACATACACAAATGTATTTACTGTATTTATTTATCTACTCAAGTTTACTCAACTAGGTCTATTAATCTTTATACCTTACACCTTTTGGGAAGCAGGTTCAAACTTCAGTATTATGTATACTGCTATATTCTTCTTTTCTGTGATCACATTTGTCACTACTCTTAGTGGCTTTATGGTATTGGTTTACAACAGAGACAAAATTAAGAAATACTCATCAATGCATGAGTTGACAAATATAGCATTGCTTGGTCTAGCTCTATACCCAATCCACCAATACAGTTCATTATTGATTATAGCTGCACCTATAAGTTGGTTCATTCTTACAAATAAAATAATTCATTCAGGAAGTCTGAATCCAGACGTTTAATTATACCCCTCGATGGCAATATTTATATGGGTACATGAATAACTAACATCTGCAAGCAACGGTGACTCAAGATAATGAGTAACGAATTTAATGTTGAAGATCTGGAACTTAATACTCCAGATGAACTTGACGTAGAAGTACCGGAAGAGCTAGATGTAGAACCACCTGAAGACCCTGGCCCTGCAATCATGGGTAAGACCCCTGTTGTTGGGACGCTTAGACGAGAAAACGGTCTTCCAGTTGCAAGAGACAAAATCGCGGAGAATCTATAATGCCTGAACTAGAAATGGGCGGCTACGGTGCAGGAATGATGGATAGAGATCTCAATGACATAGGACCTGACCTAGATCTAGGTCAAGAAGGAGGTATGGGTCCAGACATGGATCTTGGTCAGGATGGTAAAGAGCTGATCGACGCTTCACCAGTTGAAAGAATTCGTAATGTAGCTCAGAATGCAGGTCCTGATCTTGCAGAAGATGGAGAAGATATGGGGCCTGCAGTTCTTGGCCGCACACCGATGCTAGGTAAGCTCAGACGGGAGAACGACCTGCCAGTGCTTCGAGACAAAGTCTCGGAGATGATGGGTTAAACTTCTTTTAACCTACCCAACTATGACAATATTAGATCGAGACACCCTAATCGACCGTCCTGAAATAGTCACCCGAGAAGATGATGAGGATGAGGACAACGAAGATGATGAAACGGAAAATCAAGATGCTGGAGAGACTCAAGTACTGGGTGATGGTGGAGGTGTAGAACTTAACGGAGTAGAATTCGAGACTGACGACCTAGACGTTGTTGCAGCAGCTAACACATGTGCAGTACTTACCACCGGACAACAGGAAGGTGAAGTATTTGAGCAGATGTTCAGAAATGCTGCTGTTCAACTCAAAGATATGAAACAGCGCAACAGAGATGTTGAAATGGTTTCATACTTTGGGCTGAATAATGCTATAGGCACTATAGGTCTATCAGATCAGAAACGCAATCAAGCAATGAACCAAGTCATCCAGTCTGACAACTCAGACAACGTGGGTGAAGACTCAACTCAAGACAACGGTGAAGACAGTGATGAGGATAATGAAATCGACATTGATGAAGTAGAAGAAGAAGTCGATGATATAAAAGAGTCTAGAGGTGATGACGAAGATAATGCAGCTGAAGTAAGTCAAGAAGATGGTTGATAGGCCGTTCAGCGATATTAGACCTTTAGGTCCTTTATTTGAACAATCAGATAAGCAGTCATCGCCACCATCTGATAAATTAAAGAAATTTAAGTCAGACATAGAAGAAAGTATAGGTATAGAATTATCCAATAAGGATGCTGCTGCTATTTACCTTCTGGATACACCTATGCTCCAGTCATATGTGAGTAATGTTCTTGCAGAGGCTGAAAAACATTCAGATGAAGTTAATGTACAGTCAGTTATAGAGTCTAAGGCGACAAAAAAGTACGCACGAAAGGTTGGTTCTGTTGATGAATTAGAAGAAGCTATATCAGTTTACTCCTAGTCTCCCATAAGTTTTGTAATTGCTTCAAATTCCTCTGACCGTATAAGCTCTACAATATCATCGTCTTCGTACACTCTCATAATCCGTATACATTTTCTCATCGCTTCTGATTCACTACATCCTTCAGATTCGACTATAGTCTTAATAGGTTCGTATTCTGAGTCACTTAAACGAGTCTGTATTACGTGTTCTCGACCCATCAATTACGCTAACGTATGGGTGTAAAATAAATGTTTTGTATCCCATACGCTCTCGTATGGTCTACACTACAGCACCACAAGGTTTAATATAGATACACCCGTCTATCCATGTGGAGCAACTTAACAATGCCATCACCTTGGGAGTCCACTCCGCAAGAGAAGTGGGCACAGAATTTCCGAGATCGAATCGAAGCAGTAACTAACAACATTGAAGGCTCTGTCGAAGACTATAAGGCTGGCGTTGAAGCAGCCTTCGAGCGAGCCGGAGTTGACATGGATGCACAGGACGCATCTGTTGCAGTTTCACGGTTTGAGGACTCCGTAGATAACTTCAGCGATGAGGCAATGAAGCGTACTACGGTCGTTGCTGCTGCACTCTACCTCGAAAACAACGACGTACCAGACGATGTTGATACTGGTGGTGTAGCTGGTAGCACTGAATACGACGACGCTAGTGAAGATGACTTCGAGGCAGCTACTGAAGTCCTCGGTCACAAGTTCGTCGATCAGTGGGCAGAGTCCTACCAGTAAACCTGTAGGTCTTTTCGGCAAATTCCAATATTTTTTGTACCCCCGCACCGATAGTTAGGGTGTAGTATGGGGACTGAATCTACAATAGTCAGCACACTGATGCAGAATGAAGAATTTGTTGATGCTTTGAAGTCAGGCCTAGAAATAGAAAAAGGGGGTAAAGAAACAGATCCTTGGAAAGATGGGTGGGATTACTCAGATGTATCTGAAAGACCAGACGTGTTGACTAGAATGACTACTGAAGGTATTTTAGACGTTTCACGCAGAAATAATGGACCAAATACTTATAAAATATCTAATATCGAAAAGGCAGAGCAGGCTCTGGTTTTAGTAGAGAACGGAGGGACAATATCCGATCAGGATAACAGCGATAATGGAGATAGAGCTGATGGGGATGTAGACCAAACTGAAGAACCAGATATACCTGATGATATATTTGAAGTAGTTATAGGGCATGAACCTGTTAAGGACCTACTTCAAAGATGTATACAGACTGAAGAACAGACCCATTTCAGACTTCAGGGAGAGTCTAGTACTGCAAAGTCAGTTTTCCTCACCGAACTAGAGCGATTACCTGGAGCAGTATACAGATCTGCATCTGGAATGACAGAAGCAGGTATGTTAGATATATTGATGGAAGATCAACCTCAATATTTGTTGTTCGATGAGATTGACAAAGCAGAGAAAGAGTGTTATACTCCACTATATGAATTGACTGAGCACGGAAGAGTGCAAAAAACTATAAGTGGTAGTAAAGTCAACATAGAGCTTAATTGCAATCTTATAGTAACACTAAACCATCCAGAACAGCTCCCTGAAGAACTACGTAAACGTATGATACAGCTTGAATTTGAAGAGTATGATGATGAAGAATATATAGAGATTGTTACTCGTGTCCTGCAAAACAAGTTTGAGATGGACAAAGAAGTTGCAGAGTTTATAGCTGAGTATCAGCTTGATGAGCTTGATGATAAAAACGTAAGAGAACCAGAGCAGATAGCAAAGCTTTCAAATAACAGTAAAGAAGACGTTAAACAAGTGATCGAAAACATAGAACAATACAGATTATAATATGAGCCTAGATGAATTTGGACAAACATTCAGTCAAGAAGCAATAGACGAGTTCGGCACAAAACTACTCAACCAATACGGTGAAGAAGTATGTGAGGCAGCATCAGTAATAGAAGGTCAAAATTTGAGTAAAGATAGTGTACGTAGCTATAAACCTCAGATAAGACAAATACTATATGCATGTTCGGATATGAACCCTACCCCACGGGATGTTGCCGACCATATCTTTGATGCTGACAAAAGCTCAGGTACAAAAAGCTTGATGGTTTCAGCTATTGAAAGATATTTCAAATCTATTGGGGAACCACAGAAGGGTGAAAAGGTACGAACAATAACTAATAACGAGGGTATCACTGAAAAAGACTTCAATACTGAATCTACAATAAGTGGTTGGATAACAAAAGACGAGATGTTGCGTATTGAAGATAAGATATTTCCAGAAAATTCAGAGCAAATTAACAGATTGTCGTTTGTTGACCAGTCGTGGGTGATAACTTTAGAACATAAGGCATTGGCTATGACTTTGTTCTATACTGCATGTCGTGTAGGTGAAATATGTAAAAAGGACTCGGATGATCATGGTATACTCGTAGAGGACATATACTCTGAAAGTGATGAAATGAACCTGTATAGACTAAAAAAGAAGGGTAAAGGGTACAAACGTGACATGACAGCAGTACCTGGGAAGCTTATAGACGTATTACAGGAGTATTTGGAGACTAACAATATACAAGAGGGTGAAGTTTTCCCATTTACAACTCGTACAGCCCAAAGCAAGATAAAAGAGATTGGTAAAGTATATAAACATGCTTTTGGAGACTTTGAACATATGGATAAGTTAACTCCACATAAATTCAGACATGGAAGAATAACAGATATAGCAAACACTTCAGGGCTTGAGGAAGCTGGACAATATGTAGATCATGCAAGTCCAGAGACTACTGATCAGTATAGGCATATAACAACAGAAGAACAACGTGATGCGCTCCCTGAAGAATCAGGGTCTGCAGATGGTCAACAAATTGAAAAACTTATGCAAGAATTAGATGTAGATAGTGTTGAGGAAGCTATTGAAGCAGTATCTGGCGATTAAACATCTTGTTTTGCCAAAGCAAGTATTTGTGGCTCATCACCTTTTGTTAAACCAAGGTCTTCTCTCTCGTCTTTGACTATTGTAATTCTTTTACCAGTTCCTATTTGTTTGGAGACTTGTAGTGTCTCTCCGTTATTTGGGTTTTTGATCATGAAGGATGTTGTATCTCCTTCAATAAGACCTAATGCCTCCATGATGTCACTAGGGACAGTTACTTGGCCTGTGACTTGCATTTTATTGGAGAACGTCGCACTCCCCTGTGTAGCGTTAGGTCTTTCTCTTTCAGGATCACGTTGATCATCTTCTACAGATGTAGACGTGAATAATTGTCTAAATTTGTCTCTGATTGGACCATCACTCAAGCCTGGGAACTCATTGCCTGGTATAATGATGTACTTGACTAAATCACCTGTTTCAAGTTCAAGCTGGTCTCTAACATCCTTAGGACAATACACTTGACTGGACTTTGTTAATGTAGTCTTATATGATGCTCTATCGTTAGGTTTAAGTTCTCTGTTCAGATCACTACGTATCAAGAATACCCTAACTTCATCTTGAGGTTGAACATCAAGAGTCTTAAAGTCTTTCTTTGCCACACTGATATAGTTATTAGCTGATAACCTACTGCTACAGATTGCTATTTTATCAAGTGCTCGTCTTGTTAGCGTCATGGATGATAGTACAACACGGGAATTTATATAGGTTGGTGTTGAAAGTAAAATAACGATGGCACACAATAACGAAAGTTCTAGACAGAGTGTAGGTAGATCGAGACCTTCTGAAAGACTTGAAAGACGTAAAAATAGTATGGATACTGACGACAATTTAGATAATGCTACTGATGAAATAAATGAGCAGATCGAAGACACTCCAGTTGAACCATTAGACAATATAGAAGAAATTACAGAGGAGGTTGGAAACCCAGTTAGAGACAATGGGTCAGACCTTCTAGATAAAATTCCTGATGGCCCACTTAACAATGTAGGTAGCGGGAGTGTGATAGGAGCAGCAGGATATTACGCTATATCTACTGGTCAGACTGCTGTTTTGCCTATTCCTGGTGTAAGACAACCTGGATATAAAACTATTTCCCACGGTGCAGAAGAGATGGGAGAGTTTCAACGGCATACCATCAAAATCAATGCAGCAAGTCAAAAGGTTGCTGAGTTTGCCGCCAAGTACGAAGTAGCTGCACCGAGCAATATAGACTTCATTATATCAGAGACTGAAATACGATCAACAGAAGTAGTAACTAAACGACCCACATTCTCAACGTGGGAAATAGTTGTTGATGTAGCAGACCTCGGCCAAAAAGAGAGGTAACATACTTACCTCATGTCTGTAGAGTTAGAACCTGAAGATGTTAAGGTAGTTTTAGACTCACAAATTGCTGATGTAAACGGTGAGAAAAAGGTAGAAGTTGATATTGACGGTAGACAAAGTACTGTAGATATAAGACCAGTATACAGTTTTGAACGGAATATATTAGATGATGTAATATCTGCTAATGTCACTTCAAGAGTGTCAGGTGCAGCTGTGCCAGTAAAAGGCAGATGGATACATGGGTGGTTAAGACTTCAAGGAGATGAATACATCAACGGTCTATGGAGAAATTATCAGTACTTTTTGAAATATATGGAGGGTGCAACTGAAGATGTGGAGAATGTATCAAAGTATGAAAGATCTCCTGGCACATATGATTCAATGTATAGATATCTTTTGGTCTTAGAGGACATAGGGTTAATCGAACGCTACAGACGTGAATCTGTCTCAGAGGATGAATATGATTTTAATGTTCCAGAAGAGTTTAGAAGCAGAACATACGTCAGGCGTTTAGCAAAATATGCATCTAACAAAGATTTGTGGGATAATCCTATAGGTTCAGTTTACCAAAGCGAAGTAGACACTGAGCCTGAAAAAATATCAAGACTTGATGATGATTTCACCTTGAGACCTGAGGATGATGGAAACCGTACAGGAACTTCCTCACAAAGTCAACAGACTGGTCAGCCTAATAAAAGTGATACCGAAGACCAAGATGGTCAGGACACAGATAATGAACTTAGTCAAAAGAAAATAGAAGATTTATTTGAAGATCCTAATGAAAATCTCACACCTGAACAGGTACAGAAGTTAATTGATAGCGACACATCTGAGTCAGACGATCAGACGGACACAGATCAAGATAGTGATATAGACCTAGACGATGTTGAATTTGAGGATGAACCTGAGCAAACACAGAATGTTATGCCAGAAACTATTGATCAAGACTCAGATGAGTTCTCACCATCTCCACCATATGATACATTTGAAGACAAAGAAAGCGTTAGGATTACTGATTTCCCTGACGCAGATCTTATTCCAGAGTTCATTGAAAGAAATCTTGAAACTGTTATAACTGAAGCATTGGATAAAGCTCCGTTAGCTCCAGACGACCTTGAACCATATGACTTCACGTTAAGTAGAACAAGCAATGGTAAAGCTAGAGTCGCCGTGATAGGCCCGTGGGGAAGTGGTGACGCAACGCCTAAACAGACTCCATTAGATTTAGTTATCGGAATAGAAAACACTTCAAATAAAGCAGGACAGATCAATCCAGGTTCAATACCTGGAGCATTATCTAGATTATTACCTCAAGAGCTCATAGAAAATGACCCCTTCGGTATTGTATTCCCATCTTATAATGTAGATGGTGCATACGAGAGCTCATACATAAATACAGTGAAAAGTGAAGTTGAGACCCAAGAAGGTGATAAAGAATACTTCACATATAATAGTGGAGAAGTTAAAGAGCTATAACTAACTGCGGTATTTTTATATCCGTTGACGGTGTATGTTTGTTTGAGGACAACAATGACAATGAACTTTAGCCTTGGAGGAAGACTAGGCGTCCTAGAAGCAGTGAGAGATGCAGCAGACTCAGCAGCTGATGCAGGTCATAACCTTAGAGTAGGTATTGAGGATACAGTAGTTACAATCACTCCTACGTTCGATACAGAAGAAGTTAGAGGCGGAACACTTCTTGGGCTATACACTGCTGGCGTCGCTACTGCAATTCAAACATATGTGCCACTTGGTGCAGAAACAGAGATTGCAAATACAGAAAAAGTAGAAGGTGGCACGTTGTATACAGTTAATGTCAATGCAGCGTTCAGTAACCAAGCAATGTTTAGGTCAATCCTAGAGAGCGGGACTGGTTACACGTCGCTGCTTGTAGATAAGAATACAGTTGAAGATGAGCAAGTATTGAGAAAAAGACCACTCCGAGACACGTACCAGTTTGAAGTTTTGGTCGAAGAGTAACACCCTTTTACTAGCATTGCGTTTCACCCGTGAAGCCGCCACGGTAAACATCCATAATTTCGGTGCTAGTCAATTTACGGGTTTTCGCGGTGTTCAGTGATATTGAAAACCCACGGTACAGGCGTCAACACGGTTGTTTCGTTGTGTGGTTTACCTGACAATATCGGGGTTTCAGTAACACGAAGGGGTCAAAAAGCATCTATCTCCATTTACGTAAATCAAGAGTTAGCTCCGTTGAGATCCATGAATCCTTAATATCAGATATATACTCCATTGCCTTCTTGACTGTCAATACATCTGCATCTTCGTCATGTTCTTCCATCTCTGTTTCCCTTTCCCAATCTTCAGGTTGTTCTGGTTCTTCATGTCTCCACTTGTCTTTATGTTCAGGCTCCTCTTCGTATGGGTTATCTTCGTTGTCATCATCCTTAAAATCATCTAGCCCCATATTCACTCTGTCGTAACAACACTTACTTGTTTTTGTGCCTGTGCAATAACATTACCATCTTGCCCTATCGCTCCTATGGCTATCAGATAGTTCCCTCCATCAGGTGATGTGAACTCTAGATCTAATCTATCTTGAGCCAGGTTTGACCTCTGAATTGTCACATTTGCACCATCTTCTTCAGCAAGCACTTGCCATTGGAACTGGATTGTACCGTCTGGAAAGTCAACCCAAGAGTATGTTGCTGTTTGATTTGGTTCTACGAACCTCAGACCATCAATTTGGCTATCTGAATCTCTAGCTTGACTTTGATCGTTGCCTACAACTACAACATTGAGTCTATCACTTGCAAGCTCATTCGCTTGATTGTCAGTTGCAGTTACTGATACAGCCTCATTAGCTACATCATCAAATTCTACTGTGTATTCAGGTTCTCCAGATATCTGTTCATCTCCAGCATTGCTTTCCCAACTGTATAATGAAATAACATCTGATGGGTTAGCTACGTTATAGGTTTTTGAGTCACCTACAGAGACAATTTCTGGACCTTCAAGTGTTACACTTACATCTTCTGGAGGTTCAGTGTTATCATCAATATTGTCTCCACCACCATCACCATCTCCGTTATTACCATTAGTTGGAGGTTCCTCTTCTGGTAGGTCTTGACCTCCAGAAGGTGGTTGAGGTTCTGGCTCAGGCTCTGGTTGAGGTTGTGGTTCAACAGGATCTGGGATGCTTACAACTCCTCCTAAATCACATTCCTCACTACTCACTTCAACCCCACCTGTAACACCAATACTTTTCGTCTGAATAACACCTTTAACTTTCTCTTCTGATTTAATAGCTATAGCACTATCAGCACAGGCTGTACGGGCAACAGTTCTTAACTCTGTAGTTGTATCTATATCAGTTGAAAAATCGAATGTAACTTCTGAAGTTCTGTTTGATCTGATTCTACCTATACCTGTAGATTTATCAGATAACAGATCCCCACCTAGATTCAATGATAGTGATGTTATTTCTAATGACAGGTTAGCTGTTGGAACTTTTCCTATATTCTTTAACTTCAACAGATATGTCCCGCTGAAGTTTATGCTGTCATCTTCTTCAGTAGCAACAAGGTTAGTCAGCTCTCTATTTACTACTTCAATATTTTTGACTACCATTAACTGATAGAACGACACAAATATATTTAAAACTGGCGTGTGTGAGTATAAATATAACAGAAAGTAAACCTCGAAATATATGAATTTGATAAACTCTATAAACTCACGTATGAGTCTAGACGACATAACAGATCCTCAAACAAGTGTTGTACTAACTACTGGGTTTAAGAACCCAAGAATTAAAGAAGTTACTCTAGATACATCTGGGGATACCCCGTTGTTGGAAGGCACATTTGCTATAGATGTAGAAAACACAGGGTTTTTCGCTACTAGAAGTACAAGAGTTATAAGAGCAAACATCACATTGAAGAAAGACAATACTTCATTGAACATAGGTAAAATAGAAGAACCTGTACCCATACAGCCAATACCTGCAGGAGAGACAAGAACAATCAGTATAGGGTTTTCCAGACAGTCTAGGTTAGTGAATTTAATACTTGATGATGTATGCAAAGAGCAGACTGTAACAGCAGATATGAATATAACTGTAGCAGAGATAATATTAGCTGCAACATATGATAATGAACTAGATATAGAAATACAAGAGAAAGAATGTACCACAATAGCACTAGATATTTCAGGACAGCAACAAGTCAATATTGACCAAGGTTATGAATGGAATGTCTCAGCAATTTCAGGGGAAGAGTTACCTGAAGTCAATTGGTCTATGGGAGACGGCACAAGTAAGAGTGGTACAAGAGTTAACCACACATACACTACTCCAGGCACATACGAAATACAAGCAGAGACACCTGCTGGTATATCAACGACATATGAAGTTGTTGCTGAATCTATCCCACTAGGCATCGTGGGCAATAACGAAGTAACAGTCAACAATGAACTTAGTTGGAGAGTGACTGGTTCAAGAGTAGACGAAGTCGGTGAATTATCGTGGGATATGGGTGATGGAACTACATATAGTGGTCAGAGTGTCTCACACACATATACTAACTCCGGTACATTCAATATCAACCTTACTTCTGAAACAGGTGAAAGTGCATCACTCGAAGTTACATCTGAGTTCCCAAATATTGACTTAACAATAACAGGCGAAACAGAAGTAATAGTTGGTGAGAGCAACACATGGACAGCATCTGGTACAAATATACCTGAAGCAGAAGAAATACGGTGGAGTATGGGCGATGCAACAGAAAAGTCTGGAACAGAGGTGGATCACTCATATCAGGAGGGCACATACGAAATCAGAGCAGCAGCGGTTATATCAGATACAGAAATAGCTACAGACACATTAGAAGTTATATCAAGCTTTACAGATATATCTGTAGATATAGCAGGCGGTGATACTAGAGAAGCTCAACAAGGCAATGAGCTGGCTTTTAACGCTATAGGTGACAACATTGGAGCAGCTTCAGAGATCAAATGGAGTATGGGTGATCCTTCTGGTACTACATACACTGGTCAAGAAATAACCCACACATACTCTGAGAGGTCAGGAGAGTTTGATGTGACAGTAGAAGCTAAAATAGATGGGAACCTAATTTCCACTGATACACAGACAGTTACAGTTCAGACATTCCTAATCTGAGGCATAAAATTCACTAACTTTCGCACTTGTGTCTTTATGCCCATGTACCTCTGACAATCCCGGTTTAGATTGATCTGGCTCAATTCTAAAATCAAATATGTCATTTGAACACTCATATATAAACTGATCAAGTGTTGCAATATATTCTGCTGTCCACCCACTTCTGCCATTAGCAATTATCCGCTCCCTTGTACTTGTAAATGTAGTATCTTTCCATATTTCAAACGGTTTAGAACATCCTCCAGTTGCTTCTTCGATATTATCTTTTGAGCATATGTTAGGTATGCCATTTATGTATACCAACCCTACCCCATACGTTTTACACATACCTTCTAGTGTTTCTCTCAATGACTTTCTGTGAGGTCTTTGTATACAAAATGCTGCATCGTCGGTTTCTTCTTTATACATTGATGCTTGGATCACTCCTTTTAGCGCATCATTACCGTGTGCAATACTTTTTACCTCAACAGCCATATCTGTTTCTCTAAGGTATATGTCTGCACGGGAAAACTCGCCAGTGTACACATAATTTAATCTTTTTTCAAGCGTAACATTAAGATCTTTCTTTTGGTGTATATAAGACGCAAACATATATGCTGCAAGAGACTCAGATATATCTATAGCAGATTGAGTTATAATACGCATTGTACGTTTGTTACTCTATATACAATACGCCAAATATAAAAAGCTAACGGGGCTAGAATCCTCGGTCGTCGTCTCTTTTGTCTTCTGCAGCCTGATCCATAGATGGGGCAATATTATCGCCAATACTACCCTCATCCACTACTGTTCCATCATTAGGGTTTGCTACATTGGTTACAATTCTGCCAGCCTCCTGACTGAACCATCCACCTTGATCTTCAACTACTCTTTCTTCTAAGGTTGATCGGGCTACAACTCTTTCGTCTGACATTCTTGTGACGGTCACAGTGATGGTGTAAGTCCCTGTGTTGTTCCAATTGTAGTCTACCTGAGATGGATCTCCACGGATACCCTCAAACACTCCTGCCTCAGTACTTTTTGTTTTCTCATTACCGAACTGCCATTTCCAGTTAAATGTGTCTCTTGGGTAGCTACTGACCTTAGAACCTTGCCGTCTTGCTACATATGTCTGATCAGTACCCACGTATGGGTCGTCACCCTCATAACCTTCTGCACTCTGATTTACTATGTTGAATGTGTCTGTTTGTTGCCCAGTGCCCCCTCCAGTGCCTCCACCGGGTGGCTCTTGTGGAGGTTGGAATGGATCTCCGCTACCTCCACCACCAGGTTGTGTAGGGCCACCGGGTTGACTAGAGTCAGATTGCAGGTTACATGTGGGCCTGACTGAAGATCTGAAGGACTCATCGAATGAGTTGGAAACTATAAATCCTGAAAGTTTACCTTCAACTTCTGCATCTAACTGACCACCGCTACAAAGGTTTTGAGCTGTGCTACTGTACTGGCTTGAAGGCTGAGTGAAGCTGAAGTCTATCTCTACCTCTCCAGCACTTGATATTGTTTCAGTCTCATCTTCTGCTGCTTCTACCCCGGTGATTTCAAGAGCGTCAACTTGAACTGTTGCACTGGTAACTGGTATAATACCAGTTTTTGCTACCTCGATTATAGCCGTTCCACCCACGGTGACGTTTTGACCTGTTTCTGTAACCGATACATCTTTTACTTCTAGTCCGTCAACTGAAAGTGATATTGCTGTCATTGTTCTTCTCCAATATCTGCTTTTTCATCCATAGATGGTGCTACTCCATCACTATTTGTATCCCAGAAGCCACCACCACTATCACCTTGGTTTTGCAATGTTTCTGTCATTGCTACATTAAGTGCTTCTTCACCTGTAGCATCGCTTGTAACGACAACTCTTATAACCTCATCTCCTGTTCTATCATTATCCCAATCGTAATCAATTTGAGAAGGAGCACCTACTATACCGAATGGCCCAGTCGATTTTGAACCGTCATCTCCCATAGTCCATTCCCACGTATAGTCACTGGTGTCGTACATTTCGAGCTGATCTCCATTATCACCTGGTGCTCTAACTTGGTATGTCTGGGTAGTGTCGTTAAATGCAGCTTCATTCTCGCCAAAACCAGGATCGTCCTGACGACCTTTATTAACTACTACAGTGTCAGTTGGTGGGTCAGGGATAACAGTCCCCTGTTCTGTCACTTCCTCTGTCATAGTCAGCTGCATTGCAATCTGACCTGAGTCCTGATGTGTGACTTCTACTCTTATAGTCTTCATCCCCGTATTATCCCAGCTGTAATCAATCTGAGCAGGGCTACCAACTATTCCAAATGGACCAGCAGATGACTTAGTTTCTTCGTTGCCCAGTTCCCACTCCCATGTGTAATCACTTGTATCATACTGCTCAATCCTGTCTCCGTTAGATTGGGCTTGGTATGTTTGAGTAGTATTAACATAGGCGACATCTCCATAATCAGGATTATTCTGCCTACCAAGATTTACGATCTCTGCATCTGGTGGTTGGTCAGGGATGTTAGGTCCTCCTCCGCCACCTCCTGGATCTCTAGGATCGCTGCCGCCGCCGCCACCATTTCCTGGATCTCTAGGATCATCTCCGCCACCTGGGGCTTGACCACCACTCCCCTGATCTTCAGTCACAGTCAAACTTGTGCTGTCTGACCCCAATGCTTGACCGCCACTTACAGCAGTAACTTGAACTGTGATGGTAGACGGATCATTTAGAGATATACTATATGATTCGCCTCTAGCTGCTGGACGTTCATCAGTATCGCTTCTTGTCCAACCTACAACATCTGGGTTTCCTGAAACATCAGCACTGAATTGAGCAGTTTCACCTGTATTGACCTCTGACGGACCGCTGATGCTAATATCTACTGGTTCTGGTTGTCCACCTCCTCCACCTGAACCAGGATCTTGACCTCCATCCCCTCCACCACCCGGTTGTCTAGGATCAGTACCTCCACCGCCTCCACCGCCTCCACCGCCTCCACCGCCTCTACCGCCTCCACCGCCTCCACCGCCAGGCTGTCTAGGATCAGTGGTTCCACCGCCTCCACCTGGGAATGGACTCCCTGCTCCTATATTACATGAGGGAGACGGGGATTTAACTTCTACTTCTTCTTCAGTTACAATGGCTAGCAGAAAACCTGAAACGCTTTCATTGACTTCAGCATTGACAGGTTGAGACGCACAAGCACTGTTTATGGCAGAACTTGAGCTAACTGTTGCTTCAAATTCAACAGTACCTTCTGCTTCACCACTAACTGTCCCAAGCTTTGCAGTTTTATCTTCTATGATGGTATTACCATCTAGTTTAACTTCAGTAACTGAAAGTGTTACAGGAACAGGGAGTATGCCTGTGTTAGTCACAGTTACTGTGTACTCACCACTAAGCTGTACTTGTCCGTTCTGAGAGGTGGCCTCAAAGCTTGTAAACTCTCTATTTTCTACTTTGAGTGCGTTTGCTGGCATAGTTTACTCACTGACTATACCATATATACATTATGACCCTTTAAAATCGTTTGGGCCAAACTTTACTGTAGTAGTGTTTAAAACCCTTTATCAATATTGTCTTGTACATCTTCAACTGCTTCACTCATCGACCTTGCACCCGATTGTGGGGTATCATCTGTAGGATCATCCCCAGTACCAAATTGATCTAGAACAACACCTTCAATACTTCCAACACCTATAACTGCTCCTCCGTTATTTTGTGCTTCTACTTCAATCTCAAACTCTCCAGGGTTATCAAATGTTACCGTTAATTCATCATCTGTAGTTGTTCTTGTTTCATCCCTAGGTGCTCCACCAGTTTCTGCATCTGTATTGAATATATCCCACACGTACTGAGATGCGTTGTCTGGCTCATCGTCAACTCTGTACGTGTTATCAAGGTCTTCTAGCGGATCAGTTGCTCCCTCTATTTCCATATCAACTGCATTTATCTCGACATCTACAGTGTTTTCTTCGGAGTTAAATGGGCTAGCAACAAATACATTCACTGCTGGAGCATCGTTTTGACTCGTGTTATAATTGAAGCTGATGTTAGTGGTTTCTCCAGCATTAAGGTTTACATCAGTAGAATCTCTTTCTTGACCGTTCACACTGAATGTGATAGTGTCACTACCACTTTGATCTCCTGTATTTTCAATCAAAGCATCTACTGTGATCTGGTCTCCTGCTGTAACGCTGTTGGGTACATCTACAGATGACACTTCAATCTGAGCAGGTTGATCTGGTGTACTGAATGGGTCATCATTACCACTACCATCTCCGCCATCATCTGGAGGTTCTTGAGGAGGGTCTCCTATTGGAGGTTCAGGTGGTGTGATAGGTGGCTGCTGACCTCCTGAAAGGTTACAATTTGGACTAGATGAGCTAACTTCAAATTCATCGTTAAACACAGCAGCTAGGAGTACACCACTCACTCTTTCTTCAATGGTGAACTCTGATACATTACCGTTACACAGAGACTGTATTTTACTTTCTGCATCGGTAGATGGTGATGTGATTGTTACATCTATAGACACACTTGCTTCAACGTCTGTTCGTATTCTCCCAAGTGACACATCTTTTTTCTCAGCTATAACAACATCCCCAACAGTCATTGATGCTAGACTATATCTACCTCCAGGTACTGGTAGGACACCTGTATTTGATACAGTAAGAACATACTCTCCTGTCACAGTTATAGCTGATCCAGATGATTCAGCACTAAACTTATCGAACCTTCTGTCTTCTACCTTTAGTGCGTTTGCTGGCATGTTTGGTAGATATAAATACAGTACAACACTTTATAACGGTTTGGGTAAAGTAAAAGTTTTACCGAGTTACTGCTGTATATTCGTAACCATCATTGCTGATGTTTTCTACTCCACCCTCAATCAATGCTCTACCTATAGCCATTTGAACCTTATCCTCTTGTTCACTATCAAATGTTTTCTTATCAATATCTGCAGCTACTGACATGACAAAGTCTTCACTGCCGACCATGAGATTCACATTCGATATAGGAACTTCATCTACTTGATTCATGACAGATCTTTCAAGAGACTCAATTGTCTCAGTTGGGCCTTGATTTGTTCTATAAAAGTATCTAACCCTAATTTTAGCAATGCCACCTTTCTGCTTTACAAATGGGCCAAACGGTCTGCTACTAGCAAATGGTCTATCCATACATACATATATACCAGAAAGGATAAAAATGTATGGGTGTGATCAGGTTACTCAGTGCTTTCCTCATCTCCAGGTAGATTTATACCATCTTCAGTAATCTCTAGGTCAACCTTATATACGTATCCGACACCGAATAACAAGCTAAATGCAAGCATGCGAGCTATATCTATGGCTTCAGACTGACCTATAGACGGCAACGCTTGATTTACTAGTCTGAATGTTTCAATCAGTGTCAGACCAAACAGTAGTGGCAGTAGCTGACCTTGTTCTTCTAGTTTT
>Ga0102939_1000158_pt1 | contig 22977 bp, 22 predicted proteins | sample SalPon2_B_H2O_MG_FD_78214 | JGI IMG/M metagenome (GOLD analysis project Ga0102939, IMG submission 78214) | Salt pond water microbial communities from South San Francisco under conditions of wetland restoration - Salt Pond MetaG R2_B_H2O_MG | ecosystem: Environmental > Aquatic > Non-marine Saline... | reverse complement strand
TTCATCAGCGTAGCAAATCGGTTGTACGAAAACAATCAAGACTGACTTCTTCTCTCAGTGAAAACCTTCCTCTACTCATGGCTTTTTATGTATTCTAATCATTGATTTGGATTTTCCATGTTGTCGAACGTGTAACAGACCATTTCTCTATTTCTAAATCAATATCTTCTTCTTCCGTTAAGGATTGTAAATTACAACCAACTTCTTTAGAAGATAAATTAATAGAATCTGCAATATCTTTACTCTTGAAGTACGTTTTTCCAGCGTGGGCTTTTTGTCGAAGATATTTGAGAAGAGTCTGACGTTTTTCAGTTGGGCATTGAGACATTGTACTTACTCATATGCATGTAATCCACATAAGTGAATGTTATTATGTAATTGATTTAGTTCTTTTTTTATTTGCTGTTATTACTATTGTTTGGTATTGTAATTTCAATAGTATAAACCTATTTAAAATAAATTTGTGAAATATTTATCAAGATAAAATGTCTGTAGAATTTAGTTTCAGGAAATCGGCGTAGACTTTATGTATTATTGGGACCCACAATAAATTGTATTGACTATGATACGTCACAAGTTGGATAAACTGTGATAATCATCGTCAGATAAAAAATTCACGTTTCACATATGCAAGACATTGTACAAGAAGCCATGGAACACTCTGACCGGGAAAAGAAGAAGCAGGAAACTGCGGACGTTTCCCAGTTTGGAGAGCCGAGTATCGTAATTGTCGGTTGTGGTGGTGCTGGCAATAATACTGTTAATCGACTCCACAACGTTGGTGTTGAGGGAGCAGATACAGTTGCCATTAACACTGACCGACAGCATCTTCAAACGATTGAAGCCGACACAAAGATTCTCGTCGGAAAGTCTCTCACACGAGGTCTTGGAGCCGGAGGAGACCCTTCGATGGGTGAACGTGCTACTGAAATGGCACAGGGAACTATTAAGGATGTCCTCGGAGATGCAGACCTTGTGTTTATTACAGCCGGAATGGGAGGAGGAACCGGAACGGGAGCGGCCCCCGTTGTTGCAGAAGTTGCCAACGACCTTGGAGCGATTGTCGTTGGAATGGTTTCAACGCCATTCGAAGTTGAGCGCGCCCGTATCGAAAAGGCCCAAAATGGAATTCAAAAGCTCCAAGAAACTGCTAACTCCGTGATTGTGTTGGATAACGAGCGTCTTCTGGATTACGTCCCGAACCTCCCTGTTGGAAAAGCCTTCTCAGTGATGGACCAGATTATCAGTGAAACAGTTAAGGGAATTAGTGAAACTATTACCCAACCGTCTCTTATTCAATTAGACTATGCGGATTTGAAGGCTATTATGTCTGAAGGCGGAGTGGCAGTGATGCTCTTCGGTGAGTCCCAAGATAAGAACAAGAGTGAAGATGTAGTTTCTAACGCTCTCAACCATCCACTTCTGGACGTTGACTATCGAGGTGCAACAGGTGGACTTGTCCATATCACTGGAGGTCCAGACTTATCCCTTGATGAAGCTGAGCAAATTGCTAGTGGCATTACTGACCGGCTTGAGAACAACGCGAATGTTATTTGGGGAGCACGCGTCAATGAAGAATACCGCGGAAAGGTTCGTGTTATGGCAATTATGACTGGTGTTGACCAGAATGTTGCTATAGATGCGGCTACAAAACAAGACGCACTTGATGAAGCACAAAACCAAGGGTCCGTCCCAATGAGTGGGTCGAACTCTGATGAAGGTGGTCTGGGCAAAATCGATAAAGTTAATTAATCCCAGCTAAATTATACTTATACTCCAACAGTTTAAATTCAGATTACAAATCTGAACTGTAAGGATAATAATCCATGTACCGAAAAGGACACCTCGGAATTTCCCTAATTGTATTCTCCCCAATACTCGCTCTTCTTTTTCAAAATAACTTAGCTCTAACAGGCTTATTTGGATTGATAATCATTTTATTGACGGCTAATTTACCGGATATAGATATTAAACCGCCATTTAGATACTTTCTCACACACCGCGGAGAAACCCATACAATTTGGTTTGCAATTCTGATTGGAATATTATCCTCAATTACGTTTAGCCAAATTCCGTCCTCTTTCACAAATTTGACTCCTGTGATGCAGTTTGTTTTTGGGTTTGTCTTTGGATTTATTGGAATACTGAACCATCTTATTGGAGATGTGATTACGCCAACTGGGATTAAACCCCTCTGGCCAATCGGACCAAGATATAAAATCCACATCACAACAGCAAAAGGAGTATGGAGATTTGAAACCCTGAAAAATGGAAGTCAACAAGAGATGACGTATTGGGAGACAATTAGACACGGCATCCTAAATTCGAATAGAATATTCTTAGTGATTGGAGCTTTAGCCTTAGTTTTCTCGTTCTCGTTCTATTCGGGTTCTTTCTAATCTCGATATCTCATTGCATTGAACGCATCATCTTTGTTCTGATTAATTAGCTCGGCGACATTTCGTGGTTCTCGAATGTTATCCAAATATGCTTCTGAAGAACTTGTCCCTGCCGTGGATATTTCTATATCTCCGAAACCAACGAGACGTTCAGCAATGTTTTGTAAAGCCCTAGAGTGCTCGATATTTTCATATCGAATTCCAATTGCGTCCCGCCTTATTATCCCTATTTTTCTAACAATTTTATCATCAGTAATTACATAAAAAGTTGAAATCACTTTCATGTATTCAAATACTGTTAGAACAAGTCCAAACACAACCAAAGTTAACGGCCAGAGTCCATAATCACTGTAAAATGACACGGTAGCTCCAATACCAAAAAGCATCATTATAATTCCTAATCCAATAATTGGGAAATGTGGAACAATACTTGGATGTCCCCACCATAATATTTTCTCGTCATTTGATAGAGTGAGCCACCCGGCATTTGAAATATCCTGTGTATCTGCGGCTGGATGTCCAGTTTGTTCTTCTCTATAATTTTGGGGTTTATTGTTTGCCTGACTATCTTCTTTTGTTTCTATTTCACTTGACATACTATCACTGATTTATTGCGTAAATATCATTTATCTTTAATTAAATAGGTTTCGGAGACAAATAATAAGGTTTTTTATGGCATTAGACGGGTTTCCTAAACTGCTTATCAAACAATCCTGAATAGCATCAATCTTTTTCAGCAAGCCCTTCAGTCATCATATGAATTCCAAGAGCTTCGGACACTTCATACACGCCAGCTTCAAACTCATGCTCCTCATTTAGTAAGCTAACAGTTTCTGGTTCATTGACATCTATTTTAATCGAATGCCCTTGAAACGTCTCTGGAACAGCATCAACAAGAGGGTCAAAATCTGAGAGTTCTCCTTTCTCAATTCGACAGACTTCCAATCCATGCCCACCATGAAGTGTTCCCGGCATCCGAATTAGTCTGTTAATATCTGTTGTCACAGGCTCATCTATCTCAGAGTAGTTCTCTCTCCGTGTTTCCTCTGTAAGTGACCGAGCAAGAGCTTTCATTCCCGGTTTAACATTTATTTCTCCCGCTACAATCTGATTGTAATTGTCTTCGAATGCACTATAAATCATTGGAGCTTTCTTCTCTCCAATATTTTTGATATTACCTATTTTTTCGATTGCTAATGGCTTCTCCATCTGTAGCATCTCATCCATGAATTCAATCAAACGTTTATGAGATAAATAGCTCCAACCTCCGGATATCGAAAAAGCAGATTTGTCTGAAACTAATGAATATCCAAGAGGAGCCCAATCGTCATTTGACACAGAGTCTAAATCAAGATTTACTCCACGTATATATGAGACAATCTCTGTCCTATCTTGACTTTTTAATTTCTGAACATTATCGTCTCTGACGTGAATGTGGTACCCTCGTCCTCCAGAAAAGACGATTTCGATATCAGTAAATCCAAAGTCTCTTTCTAAAAATTCGAGTAATCTTAGTGCATGCTCCTTTGCTAAATCAAGCATTGATGAATAGGTTAGCTCATCCGCAGAGTCAATAGATTCAGGAAGGTGGTCTTCATCAATATCAATGTCAAATACTAAATCAGAGGATTTCCAGACTTTCTCATCCATTGTTGGAGCCCCCGGTTCTTCGTATTTACTAGCTGAGGCATAAACGTGCTTGGGATGTTCTTGTTCAAGCCACATGGATGGGTCACCAATCTCAAGCATTGATTTATGTCGGACCATTCTAGTGCTTCCGTCTTCTGAAAATGGTATGAAACCCCATTCACGACTTTCGATTTCAGGAGGCAAGTCTATACTGTTTTTTCTGTAAAAATCCCTGAAACGTCCAGTGACGTATTTAAATGTTTTATCATTCATTATTATAATCCCAGACTTTGAGTCCAGTTACTTGTTAGTAGCAAAAGGAATTCACATACAAAATACTTCGTGTTGGACTTTGCAAGAAGCGTCAGGTTCCAATTTGTGAACGGCTAATCCCAACATCGGATGGCGAAATAATCACTTCGCCACCGGACTTTCGGGCAATATCCCCTTCTACATCCTGTGAAACAACTTCTAAACGCTGAACCACACGTTCAGTCGTAAGACTTTCACTGGGGGACTCAACATTTGCAATCACGATATCTCCAGCGTACAAAGCATCTTTCACATCAAGCAAATCTTGATTTGTTTGGATATTTGCAACATGAATCTGTACATCTGAAACGGAATCCACACTTGCATCGATTCCCTCATCTCCAAAATCCAAATTCATGTAATCACTCAACTCCCGCTCTGATTTTCCGTTCATTACTCTATCTAAGAGACTACCCATATATTCTGACAAGTGTAGAAAACATATAATTCTTACTGTGATTCAGAAAGAGATATTATATTAGTTAAATTTCTGGGGGTTTTTCTCGACGTAGCAGTTCATGAATCTGCATGAGTCGGTTTCTAACATCTTTATACTTTGTATGGACTGATGCAGAGTCGTTCCTAGTTTCACCTGTTTGGGATTCTACAGATTCCATAATCCAGTCAAGGTCTGCTACCATTCGCCGGATATGGTCTGCATTTGGTTCTGCTGGAACCTCATACATGTGAAGTCCATGTTGAGATAAACGGGAATTCAGTATTGAAACCCGTTGATTGACTATTTGTACCAAATTTTTTACCTTTCCCTCCATACATAAATTACTGATAACAGTTCCCAAAGGTCTACCGACAAAACAAAATTATTCCAATTTTAAGAAATTCTGATGACATTCAGGGCAAGCATCCCCCTCACGACGACTTTCTGTGGAAAAAGCATTTCTATATCCACATTCAGTACAGTAAACCTCTTCCAAATCCTCAGCATCAGCAGATTGAGCGGAAGAAGTGTCTACACTCTCTTCTACACCCTCTGTTTTGTCCGCACTTCCAAGACCAGTTTCCGGTCTTCCATCTTTTTCCGGACTATTATCAATAAGTTCTGCATCGCCACTTACTGAAGGAGAATCAGAGTCCATATCTGAAGACGGGTTTTCCGAGTTACCACTATCCTCCTCCCCACTATCAGACGGACCAGATTCAATGAAAACTGCATCATCCATCTCATTTCGAACAGCCGAACCGCCAACTCCTGTTTTTCCACTCACACCCGGGTCTTGCCCTTTCTCTTCAGATTCGGTCTCTTCTTCAGCGGCTGAATGATTTTGAGAATCTCTACTTTCAAAAATTACAACTCCTTCATCCCCAGAAGCAACCCGTTTTTCAGTGGACTCTGGCTCCGAATCTTCCATCGTTTCTTCTTCCACTTCCTCAGAATCATCTACATCCTCAGTCCCATCAATAATTACAGCATCATCCCCATCACTATTATACTCTGTCCCTGCTCCATCAGTTACTATCTTTTTATATTGACCTTCACATCCAATCGAGGCTAAATTGTTTGAGAGCAGTTTTTCAAACCCACATCTCATACACTTTTGCAAAGAATGTTGTCTCTTAGTTTCTGAATCTCTTCTCTGTTCAGTTACTAGCCTAGTCTCTGTTAATTCATAATCATGGCCAAAAATTTTGCATTTTAATGACATCGTTACTTAATTATATGTCTTTATGTATTTGAATATTGGGACGTTTCATTCACAATTATATTCTCTTCTCCGAAGAGAATATAAATATATATCAGCTAATTTCCCATCAAAATTATAATTTGGAATGAGACCACATTTTTCTCCCCCTGAACCAACTACATATTTCTCAATAGATTTCTGTGAAGCAATATTTTCTGTATGAACTCGACTGAGCCATGTATCGATTGTATATTCTTTAAATGCAACTTCGACAAATGTATGCCCACGTTCAGTTCCATATCCGTGCCCCCAATACTCTGGATACAGGAAAACTCCAGACTCGGCTATTTTTCGATTCCAATTAATTTCCAGACCTGCAGTCCCAATGAAATCATCATTATCCTGAGTGAAAATTGCATATGTAGCACTTTCCCCTTTTTCAAAATTACTCTCTGACCTTTCGATGAACTCTTTTGCTTCTAATATATTTTCATACGGGCTAAACGTAACATACTGTGTATCTTTACTGGATATCGTGCTATTCAACTCAAAAAGTCTTTTTTCCGATATCTCTGACTTATGCAAAGGAGTGTAATAGAGTCTTTCACTCTTTATTTCAACTGGAAAAATATATCCAGCTTCAAAATCAGTTTCTACCATTACATGTTATAATTTAGTTCTATCACTAAAAATGTAATTAGAACTAGAAGCAACTCTTAAGTATATTTGTATTAATCAGAAGCCAATATTATAGATACGCATCATATATGGTTATATCTGAATGAGCAGATTTTTATAATACTCTTACTATAATACGCTAAAGAGATTCTGAGAGGTTTTTGCTCTCAATTAAATTGATGCTAAAATATGAAACAAGATTCCTCTTCCCCAATAAACTCTGATGAAGAGTTCGAACCAGAGAACAGTCTTGATGCGGATTCAATTATTGCCGAAATAAATGATACTGAAGGTCAAGTTAGTGAAACCTACGTTGATGTCGTTGCTGATTATGCAAAACTAATCGAGCCCCAATTGTCGAATTTGGGGTGGAATAATCAAAATGCAAAGACTCCACTCCCACCGTATTATAAGTATGATATGTCTATGCAGACGCATACACGTACGGGAATTTTATTCATCATCAGATTATTCGGCGAAATACTTCCAGAAGATTTCTTAGAAAAACGCGGAGACCCAGAGACTGTTCTTCGTGAGTTAGTAGCACTATTTACTGTCCATGACTTTCACAAAGTTCGGGAGGTTGACTCCGACTGGGAGAATGAATTTGATATCCCAAAATATGAGGTGGAAGCTCTTGTGGACGAATTAAAACTCAATACGTTTGCCCCAACTTTATCTATTGAAGATTACCACGCCGTAACAGTTTCACTACATAAATCTGAAAATTCTAAAAGCGAAATGCTGACACGGAAAGTGAATAATTACCATTCAATCTTATATTTAGCAGATGCAGTTGCAAGCATTGATAAAATCGAAAAATTTGACAAAAACAGATTTGAGTCAACATTTAAAGCTGGTACCCGTAACACGGGTATTCCAAAGACTCACAGTATTGGGAAAGAAAGTGGAATAGTTGCAAGTGTATTAAACAAAGCTGTTTCTAAAAAGCTAGAATCTGATTGTTATGAATTACTAACTATCCATGAAAAAGGAGCCCTATACATGGAAAAAGAAGATATGAATCCTTCTAATTGCTATTTACACGAAGATAATAAGTCTACAGATGTTTCTTCCTTTTTGGATTCTATTTATGATAGTTTTCTAATTCAACTCAGAGACTCGTTCCCCATGACTCGAAACAGGGCTGTTCTATCTGGTACAACGAAGATAATGTACCAACAAGGAAAATATCATATGGGGCCTTTAGAACTATTACTTCTCGACAAAAAACAATTTATTACTGCGATTATTGAGAAAGGAATAAATCAGGCCTCCTCGCCATTTGAACTTCCAGATTACGCAACCGCGGATATCAAAGGATTAGAAAAAGAGATAGATTGTGATATATATACGAATTCGTATCGAATTGAAGGGGTAGCACGAATTGTTCATACTGTTTATGAACAAATCGTCTTACCAGTTGTAAATAATAAATCGCATGACGAAATTTGGAGGAATAAGCCTATACCGGCATTGATGAGTGCATTTAATGTTTCAGATGAAACCAAACGCCAGATTCAAAAACTCTGGAATCAATATGCGGAAAAAAATGGGCATCGAATGCAACTCAATATTCCGCAAACTGAAACAAGTTTTCCATTTAAATATCTGATTGCTCAAGATGTAATAGAACAGAAAAACACTTTCCAAGGTGAACAACCTTCAGAAACGGTCCAGATACTGACGGAATCAATTAATAATTGGGTAAATAAATATTTTGAAGAGGATTGGAACGAGTATGTAAAATCAGAGATTGGAGATGTTCGAAAAGAGTTAAAATCTCACTTTTATAGTTCCTTACTATTTGATTCAGAACCTCTAAGAAAAACAGATGAAACTCCAAATTATGTCTTAGACTTTGTTAGTGAGGATGATAAAGAGAAATGCCAATTGTGTGGAAAAAGAACGTTAGCAGGAAGTCAACAGAAACTCATTGATGTAAACACAGAATTGAATCGTGAAGTTGAGTTTGAGGGGGAAACAGTTAATATCGAAAAGTCTTCACATGAGGGGAAAATCTGTTATTGGTGTCAATTAGATGTTGAACTTCACTCCCAAGACACTGAATGGCCGTCGAATTCGGAAAGTGAAAATACACATGAAAACAAAATCTACGTTGTCACCCGACCCGCTTATGCATATATGCCCCTCTCGGGAGTCTTATTCAACCGTATAATCGATAAGTACAATTCTGCAAAAGAAAGCCACATTCTGGAATTGTCCAATGAAATATTTGACGAAGATGAGACAAATCAGGATTGGATGGATATACACTCAGATAATGCCTTTGGTAGAGAATTAATATCCAATTATGACAAATCTTTCATGCTAGGAGAAGGGTATGGGGCTACTCATATAACAATTCCACTGCAAAAAGGTAATTATTTAGAGTCAATTTACTCTGGGGCATTTACAGCCGCAGTTGCTGGGATGCAATCTGGTGTAAGCGTATATGTGTCAGACCGACCAATAATTAGGCCCCCAAAAGACCAAGAACGTCGGATACTCCATCTAAGTGAAGAAATTGATGAACTTTTTAATATTTTTGGAGGGTCCAGAGTGTCAATGTCAAAGTTATCCAAAACAACAAAAGCTCTTGGAGCATTAGAAATTCTAGCAAATAACTGTGGCCACGGGCACGCTCCTCTGCATGCGTATACTGCATACAAAAAGAACCCTTCTTTTTCTCTCATTGGAACCGAGATGTATCACAAAAGTTTAGAAAAAGGGACTGCACCGGAAAAATGTGCATTGGAAGCGCTAATACTTAATAAAGAATCCACACATGAAGATATATGTATGGATGAAATACGTCTTTTTGCTCTTAGTATAGCAGATTATTCATATTTACTTTTAGATGAACCAACAAATAGGAGTACTATTGTGGAATTTATCACAGATATATTGGAATTAGTTTGCTCATATGATGTATTGCCAACTGAAAATAACTTAAAATTTGAAATTAAGGATAAAATTATAAAAAGGGAATCAATAAGTAGTAAACGAAAGAAAGAGTTAGCACGTGAACTTGCGGCCCAAATTGTAGATAATGGAGTGAACAATCTTGGTAATGGAAGAAAAAATCAGTTTGAAAATTTATTAGAAAAAGTTATTCCAAGTGTTGTTCCTGCAGTTGATTCGCTCACTTGTGAAAAAAGAGAAGCATTTCAAAGTCCATAGCAACCATGATTAAATCAATTCAACTTACAATTGACGGTGTTAGCCTCAAAACAAATACAAATAGTGTCAGTTTTTATCCTGATGACACGCAACCATATGACCATCAAGAGAAGATGGCAGATATTCTTACGAGTGATGAAGACGCCGTTGCGGTTAACACTGCTCCAACCGGGGGTGGAAAAACATGGTCTTGGTCGGTTCCGGTAATTGAAAATGAAATGTCTTCATTAGTAGTTTTACCAACAAACGCTCTCATTTCAGACCAGTATAGTGCCATCAAAGAGTATGAAGAGAAATATATCGAAGAAGATTCTAAAATTGGGTACCAGAAACTGACTGGTCAAACAGCAATGGATTTAAAGAACAAATGGGGGTCACAAACGAAGGGTGAAGCAATTTCAGAGGAGATTAAATCATACAAAGATGAATATGATTCTATAATTTTTCTTACTAACCCAGATATTTTTACTTATTTGCGTAGAGGAAGATACAAAGGTTCGTTAGCTAAAAATTCAACAAATGAATTTGACTCTGTTATTTTCGATGAATTCCATTTAGCTGATACAAAGGGATGGAATAGCTTATTGTTTTTAGTGGATGAGATGTATGCTTCTGACAACTCAATTACATCCAAATTCGTATTTTTGTCTGCCACTCCTGAAGAAGAGGTTGAACATAGATTGAAAGAATCACTTGAAATCGACAATTACCAGAATTGTTCCTCCAAAACCCGACGAGAAAACCCTATCAACCCGGGAAGGCGTCCATACACCGAAGTTGAGAATGAGACTGATTGGAGAGCAGTTATGCCCCCTGTCGAAACTGAATTTAGACCCGGACACACATTTTTCACTGGTGGTCATATAACAAGTGACGATGTAATCCAGAATACTGTAAACTTTGTCACTCAAGGTCGAACGGTTATCATGTTGGATTCTCTTAAAGAGGTAGATATTGTACACGAAAAACTAACCCAAGCACTACCGAATAAAGATATCTACAGAATAGATGGTTTCAACAAGAATAATATTGAAAGTAAATTAGATGATTTCGATGTTTTAGTTTCAAATTCGGCTGTTGAAGTAGGAATTGATTTTGATGTGGACCAGATAATCATGTCTGGATACACACAAAGCCGTTTTCTCCAACGTCTCGGTCGATTACGGAATAAATCTAAAAAATTGAGAGCAATTGCGTATGTCCCTGAGAGTGTATATGATGGAATTGCTAAAGCCAAAAGAATGTACGGAGATGCAACTATTAAAAGAGAGATTTTCCGTAATAAAATCAAAGACTGGTTTCCAGAGCCCGAAAACCCTAGCAAGTACTCAGAGAAGTACTCAGCAATTGAAGCTCTTATCCACAGCCAAAAAAAGCAAGAAAACATGACTTCCAAGAAAAAGAAAGAATACAAACCTGAATCATACAAAAGAATTGCAAACCATTTCTTCAAACCAAATGATGTGGAAGTTTCGTACGATAAATTTCAAGATTTAATAAATAAAGCACGCAGCCCATTGAATAATACTGATGGGAATGCTTTTCATGATACTATTACAAGTTATCGTAACTCTGGATTAAACACATTGGTTTACAAAATCCAAGAGGGCGAGGTCCTCTCATATAACGTATTTTACTTACTTAAATCTGGAGATATAGAGTTTGTATCTGAAGACGAATTCTTCTCACGTATTCCGCACACACTATATCAAAAAGCTAGAGCCGAAGCTTCACATTCGATTGGATACTGTATATATAATGGAAAAAGAAGGCCACCTGCGAATCTAGATGAGGAGTCCACTCGAAAACCTCGAATTAGTGTTAGCAACACATTACGTGAAATTACTAAACTACCTCCAGAAAAAAGAGAACCTGTAAGCATCAAGGGTCTAACCATAAAAGTAGAAGACGATATACGCGGCTTAGAAAAATTCAACAATCAGATGAAACAAAAAGAGTTCCTCTGTTATCCCATAGAGGGCAACTCTTACGATATTCAACAACAATACAATCTAAACTCATTTTTCTTTCTCCGAAGCTTAACAGACTTACGTGGTAATTATAGTTTAGCTATGGGGTTAAATGCGTTATATCTCCATTGTCACGTTCTTAAAAGAGCCGAAAATTACTCCAATAAACAAAATATTTGAAAATATTTTTAACCACAAAACTTAAGCCACACTGCATGCTATCTAATAGCATGAACTGGTCTATACAAGAACAAGAAGATGCCTACATAGTCTATACTAATGGAAATCAGGTTATTGAAGTCTCAATGTTAGATACTGGCGAATGGGTGATTTATTACGGAGAGGAATCCCCTGATAATATTTACACTCGGAATATATACTCTCAGAAGAAAGCAATGGAAGAAGCCCAAATGTGTATTCGAGATTACACTCACAAGTTGATTCATAAGGGAGACTTAGACTCAAATCCTATTGCAAAGTGAGACTTGCTATAACAAGATTTGAAAGTAAAACGAGAAGAAAAGTCTTAAGTCTTTTTCAGCCCAAATTGGAAACACCCCAAGGAAGCAAAAGTTCACATCGATTGGCTACCAATCTATGGACCCACCCGCTGACTAATCCTCTTGGGGATGGCTTGATGCCATATAATAGAAAAATTCGGCCCTCCACCCATCATTTAATAAAAGAATAACAAGTATTTGATTATTCGATTTGGTTTGAATTTTCACGAAACCATTAAATAGCTTGTGGAATTAATAACACATAGAATTAACTTAACTAGGTTTAAAACTTACGAATTATGACACAAACATCGTCACCCTATGATGAAAGAATTACAGAGTCAATTGAAAGATTGAATTTAACTGATTCAGTCAAGAGTACAGCCCAATCACTATTTAAACAAGTTTATGAAAATGATTTATATCATGGTAGAACAACAGAAAATATAACCGCAGGCACAGTATATATTGCGAGTCGGATTGAAGGCGAAGCTTGTAATCCCACTTCATTTTCTTCAGTATTAGGAGTTTCCAGAGAAGAAGTACTGAGTACCTCACGTCATTTAATGAAACGAATAGACGGAATTGCTCTTCAACCAATTGAGCCTGAACCATTTGTAAAAGAGTATGCAAAAGAATTAGATTTGAACGAAGAGACTGAAGAAACTGCCCTTGAAATAATCAACGTTTGTAAGGATGAGGGCTTGTTACATTCAGGAAAAAGCCCAACGGGATTTGCAGCAGGTGCTATTTATGCAGCTTCAAAACTCACTGATGAAACCATCACTCAGAAGCAAGTAAGTGATGTAGCAGATGTTTCAACAGTGACGATTCGTAACCGGTATAGTAACCAATTAGATTGTTTCAACAAATCGGAAGAAAAGTGAATAACCATGAGTGACGAACAACAAAGTGAAAATGAGAATAGACACTCTGAAGCGAGTAAAAATAAAATTAGCCTTCGTCCACGGTATAAAGACAAGCATCCGAACCCACATGTAACAAGACATCAGAACGGACGAAATAATTTCTTCACCCCAAGTGAAGCTGCATCTCAATTCTGGAGTTTGATTAAGGTCGAATCACATGTTGGGTTACTCTTCTTATTACTCCCAATTTTCGCGTTATGCGTATACCTTGCACAAACCAATGTTAAGAATCACTGGATTGCACTTTTCGTCGGAGCAGTTGGATTCTCATATTTAACTTATTACACTGTCGAGCCTAGAAAGTCAAGGAAAGTAATAACAAGACTTGAAAATACTTACAGGGCTGAACAATTTGCGAAGATTGCTACAGGAATAGCGATTTTAAGCTCTCTGTCAACACTGACGCTGATTGGCATGATTACTATCGAAGAATTACCAAGTCTTTCGGTAGAACAAACAGGAATAACCATAGCCACTATTGGGATGTTAATTGGGTTGGCATCTTCATATGTCATAATTCGAGTGTTAATATCTCGGGCTCTCCCGATTAAATCTGAACGGCCTCTTATCGATAGAATTGTTCAGTCTAGCTCAATAATTGAAATTCTATTCGTTTTAGCTGCAATTGGGGCTCCGACATTTATCTTCATCGCGCTTTTCTTCTGGAATGGGCCCGTAATCCTTCGGTTAGATATGACTCTCTCCCAACAAGGGGCAGCAATACTATTGACCGGTGGGCAATTTATATACACAGCCCTTGTAACTCGGCTATAAAATCATTCACAAATCCACAGAAACTATTTATACCAGTTTGAATATGATTAGCATATGAGATTCATTCTCAACTTGATAGTACTTATATTTAAAATCCTAATTTTTCCGTTTCTCTTGATTGCAAAAAATTCCATCAATTATTTTCGCTCAAATGTAGTTCTATTCTTTTGATTGGGTTAGCATTAGCGGATGGTGCGTAGATAGTTGCAACCGAAAGTGCTCTATTCAGAGGTCGCTGACTGAGGGGCTTTAATTATATATTGGGGTAAATTTCCGACTTGAATTGGGGGATAGTTCTTAAACTGAACTTTATTCCCTGAAATATTCTCAATCACTCTTTTTGTTTTATCTTCAGGACAAGCCCGAGGGGTGATGATAATTTGTTTCCCAACATATCTATTTATTTCCTTAGGATTTACTTGTTTCATATTTGAATGTATTGAATTGTAAAGTAAAATAGCTTCTGTTTCAGAACAGTATCAGAACTGTTATATGGTAAATAGCCTATCTAATTTACAAGGTAGATTTCTAACCAATCCACTAAGAAACTACTATGGTAGACCAAACAACTTTTCGAGTGATGGAGGAGATTGTTGAGGAAGTACATGGTAATTTAAATGAAACAGCGAAGCGTTCTCATGAAGAAGCGGTTGAATTTTATGATAAATTAGGGGCACCGTTTGGGAATATTCGTCTAATAGGTGGGCGGAATCCTGAAATTATGGAATCTTCTTCGGAGGATTTAGCCACATGGAATGGAGATAATTTGAATTCAGCATATGGAATTGACGCTAGCGTTACACAAGAACGGAAATTTACAAATGGTTTGAAAGTTGCCATTTCAAATGCAAAGGCAGGGGTGGTTGGAGATGGAATCCATTCTTTTACTGACAAAAGTCACATAGTGGCTGTAATTTATGACAAGTATGATAATACCAGTTTAACCTCAAAGACGGTAAAGAATCAGGATGATATAATTGCTGAACTTAATGTTCTAACAGAGGAAGACCCTCGGGAATCGAAGCGGATGGTGCAGAATATTGCCCGAACAAAATCTGAGGGAGAGCATTTGAAACGACTTATACAATCTTCTATATCAAGCGTTGTTTTTCTTGATGGGCCTATATATCCACCATTAATCCTTGATGAAGTAGTGAGAAGAGATTTTATTGGAGAAGAAGACGCATGGAATGATGTACTCGGTAATATTCTTAGTACATATGTTGAATCCATTACCACTGCAATGGATTCAAACTGGCCGATAATTGGTGTTGTGAAAACGATGGATTCGAGGAGTCTTATTAAAGACCTTGAACTTAAACTTCAAGAATTGTATAGTGACGGGGATTTCCCTACGACCCCACCATGGGAAAAAGACATTCATTTCCTCACGGATTTACTATACTCCGAAAACATTGGAACATATACATATACTTCATGGTTTGAAGAGAAAAAACGGTTCTCAAATTCAACCAACAAAGATGGCTCACACTATGTAAAACCGCTAAAAAACTGTCCTGAAGTAAAGTATTCGCTTGAGAGCTATAACAGAGCGTTTTTCTTCGTTCGAATCCCTAGTACGGATACAGTCGCACGAGTTGAAGTACCCTCGGGATTCGTACAAGATTCCAAATCACAGGAATTCGTTCAGAAACGTGCTTTAGCTGAAATTGCTAAAATGGGGGATACAGCCGAACCAATACTTCAAGCCGATAAAAATGCAAAAATAGGACGCAAAAACCAAAAGAAGTTATTTAGCAAACTATATGGAAAGCTTAGTGAACCCCGAGATTACAATTCAGACTATAGAGGACCAGAGTATACTGGAGAAAATAATTAAAATTCAACAATGACACAAGATAATAACAATTCAGACGAGACGCCTCAATCCTATGCAACAACCGCGGCACAGCAGAACCCTGAAGCAAAAGAAAGTCAACCAAAAACAGGAGCAACTGAGACACCAGTTGGTCACGTAGTTGTCCATGATGAACTCGTTATCACACATACGGGTGAAGATTCACATGTAAAGATGTTCATCAACCGTCAAGCCCGTGCTGATGTCAAAACAGGGTCATATATTCAAGTTCCCTATCCAGCCCCTCCGGGAACAAATCCAGAAATTAATGAGGAATTGTTCGCAATGGTAGATTCAATACGCTATCTCAATGATGGGGAAATTGATGAACTCACTGAGACAATGAGTGGAGTTTCAGTGACAGGGGAAACTAACGAGCGTAGGTATGACCAAGTGGCAGATTTAAAACCAATTGCAATCCTCCGCAAAGAAGAAACAGAAGAGGGGACAATTGAACCAGTTGAACGAAAAAATGTTGATGCAGTTCCAAAACCCTTCACATGGGCGTACAAATCTACTGATGAGAAATACTTACGAACAGGATTAAACATCCCTGAGACAGGCTTATCTATAGGACACATGGCAAAAAATGGAGAACGGATTCCAGACGAAAACGACCCCTTAGTCTACAATATTTCGAATCCGGGTGCTGAAAAAACTGGAGAAAGCTCAATTTTCCGGCACAGTTTAATTGCAGGCTCAACTGGGAAAGGGAAAACGTTCTTCACAAAAAACTACATCCGACAACTCCTAAGCGGAAAAGAATACGAAGTCGAAGATAAAAACGGACGGAGCATGGAAATGCTTCCTTCAGTTGTAATAATCGACCCAGAAAACGAATACTCTGAAATCCAAAAAGACCCGAATCCAACAGGAGATGAACAAAAAGAATGGCTTGAAAAACTAAAGAACAATCCAAACGTCGAAGTTGGTGGAATCAAATCCGATTCAAACTTCGATTTGGAGCCCTTCGTCCCGAATGTGAAAAAATCGAAACTTCAGAACCCTCCATCAAATTACAGTGAATTCAGCATTCCATTCAAGCTAGTCCATTCAAACCCACAACTCGCAATGCCTTTCGACGCAAATGAGCCAACAAAAAATGGAATGCAAAAAGTTCTTAATCTATTCTTTAGCAAACAAAACATTGGCTCTGCCCCTATCATCCAAGATGAAACATATGATGAATTTATGAACTGGCTAAATCATTTCAACACACTAGACTTTAGCCAAAATACCCTAGCTCAGCAATACGGAATCAACGAGGGTGTCTGGGACGCTTTGTACGGCCGATTTGACCAGTACTACTTCTCACAAGTCTTCGACAGTGGCTCCGCTTACCTGACTGAAATCACAAGTAAAATGTTCCAACCGGGAGTCGTAAGCGTAATCCCAACAGCCCACTTAAATCCCACAAAAGAACGTTTAGTAATCATGAGCCTCATGAGCCTCATAGTTGAAAACAAAATTGGAAGTGGAGATGACGATAACATTCGATACACTCCAGTTATACTAACTGTCGATGAAGCCCACAACTTCCTTGGAAATAGCCAGACTGTTCAAGGACAATACATTACTTCAAAATTCCGCCAAATTGCGAAGCAAGGAAGAAAATACAAACTTGGAATGGTTGAAATCACCCAAAATCCAGAAGATATTGACGAGGCCATTCTCAAACAAACAAATACCAAAATATATCTTGGTCTTGAACCAGAAGTGCTTTCAAAAATTCCCACAACCAGTATTCAAAATTATATAAATCAGATTCCTAACTTCGGAAAGGGACAAGCCATAGTAAAAGCCCCTGATGTAAAAGCAACAGAAGTACTTGGATATCCTGTGTGCTTAACCCACCATTCAAGCTGAGAAAACTACCCCCTCGAAGATTGAAATAGCAACTCAAAAAATCCGCTCCAAATGGAACACGAAAATAATGACTCACAATTACATTAGTACACTACTCCCCCACCACCACATCTGCAATGGATACAGAGTGAACGGTCATTTTCTCCAAAAAGAAGCTTGGGAAGTTAACAAATGGGTTCAAGAGCACGTCAGCCGTGTAGTGACTGAAACAAGTGAAGTGAAAAATTCACAGAATCCCCCGACTTAAGTTGCAGGTAACTGAAAAGCGTTACAGGAGAATTGGAAAGATAATTAATACAAAATAATCTCAAATCAATATACGCATCCTGACGCTATTGGTAGCCCCTCTCTCTCAGAATCTCTTTAAATTTGGTATATTCACGGATTTTTATAGAATTCTAAAACCTATAAATTCTTACTAATTCTAATGTATCCCAATTGTATCCCCTGCTATATTTTGATTTGAGGCTTTTATGCGTGCGTTTTCACTCTATATATAATATTTTAATGTATCATTATGTAGATGTATCCCATTCGTATCCCACCATTCTAAATTAATTAGTAACTCATAAGTTATAGAGAATATATAAGGATTTAACCCGAATCTTTATAATAACACCCACCCTAATTATATATGATTATGGTTAAAAATTACTATGACTACATTTTAGTTTTGATACCTTTAACAATGATAACCATTCCAGTGTTTCTTATCACTATAGGAATGAATATTACAACAGCCATTCCAATTGGAGCCACTATTTGTTTGGCTCTTATTGGACATGCAATGTTTATCAATGACCCTGTATCACTTTCAATGCGGAAACACTCGATAGAAGATGAGAATATTACGGATAACGGACAGTCAGAACAAATCAGTACTTCTCACGGAGAAGTTTTTAATGAGTGATAGAGAAATCTGATGGGTTCTACAGGCAGAAAAGGGGCCGAGTTCGGTTCACATAGGGATAAAACCCATTACGAAATAAATTATAAAACCCATTAAACCAATTAACGCTAATCCGCCACCGGCTACTGCAGAAACTGATTTAAGTTCAGTTAATTCAGGCTTAGTGGCGTACTTTAGAACTCGCATGTACTCGTTTGGATTTTTACTTGGGAACATTATAATATAATATTCTCGATAAATTACTTAACAGTATTGGCAGTTGACTGGCGATATGATTATGTGGGAGTAATTAAAATATTTCATTTATGGTTAAAACTAGACGCGGTTATATTGCGGCTTTGAGTGGATTAACAGCAACATCAATCGCGGGATGTATGGGGGATGACAATCCAGATGTAAAGCAAGTTGAGAGTTTACCAACACCGTTCCTTGGAGACGAAGATGCACCTGTGACGGTCATGGTATTTGAAGATTTTAGATGCTCCTACTGTAAAAGTTTCAACGAAGAAATAGCGCCGATGCTTATTAATGAGTATGTGGAATCAGGAGAGATTCAATATCAGCATCATGATTATCCTATTCTAGGACAAGAATCTGTCATCGCAGCCAATAGTGCGCGCGCAGTTCAGAATGAAACTGATAATGAAACATTTTGGAATTATAGTCAGTTAATATATGAGAATCAAAACAGTATTGGAAGTAATTTATATGAAGAAGCTGCCAATCAAGTTGGTGCAACTGGTGAAACTGTTTCAGAAGAGGCTGCTAACTTAAAGTATCAACCAGTAATTGAGGCAGATACTGACTTAGGAGAAAGTCTATCAGTTAATGGAACTCCAACTGTAGTTGTTGAAGGAGAGAAAGTTGAACCCGGTCAAAATTATGGTCAAAGTATTGCGTTAGCAATTGAGGATAATTTGTAAGTAAAATCGTCTGAAAATCCTTGAATACGTTTTCTAAGCAGATTTGCAGTCTATTATCAATCTCGGAAAGAGAAAGAATAGAGTAGCTCATCACAGTGAAGATGACTCAGAAAGCCAATGAAAAATGCACTTCCAAGAAGTAACCCAATTACTGAAGAATATGAATACTGTAGGGTGTAAGACACATACCAGAATACGCCAATTAAACTGGTACTGAGGACTATTCCAGTTGGGAGACGATGAGTAATTCCTCGGTGTTTTGGTCGAAACCATACAACTGATTGACGACTGAGCAATCCTATCAGGAGAGATACTAATAGAATTGCTATGTAAAATTGATTCTCAGCAGATAGAGGTGTGTTTATTTCAGCTATTAATTCTTGTATTGGAAGGAAAGATTGGACGGAGAAAAAGTAAAAACTACCAATTATACCAACAAAAAACATTAGTTTCTTAAGCATTTGGTGCGGTTTAGACGCATGATGGTCAGTGTCAGGGAATATTGCACCAATAATGACAATTGGAAAACCTATCACGGATAACAAAACGCCTGTCAAAAATGAAATCGGAGTCGTAGCTACAGTTACTGCAACAGATGCAAAATACAGAATGTAAGAAGAATACCCATAGTGTAAATGCTCTTCATAATTTCCCATGAATTGTTTCGTTTCATTGTCTGTCGAATAGCATATTAAGTCTGACGCTTTTGAGACTAATTCATTGGCACACCACGTTTATATATCACCTTAAATTAGTTTTGTATAAGAGTTTGAACATGATTGGCTCAACATTCAAAGTGGTAAATGTGGTCGGCTCAGGTCAATTACCAACTGAGCTTGCAATTGAACCGTTAAAAGAAGATTTGCGCGGTAATTCTTTCGAGAATGATAGTCCGCAGCCGGGACTTCATTTGCAATTTGAAGAAGATGGTCCGATGACAACTTTTTATAAATCTGGTAAATATATTGTGCGCGCACCGAATATTGAAATCCTGAATGAAACTAAAGCCAAAGTTAGAAAAGAAATCTCCAGACTCAAACTTATAGATGAAGATTGCGACACCGATTTCTCTATCCAAAATGTTGTGGCTCTTGGACTTTTAGACGTTGATAATATCAATCTGAGTAGCATGACAATTGGATTAGGATTAGAACACACAGAATATGAGCCCGAACAGTTCCCAGCATTGACTTACCGCAAACCTGAGTATCCTTGCACGTTCCTATTATTTGCCAATGGAAAAGTAGTGATTGCAGGGGCTGATGACCCAGAAGAAGCAGAAGAATCGTTTGAAGGGTTTGTCGAAGAAATTAGCGAATGGTTGTGAATTAAGAATAACTCAATCTAATGATTTCATAAATAGATTCAGCCGTTTTCTGTCCAACTCCATCAGCTTCTTGTAAATCAGTAACATCAGCATTCATTATACCATGTACACTACCAAACTCTTGTAATAGCGACTGAGCCGTTACTGGTCCAATCCCAGCCAAAGATGATACAATATACTCTTGTTTCTCAGCATCACTCTGAGCGCTTTTCTTCCCATGATTGCTTACCTCTCTGTCGTCCTCTTGCTGCTCTCGCTTTGCAATGGTCATTAAGAGTTCGGCTGTTTCCTCTTCATCACGGGCCCACAGAACACTTACACCAAAATCAACAGCTAAACTCGAAAGAACGCCTCTAATCGAGTTTGGATGGATGTTCCGTGCATCATACAATGCATCTTGTGTCCCCTCAAGAAGGAGAATTGGGCGTGAATAGTTATTCACTAAATCTCCCAACTGCTCAAATATAGACCGTTCAGAATCAACAATCGTATCAGCAAAGTCCTGCGCACTTTTCCTCTCAATTGCAGTCCTATCAGATAAAATAAAGTCACCGACTTCGAGTTGCTCTTGTTTCACTTCGAATTCTTCCTTCAACGATATAATGCGTGGCGGATTAGATGACATCTCTCTCGTATCCGTGAGAACTTCAATAGTCTCGCTTTCAGAATCCGGAGATGACTGTTCAGTTTCAGTTGATTCAGCGATTGTTTTCTCTGCATCAACAGAGATAGTTACTTCTTCATCAGTCTCGCTTTCTGAATCAGATTCAGACTGAGAATTATACTCAGATAACGATTGCTGATTTGAACCTAACTCCTCATTCAATTCACTCGACATATCCGCAAGAGATTCAAGACCCGCTTCCATTTTATCTTCCCGAGACTTAGAGGCATGCCAGTACCCTTCATCACGAGTTCCTTCAGCAATCAAAACTTTCACTTGACCCTTATCTGCACGACCGGTTCTTCCTCGTCTTTGGATTGACCGAACCCCGGAAGGAACAGGTTCATAGAAAACAACCAATCCAACCTGTGGAATATCAAGCCCTTCTTCTGCAACAGATGTTGCGACTAAAACATTATACTCACCATCTCTAAAATCTTGAAGTATCTCTTTTTGCTGAGATTGATTCATTCCATGCCCATCATCATTATTCTGTCCAACGAACCGATGGGCATTAACCGGACCCAATCCATTTAGATATTCAACAAGTTCTAATGCAGTCTCCCGGTACTGTGTGAAAACAATAGATTGACCGTCATTCATTATTACATCCTTTAACGAAGCTAAAAGCGCCGTTTTCTTTGGATGAGTATTCGAATATGAAGCAGCAATATTTTTCACTTTCTCAACCTCATCACGGCCAACAAAACGCTTAACTGCCTTACTTGAATCAGATTCCCCCGCCTCTTTCTCTAATTTTTCTAATCTATTTTCAAGCGCATTTACACCTTGAGTCTCAAGAACCTCAATTACTGAATTAACTTTCATTGCCTCAGAGCAGAGACTCATAGCCGTATATTTCTCATCATCATCCAGTTCCCGAGCCTTCCCCATTCCACGTTGCAACTGTTTAAATCCAGTCCGATACTTATCTCTTGAATCTAAAACACCCGCATCCTTCAAATACTTCAGATTATCCGAATAAACATCATACAGCAAATCTCGCATCTCATGAATTTCGTCATCTAATGAAACCCGTAACGGTTCAACTGTTGTCTCATACAAATATGATTGTAGATTCTCATCATTTTCAGTAACAACTTCGATGTTTTTCACACCCAAGTTTTGTGCCACTGTAAGAATTTCACTACGGTCGTTCCCCGGAGACGCTGAAAGGCCAGTAACAAGACCATCATTGGTATCTTTCCAATACCTCTCGGCAATATATGTATATGAATAATCTCCAGTAGCACGATGGCATTCATCAAAAGTTAAATGCGTAACTGAATCCAGAGAAATCCGACTCGCAACCAAATCATTTTGAACTACTTGTGGAGTAGCAAATATAACCGACTTCGGACTTTCCCACTTCTCCCCTCGTTTGTCCGGACTCACATCCCCAGTAAACACTG
>Ga0102939_1000155_pt1 | contig 23182 bp, 26 predicted proteins | sample SalPon2_B_H2O_MG_FD_78214 | JGI IMG/M metagenome (GOLD analysis project Ga0102939, IMG submission 78214) | Salt pond water microbial communities from South San Francisco under conditions of wetland restoration - Salt Pond MetaG R2_B_H2O_MG | ecosystem: Environmental > Aquatic > Non-marine Saline... | reverse complement strand
GTGGAGATCGTCGCCATGACCATGGCGGTCTATCTGACAATCAGTCTGAGCATCTCCTTTCTAATGAATATCTATAACCGCGCGGTCGCGCTGAAGGAGCGGTAACGCCATGGCCCCGCACCAGCCCCTGCCCAATCAGCCCGCCCCGGTGGCACAGCGCGGCGTCATCCGCTGGCTGCGCGAGAATCTGTTCTCGAGCTGGCTGAATAGTCTTGTCACCGTGGTGGTGGGTTACTACCTGCTGACCACGCTTGTCCCGCTGATCGACTGGGCGTTCATCGGCGCGGTTTTCTCCGGTGATGGCGTCGATGCCTGCCGCCCCGGCAAGGCCTGCTGGATATTCGTCGAGGAGCGCTTCGGGTTTTTCATGTACGGCTTCTATCCCGAAGCCCTGCGCTGGCGGCCCACGCTGGCGTTTGTGCTGTTTGCCCTGGCCGTTGTCCCGCCGTTTCTGCCGCTACCGGCAAAACTGCGCCGCGCCGTGGCCATTTTCGGGCTCACCGGTCTGCCGGTGGGTGGCTACCTGCTCATCGCCGGCGGCGTATTCGGCCTGGAGTCAGTGGACACCTCGCAGTGGGGCGGGCTCATGCTCACACTGATCCTGGCCTATGTGGGCATCATCGCGGCACTGCCCATCGGCGTCGCGCTGGCTCTGGGGAGACGCTCCGAGATGCCGGTCATCCGCGGGATCTGCGTGGTGTTCATCGAATTCTGGCGCGCGGTCCCGCTGATCACGATCCTTTTCATGGCATCGGTCATGCTGCCGCTGTTCCTGCCCGAGGGCGTGACCTTCGACAAGCTGATGCGCGCGCTGATCGGCATCACCCTGTTCCAGGCGGCGTACATGGCCGAAGTGGTGCGCGGCGGGCTGCAGGCCATCCCCAAGGGCCAGTACGAAGCCGCCGAGGCACTGGGCCTGGGGTACTGGCGACGCATGCGGCTGATCATCCTGCCGCAGGCACTGAAGATCGTGGTCCCCGGCATCGCCAACACGGTGATCTCGCTGTTCAAGGACACCACGCTGGTCCTCATCATCGGGCTTTTCGATCTGCTCGGTGCCGTTAAATCAACGCTCAGCGATCCGGCCTGGAACAACGTAATGGCCGAGGGGTATCTGTTCGTCGCATTCTGTTTCTGGGTATTCTGTTTCGGGATGTCGCGCTACAGCCACCGGATTGAAAAACAGCTCGATACCGATCATTCCCACTAGATAAAGGGTGCAAGGCATGGCAAACAACGGCGCGAGCCTCGAGGCCGAGGCCCTGACGACGCCGGTCGAATCGGCCGCCAGCGACGAGCGCATCATCCAGGTCGACAACCTCAACAAGTGGTTTGGCGACTTTCATGTGCTCAACTCCATTAACCTCGAGGTGCAGAAAGGCGAGCGTATCGTGATCTGCGGCCCGTCCGGGTCCGGCAAATCGACGCTCATCCGCTGCCTCAACCACCTGGAGGTCCATCAGCGGGGGCAGATCATGATCGACGGCGTCGAGCTGAACGCCGACGTCAAGAACATCGAGGCGATCCGGCGCGAGGTCGGCATGGTGTTCCAGCAGTTCAACCTCTTCCCGCACTTGAGCGTTCTGGAGAACTGTCTGCTCGCTCCGATCTGGGTGCGGCGGACCCCTCGGCGCGAGGCCATCGACATGGCCATGCACTATCTCGAGCGGGTTCGTATCCCGGAGCAGGCAGACAAGTACCCCGGCCAGCTATCGGGCGGGCAGCAGCAGCGCGTGGCCATCGCCCGGGCGCTGTGCATGCAGCCCAAGATCATGTTGTTCGACGAGCCGACCTCGGCCCTCGACCCCGAGATGATCAAGGAGGTGCTCGATGTCATGGTCGAGCTCGCCAGCAGTGGCATGACCATGCTGTGCGTGACCCATGAAATGGGATTTGCCAAGACCGTGGCGGATCGGGTGATCTTCATGGACGGTGGGCAGATCGTGGAAGCGGCCCCGCCCCGGGATTTCTTCACCCATCCCGAGCAGGCACGCACCCGCGAGTTCCTCGAACAGATCCTGCAGCACTGAGCAGCGGCTGGCTGGATGAAGCGCGCTCTGGTCATCGACCCGGATGGTCACGAACAGCAGCGGATCCGGTCCATCCTCGGTGGGTTGTGGCCACAGATCGATCTGGTCTGTGCCTCGACGATCGCCGCGGCCCACGGCTATCTGGGCCGCTGCATGCCGGGGCTTCTCATGACCGACTTCTACCTGCCCGACGGCTCGGGGCTCGAGCTGATCGAGCAGGTCCGCATGCTCTACCCCGCCTCGCCGCGTGTCCTGCTCACGCGGCACGATGACGAAGCGCACCTGCGCGCGGCACTGCGCCAGGGTGTCGATGGCTACATCCTCAAGGATCAGGGCAACGAGGGCATTCGCGGGCTGATGGCAGCCGTCGGCAAGGGCGATCCCGGGCTGTCACCCGAGATCATGCGGCTGGCCCTACGCCAGCTCGAAACCCCTCTCGCCGATGCCGATCCGCAGGGCGATATCGCCCCGGGCGACGCGGAGTCAGCCGGCCTGACCGGCCGCGAGGTGGAGGTGCTCGCCCTGCTCTCGCAGGGAATGGACCGGCACCGTGTCGGCGAGGCGCTGGTCATCCGGCCGTGCACGGTGGCCGGTCACATCAAGTCGATCTACCTCAAGCTCAATGTCTCGACCCGGGCCGAGGCAACCCTCGCGGCGGTTAAGCTCGGCCTGGTGGATGTCGAGCCCTGATCAGTCGTCGAGCGCTATCAGGCCCGGGTCAGCGGCCAGATCGGCCAGGCTGATACCGGCGAGAAACCCGCGGATTTGCTCGGACAGATCCGACCACAGATCATGGGTGATGCAGCGATTGCCCGTTTGGGCGTCAGGCTCGGGCATGCCATCCAGGGATTCCCCGGGTGTTTCCACCGCCGTAATGACCGCCGCCACGCTGATCGCATCAGCCGCCTGCGCCAGGCGGTAACCGCCACCCGGCCCGCGCATGCCGTGCACCAGGCCGTGCCGGCGCAGATCGGCAAACAGCTGCTCGAGATACGACAGGGAAAGCGACTGCCGCCGGGAGATATCGGAAAGCGTGACCGGCCCGTCGGCCTGATGCAGGGTCAGGTCCATGATCGTGGTCAGCGCATAGCGGCCCTTGGTCGAAAGGCGCATGAGCGACGCGCCTAGACGGCCCAGCGTCGGGCCGATGGCCGCACCACCGCCGGGTCGTCGGCGACACTCGGAAATCCGTGCCCCTCGCCCAGGCAGTAGCGCAGCCACCGATTGAGAAAGCGATTGACCCCCCACCGCCAGGCGAGCGTTGCCTCGCCGTTGGTTTCGGTGTCGGTGGCGAGCACTTCGGCAACCCGCGCATCGTGATAGATGCGCACCTGCAGATCCGGCAGTGATTCGTCCCCGTCCGCCCGGGCAAACCGGTGGGTGAGCATCAGCGTTGTCGTGTACGGACAACGCTCGATGACGTCGAGATGCAGATCAGGGCCCCGATCAACGCTCGAGACCTGCGCGTCGCGGCGTCCATCGAGCTGCGGAACGAGCCGGCGCAGAAAGATATAGTTGCTCTCGTAGAGCTCCATGAGCGCGGCAAAACTGCCCCTCGGTGGGCGCTGTGCAACAATTTGGCCGGCGTGCTTCATCATGCCGTGATGCTATCACAGTGACCCGCGCCGTAACGCCCCCGACTGGCATCGCGGGCGGGATTTTAATACAGTCTGCGCGCAAGATGACGCGACTGGATGATCATTGCCGCGATCTCCTCGATCGACATGGTAGTGGTGTTCGAGAAAGGCAGTTTTTCCTGGTGAAAAAGCCCCTCCGCGCGAACGGTTTCGTACTGACACTGGCGCAGCGACGCATAGCGGGTATTGGCCCGGCGCTCGGCACGGATCTGGGCGAGACGCTCGGGTCGGATGGTGAGCGCATAAAGGCGCTGGCGGAATGGCCGCAGCACCTCGGGCAGCCGACCGCTCAGCAGGTCATCGTCGGTGAGCGGGTAATTGGCCGCATAGATCCCGTACTGAAGGGCCATGTAGATGCAGGTCGGCGTCTTGCCCGAGCGCGACACGCCCACGAGAATCACGTCGGCCTGCTCGTAATGGCGCACGGCGGCCCCATCGTCGGCACTCAGCGCGTAGTTCATGGCGTCAATCCGCAGCTTGTAGGCCCCGGGGTCGGCCACCCCGTGACTGCGGCCGATGGTATGGGTCGACTCCATGCCCAGTTCGCTTTCGAGCGGCCCGATGAAGGTGTCGAAAAAGTCGAGGACAACCGCATTCACCCGGCGCAGCCGATTGCGGAGCCCGGCGTCGATGATGGTGCTGAAAACGATCGGGCGGGCGCCATCGGCCTGGCCCGACGCCTCGATCCGGTCGATGGCGGCATCGACGGCATCGGGGCTGTCGGTAAACGGCATGCTAACGGGCGCTGCCTCGAGAGAAAACTGGGTCAGCAGGCTGTGCCCGAGGGTCTCGGCGGTAATACCGGTCCGATCCGAGATGAAAAAGACGCTGCGGGCTTCAGACATGGCGAGACTCGACTCGATCGACGATAATCGCCTGCGAGTATACCGGTGCAGATCATATTTTTAACGGGAGAGCGGTAGTGAGCGATTACGTAGTCTGGTTCGAGTCGCTGGGCATGGACGATGTCGAGCGCGTGGGCGGCAAGAATGCCTCGCTCGGCGAGATGATCAGCAACCTGGCGGATGCCGGCGTTCAGGTGCCCGGGGGGTTTGCCACCACCGCGCAGGCGTACTGGGACTTTCTGGACGGAAGCGGGCTGCGGCCGCGCATCGAGGCAGCGCTGGAAGGTCTGGATGTCGACGATGTGCAGGCCCTGGCCCGAGTGGGCGCGCAGATTCGCTCGATGATCATCGAGACGCCCTTCCCGGCGGCACTCGACGAGGCGATTGCGACCGCCTGGGCGCAGCTGGTCGAGCGTTCGCAGAAAGCCGATCTGTCGGTGGCCGTTCGCTCGTCGGCAACGGCCGAGGACCTGCCCGACGCCTCCTTCGCGGGGCAGCAGGAGACCTTCCTCAACGTCCGCGGGCTGGACAACGTCCGCCGCACGATCCGTGATGTCTTCGCCTCGCTGTTCAATGATCGTGCCATCTCCTATCGCGTGCATCACGACTTTGCCCACGACAAGGTCGCGCTGTCGGCCGGCATCCAGGAAATGGCGCGCACTGATGTCGGCGCCTCGGGTGTGATGTTCACCATGGACACCGAATCGGGCTTTCGCGACGTGGTGTTTGTCACCGCCTCCCACGGGCTTGGCGAAACCGTGGTGCAGGGCTCGGTCAACCCCGACGAATTCTACGTGCACAAGGCCACGCTGGCGGCCGGCCGACCGGCCGTACTGCGCCGGACCATGGGCGAAAAGGCCATCAAGATGGTCTACGAGGACGACCCAAACAGCGACGAGACAGTCCGGGTAGTCGAGACGTCGCAGTCGGAACGGGCCGGCTTTTGCCTGAATGATGCCGATGTCGAGTCGCTGAGCCGCCAGGCCATGACCATCGAGGCCCACTATGGCCGACCGATGGACATCGAATGGGGCAAGGATGGCGAGACCGGTCGTCTGTACATCCTCCAGGCTCGGCCCGAGACGGTTAAAAGCCGCGACGGCGGCCAGAGCCTGCAGCGTTATCAGCTGCACGAGCGCGGGCAGGTGCTGGTCGAGGGGCGTGCCATCGGCCAGCGCATTGGCGCCGGCCGGGCGCGCGTGGTCAATGACCTCAACGACATGCACACCGTCGAGGCCGGGGATGTGCTGGTCACTGACATGACCGATCCCGATTGGGAACCGATCATGAAGCGTGCCTCGGCAATCGTGACCAATCGCGGTGGGCGCACCTGTCATGCCGCCATCATTGCCCGCGAGCTGGGCATCCCCGCGGTGGTCGGGAGTGGCAACGGCACCGATCGCCTGCACGATGGCCTCGAGGTAACAGTATCGTGCGCCGAGGGCGACACCGGCTACATCTACCGCGGCATTCAGGATTTCGAGATCCGGAACATCGAGCTGGGCAACATGCCCGAGCTGCCGTTCAAGATCATGATGAACGTCGGCAACCCGGATCGCGCCTTCGACTTTGCCCAGTTGCCCAACGCCGGTGTGGGCCTTGCGCGGCTCGAGTTCATCATCAACCGCATGATCGGCATCCACCCGCGGGCATTGCTGGAGTACGACCGGCAGTCGGACGACCTGAAGTCGGTCATCGACAATCAAATCGCCGGCTACGACGACCCGGTCAGCTTTTACGTCGACAAGCTGGCCGAGGGCATCAGCACGCTGGCGGCGAGTTTTGCCGATCAGCCGGTCATCGTGCGCATGTCCGATTTCAAATCCAACGAATACGCCAACTTGATCGGCGGCGCGGCCTACGAGCCCGAAGAGGAAAACCCCATGATCGGGTTCCGCGGGGCCTCGCGCTATATCGCCGAAGACTTCCGGCCCTGCTTTGAACTTGAATGCAAGGCGCTGCGCAAGGTGCGCGACGAGATGGGGCTGACCAATGTCTGGATCATGATCCCGTTCGTGCGCACCCCCGACGAGGGACGCCAGGTGGTCGATCTGCTCGCCCGCAACGGTCTGGAGAAAGGCCGTGACGGGCTCAAGGTGATCATGATGTGCGAGTTGCCCTCGAACGCCGTGCTGGCCGACGAGTTCCTGGAGATCTTCGACGGCTACTCCATTGGTTCCAACGACCTCACTCAGCTCAGCCTGGGGCTCGACCGCGATTCCGGGCTGGTGGCGCATCTGTTCGAAGAGCGCGACCCTGCGGTCAAGGCGCTTTTGCACATGGCCATCCAGGCCGCGAACAAGGCGGGCAAATACGTGGGTATCTGCGGCCAGGGGCCCTCGGATCACCCAGATCTGGCGCGCTGGCTGATGGATGAGGGTATCGATAGCGTCTCGCTCAACCCGGATAGCGTCGTCGAGACCTGGCTCTATCTGGGCGGCGAGACGCCCTGATGGCGGCCATGTCGCGGGTGATCGATGCACAACGCCTCGGGCAGTGGCAGGCGTCAGCCCCGATCCAGGTGGTGTTCGTGGGCGATGAGGCGGTACATGCCCAGGGCCACATCGAGGGGGCGACCTGCATCCGCTACGCCGACCTGGTCACCGCTCGTCCGCCGGCCGGCGGTCTGCTGCCCGATGCCGACACCCTCGCGGGCGTGCTGGCGCAGGCCGGCATCACGCCGGAGCGGCATGTGGTGGCCTATGATGCCAGCGGTGGTGGTGCCGCTTCGCGACTGCTCTGGACGCTTGACTGCGTTGGCCACGACCACTGGTCGCTGCTCGACGGCGGATTGCCGGCATGGCGGGCCGAGGGCCTGCCGCTTGTGACGGGTCCCGTCGAGGCGCCGCCGCAGACGCCGCCCTATCCCGTTAATCCGGATGCATCCGGTGCGCGGGCGGACGCCGATGCCGTGCAAGCCGGGGTAGATGACCCGGACGTGGTCATCCTGGATGCACGCTCACCGGCGGAATTCCGCGGCGAGGTCGTGCGGGCGGCTCGTGCCGGGCACATCCCCGGCGCGGTCAATCTGGAGTGGACGGACAATGTAGATGCCGATCGCGCCGGGCGGCTGCGACCGGCCGAATCGCTGCACGAAGTCTATGCATCCCGGGGAGTGACACCGGACCGGGAGGTGATCGCCCACTGCCAGACGCACCACCGCTCGGCGCTCAGTTATGTGGTGCTGCGCTGGCTCGGATTCGAGCGGGTCCGCGGTTACGATGGCTCGTGGTCGGAGTGGGGCAATGATCCCGCCCGTCCCGTGAGCGACGGGAACGACGTCTGAGCGCGTCCCGGATCAGCCGCCCCTCGCCGCCTCGCACAGAAAGCTCGCCCGGTAGTGACGCAGCTCGCCGATGGAGTCACGGATATCGTCCAGGGCCAGATGCGAGCTTTTCTTGCCGGTGGTCTCCATCACCGAAGGCAGCCAGCGGCGCGCCAGCTCCTTGAGTGTGCTCACATCGATGTGCCGGTAGTGGAAGTACCCCAGCAGCTCGGGCATGACCCGATGGAGAAAGCGACGATCCTGACAAATGCTGTTGCCGCACATCGGCGACACCCCCGCCGGGACCCATTGCTCGAGAAAGCGCAGCGTCTGGCGCTCCGCCTCGCGCTCATCCACCACGCTGTGACGCACCCGCTCGAGCAGGCCCGAGCCGCCATGCTGGGTCTGGTTCCACTCATCCATGCCGGCCAGCACCGATTCGGGCTGATGAATCGCCAGTACCGGGCCTTCGGCCAGCACGTTCAGATCGGCGTCCGTGACGATCGTGGCGATCTCGATGACCTGGTCGCGATCCACGTCCAGGCCGGTCATTTCCAGATCGATCCAGATCAGGTTGCTGGCCGAGTAGAGCATCGGTACGCATTCCGGTTGCTGCAAAACTTCGTTCAGTCTATCAGAGCCGCGATGCCACCGAGAGACCCCGATCATGGCTAGTGCCGGACGGGTGATCGTGAGCAGTGGCAATCACTGCCTGGTGGCCGATGCCGCCGGCACGCTGCATCGCTGCCACCCCCGCAACCGCCGCGCCCCCCGGCCGGTCTGCGGTGACCGGGTGAGCTGGTGCGCCGATGCCGTCGCCGGCTGGATCGATGCAATCGAGCCGCGCATCAATCTGATCGAGCGGGGCGATTTCCGCGGCCGTCCCCGCGGGCTTGCCGCGAATATCGACCGCATCGTCGTGGTCACTGCTCCGCAGCCCACCCCTGATCTGTTGCTGATCGACCGCTATATCGTCCTGGGCGAAGCGCTGGGCATCCCGCTGCTGGTCTGGTGCCACAAGCAGGACCTGGCCCCCGCGGCGCCAACTCCGCGGATGCAGGCCCTGCAGGCGCGCTGCGAACGCCGGGCGATACCATGGCTCAGTGGCAGCAGTCTGATCGATGGCGGAGTGGATCGCCTCCATACCGCAACCCGCGATGAAACCCTGATCCTTGTCGGGCAGTCGGGCGTGGGCAAATCGTCCCTCACCCAGTCGCTGATCCCCACCGCGTCGCGACGGATCGGAGCCATTTCCGCCACCAGTGGTCAGGGCCGACACACCACCAGCGAGACCACCTGGTTCGAGCGCCCCGACGGCGGCGCCGTGATCGACTCGCCGGGGGTCCGCACGCTGCGGCTCGATCACCTGTCCGCGGCGGCCGTGGACGCCGCCTATCCCACCATCGCCGACGCCGCGCAACGCTGCCGATTCAATGACTGCCGTCACGGCACTGAGCCGGACTGTGCCATTCGTGATGGACTGGCGAGTGGCATGATTGACGCCGACGAGTGGCAGCGCTGGCAGCGTCTGCGCAGGGAAACCGGCGGATGAGCGTTTTCTTTGCGGTTCTGGCGGTTGCCGCGGGGGCGCTGCTGGCGGCGCGTCAGGGCCCTACCGCGGTGATGGAGGCCCTGCTGTCCGCGGGGGAACTGATCGGCCTTGTCATCCCGCTGGTCATCGTTGCGATGGTCATGGCGGCCTATGCCCAGGCCTTGCTGCCCCGCGAGGCCGTCGAGCGCTGGCTTGGCCGCGATGCGGGCTGGCGCGCGCTTTTCATCGCCATTGCGGCCGGGGCGATCACCCCGGGCGGCCCGTTCATGGCGTTCCCCCTGGTGGTTGGTCTGCGGGCCGTGGGCGCCTCAATGCCGGTGTGCATCACCTACCTGACCGCCTGGTCGTTACTGGGCATTCAGCGCATTCTCATCTGGGAGCTGCCATTTTTCGGCCCCGAATTCGTCGCCCTGCGGCTGCTGGTGTCATTACCGCTGCCATTCATCGCCGGCGTGGCGGCGGGCTGGCTCGGCGATCCCGGAGGCCGCTGAATGCTCTATGCCTACCTGAGTCTCCTTGGTCTGGCGCTGACCCTGGGGGTGATGGGACATCGCCATACCGGGGTGCGTCATACCGACGTCCTGCATCAGGCGGGACGCCAGCTCGCGCCGCTCATGATCCGTCTGCCCATCGCACTGATTGCCGCCACCTTCATCGGCGAGTTGATCCCGCAGGCACTCTTTGGCGAGTGGCTCGGCGAGCGCTCGGGGCTGACCGGGGTGATCATCGCGTCGGTGCTCGGCGGAATCCTGCCGGGCGGGCCAACCGCCACCTTTCCGCTCATCCTGGTGCTTGAGCGCGCCGGAGTGGGCCTTCCTCAGCTCATCGCGCTGCTGACCGGGTGGTCATGCTTTGCCCTGCACCGGGTGCTTGCCTATGAATGGCCGACGCTGGGCTGGCCGTTCGTATGGCGACGCTGGCTGGTCAGCCTCGCACTCGGCCCACTGGCCGGTACGCTGGCCATGGCGTGGTGGTAAGCGGTCATCCGGATTTGCACTCATCAGAAAAGTTGATCTATAGTTAACTCAACCTGGATACGGAGACCGGGCAATTCGATACCCGTTCGACCGCGACAATTCGGACTGCACGGCCCCGTGCAGCAGACTCTCCCCTCTCCATCGCACCGGTACCGGCGCGGGCGCTGCCAATGCAGACACCCGGGTCCGTCCGACTGATGGCCAATCCCTTAAGTAAACCGAAAGAATGGAGCAAACCATGAGTAAGCGTCCTCTTTACGCCCTTGCCCTCGCCGGCGCGATGGCGCCGATGGCCGCCAACGCCGAGTGCGGCGAGGTGTCAGTGGCCGAGATGAACTGGACCTCCGGCGGCATCATGACCGGCGTCACCGAGTTCCTGCTCGAGCAGGGCTATGGCTGCGACGTCACGGTCGTGCCGTCGGCCACCACCACGGCCGTCACTTCGCTGGCCGAGAACAACGAGCCGGACATCGTCCCGGAGCTGTGGGTCAACTCGGCACCGCTTTACTTCGAGCTTGCCGAGGAAGGCAAGGTCGTGAAGGCGTCCGACGCCTTCAGCGATGGCGGGACCGAGCACTGGCTCGTGCCGAGCTACCTCGTCGAGGAAAACCCGGAGCTGGGCACCATTGAAGGGGTGCTGAACAACCCGGAGCTGGTTGGCGCGCGTTTCCACAACTGCCCCGACGGCTGGGGTTGCCGCATCGTCAACGACTCGCTGAAAGAGGCGTTCGACCTGAGTGGCAACGGCATCGAGGTGTTCAACCACGGCTCGGGCGAGACCCTGCAGGCCGCGATGGCATCGGCCTATGAGGCCGAGGAGCCCTACTTCGGCTACTACTGGGGCCCCACCGCACCGCTCGGCAAGTACGACTTCGTAAGCATTGACCTTGGTCCGTATCGCGAAGACGTCCACGACTGCAACCAGAACCCGGAGTGCAGCGAGGTCGGCGTCTCGTCGTTCCCGTCCGCGAGCGTGTTCAACGTCGTGACGGCCGATCTGGCCGAGCGTGAGCCGGAGGCGTTCGAGCTGATGCAGAACGTGACCTTCGACAACGACGTCATGAATGGCCTGCTGGCCTGGCACTCGGACAATGAGGCAAGCGTTGACGAGGCAGTCGTCTACTTCCTGCAGAATAACCAGGAAGAGTGGATGAGCTGGCTGACCGAGGATGCCCGCGCCAACGTGCAGGGCATGTTCTAAAGGGCGGATGACGTCCTGACTGCAGACGCCGGGGTCGTGGTCCCGGCGTCTTCTTTCCCATCCCACGAAAGGAATCCGCCAATGGCGACCTACGATTTTATCTTCAACGGCCTCGGACTGCGCCAGTGGTGCGGCGAAAAGGGCGGCGGGTCCATGAGTATGGACGACCTGCTCGCCAGCCAGAACACCGGCGCCCCCTCGCTCTGGGAGCTGCCGTTTCCCTCTCTCGACAATCTCAATGAGGCCTGCCCGGCCATTGCCCAGACACGAGATCTGACCAGCGGTCTGGAGAGTGGCTTTCTTGCGATCAAGGACAGCCTCAAGTTTGTGCTTGACCCGGTCACGCAGCCGCTGAGCTGGTTTTTGAACGGCGCACTGAACATGTTCCAGACCGTGCCCTGGTTCATCATGGTGCCGATCATGCTGGCGGTGGTTTATGTCGCCTCCAAGTCGGCTCGTCTGGTGGCCATGGTCGCGGCGATGATCCTGTTCCTCGCGTTTATCGATCACTACGACTACGCGATGCAGACCCTGGCGATCATTTTCGTCTGCTCGCTGATCTGCGTATTACTGGGCGTGCCCATCGGCATCGCCATGTCGCGCAGCGATAATCTGCAACGCGGCATCACGCCGGTTCTGGACATGCTCCAGACACTGCCGCCGTTCGTGTACCTGATCCCGCTGATCTTTCTGTTCTCCATCACCGAGCCCAAGCTTTACGGGATCGCGATCATCCTCTACGCGATCGTCCCGGTGATCCGACTGACCAACCTGGGCATCCGGCTGGTCGACAAGGACGTCATTGAAGCGGCCGATGCCTATGGCATGACCGATCGGCAGAAGCTCTACGGAGTGCAGATCCCGCTGGCGTTGCCCAACATCATGGCCGGCGTCAACCAGACCATTATGATGAGCCTTGCCATGGTGGTGATCGCCTCGCTGGTCTCCGCGCCGGGACTCGGCGTGCTGGTCCTGCGTGGCATCCGCAACCTCGAGTTGGGTGTCGGACTGGTCTCCGGGCTCGGCATCGTCCTCCTGGCCGTCATCCTCGACCGTGTGACCAAGGCCGCTCTGGCCCGCGTCAACACGTCGCAGCAATAACACCGGGAGGCCGATTCAATGAGCGATCAGATCAAGATCTCCATCCAGCACCTCTACAAGATCTTCGGCGAGGATCCGGCAGCGGCGCTCGAACACGTCAAAGCCGGCGTCAACAAGACCGACCTGCTCGAGCAGTATGGCCACGTGCTGGGGCTGCAGGACATTAACGTGGACATGGCAGATGGCCAGATTACGGTCATCATGGGCCTGTCCGGGTCGGGCAAGTCGACGCTGATCCGTCACCTCAACCGCTTGATCGAACCGACGTCCGGGGATGTGACGGTCAACGGCGAGAACGTGATCACCTACGACGAAACCGCTCTGCGTCAGCTTCGCCGCGAGCATATGTCGATGGTGTTCCAGAAGTTCGGTCTGCTGCCGCATCGAACCATCGCCGAAAATGCGGCCATGCCGTTGATCGTGCGCGGCGAGGACAAGCAGGCGGCACTCGAGGAAGGCAGCAAGTGGCTGAAGCGCGTCGGGCTGCAGGGTAATGACAACCAGCTCCCGCATCAGCTGTCCGGCGGTATGCAGCAGCGAGTCGGCATCGCCCGGGCGCTGACGTCCAACTCCGACATCATGCTGATGGACGAGGCCTTCTCGGCGCTGGATCCGCTGATCCGCACCGACATGCAGGATCTGCTACTCGAGCTGCAGCAGGAGCTGCACAAGACCATCGTGTTCATCACCCATGACCTGGACGAGGCGCTGAAGCTGGCCGATCACCTGGTGATCCTCAAGGATGGCTACACGGTCCAGCAGGGCGAGCCGCAGGATATCCTGCTACGCCCCAACGACCCGTACATCGTCGATTTCATCAGCGACATCAACCGCGCCCGTGTCCTGCGGGTGCGCTCGGTGATGCAGCACACGCGCGAGCCAATCGACGGCCCCGTCGCCGGCGAGATCGACGAGGAGTCCAACCTGGAGTCGGTCATCGCGGCATCGGACGGCAACACCGAGCTCGTCTACCGCGTGACCAAGGACGGCGAACAGGTCGGGTCAATCGATATGCAGACGCTGGTCAAGGCGCTGGTGCCCACCAGCGCCGCCGCAGATGGTGTGCGCGGCAACTACTGAGCGGAACGCCCCCGGGCACAGGAAAGGGCCGCGCCATTGGCGCCGGCCCTTTTTTTGTGCCGCTGCGGTGGGTTCAGGACGCCTCGGAAAAGCTGTCGAATGCCTCCAGCGCCTGGGCGCCATAGACAAACGACGGACCGCCGCCCATGTACAGGCAGACCCCAATGGTTTCGAGGACCTCGGCGCGGGTCGCGCCGTACTCCGCGGCGGCCTTGGCATGAAAGGCAATACAGCCCTCGCAGCGAATCGCCACGCCAATCGATAGCGCCATCAGCTCCTTGTCCTTGGCGCTGAGCGCGCCGTCCTTCTCCGCCGCCTTCGCGAGCTGGGAAAAGCCCTTGGCAACCTCGGGATGACCCTTGCCAAAGGACTGCATGAGCCGGGTCAGCTCGTCGGTGGTGTTCTGCCAGTCTTTATACATCGATTTCTCCCTGCGATTGACTTGAATGAGCCGGCTCGAGCGACGCGGTGATTGCATGCCGAGCGCGATACTCGCGGACGCGAACCCAGGCCCGAAGGTAGTTGAAAAACCCCCCAGCCAGAAACAGCATGCTGCCGACCAGATACTGGGCACCCAGAAAATCCGACAGCTCGGTGCCCAGTGCAGAATCGCCAATGCTCCATAGATACGGGATAGAGGCGGTGGTAAAGAGCACCGCGCCCGCGACAAAGCTGATGCCGGTCAGGGTGTAGAGGCGCAGCGCCCGCTCGCTCAGGTGATAGACCTGAAACACGTTGACGAATGGCGAGGCGGCAAAAAGCAGACTACCGAGAATAAAGCACCAGGCCCCGGCAACAATCAGGTCCACAAAGGTAAAGAACAGGACGCTGCCGACCAGGAACAGGATTGTGCCAAGCAGATAGCCGCTGGCCGCCATCAGCTCAAGCGAGCGCCCTCGATGAGGCTCGCGCCGGTAGCGCAGCACCTCGGCCAGATCGTGGGCAGTCACTAGCAGATAGAGGATGGAGCCAATGAAAAAGCCCCAGACGCCCCAATTGATCTCGGGCTCTAGTGCCGGGAAAAAGAAAAGACTGCCAAATATGAACGCGATTCCGCCGATGACGTAGAGAATGGCGTTCACGCTCTCCCACACAAAAGTGCGCCCGGCCTTTTCCGAGGACTCCAAAAGGTCATATGCCCTGCTTCGGTTGACAAAAAGATGGGGCATTTGAACCCGAACCTGTCATCAAGGAATATCGACGCCAATCGTGCCACGAAACGCACGGGACGCCGAATCGCATCCATCAGAGCAAAAAAGCCCCGCCGGGCCACACGGGCCACAACGGGGCTCTGCGTCAGAAACGACGGAGATCAGGCGACGCGATCGAACCGATCGTTGTCCATGACCTTGGTCCAGGCACTGACGAAGTCGTTGACGAACTTCTGCTGGTTGTCGTTCTGGGCATAGACCTCGGCATAGGAGCGGAGGATCGAGTTGGACCCGAACACCAGATCGGCCCGAGTGGCCGTCCACTTGAGCTCATCCGTCTGCCGGTCGCGGACCTCGTAGCGATTGGTATCCACCGGCTTCCAGGTGTTGCCCATATCGCAGAGATTGACGAAGAAGTCGTTGGTCAACGTACCGCTGCGGTCGGTGAACACACCATGACCGGTGCCGCCGTGGTTGGTACCGAGCACTCGCATGCCCCCGACCAGCACCGTCATCTCCGGCCCGGTCAGGCCCAGCAGCTGGGCGCGGTCGAGCATGAGCTCCTCGGCGCTCACCACGTAGTCTTTCTTCATCCAGTTACGAAAGCCGTCCGCCTCGGGCTCGAGGACTTCGAACGACGCGGCGTCGGTCTGCTCCTCGCTGGCATCACCGCGGCCGGTCAGGAACGGCACCTCGATGTCGTAGCCCGCCGCACGAGCAGCCTGCTCGATACCGACATTGCCGGCCAGCACGATGGTGTCGGCAAGGCTTGCACCGGCGTTACGCGCCAGCGGCTCGAGCACACCGAGGACTTTCTCCAGCCGCTCGGGCTCGTTGCCCGCCCAGTCCTTCTGGGGCGCCAGCCGAATCCGGGCCCCGTTGGCGCCACCGCGCCTGTCCGAGTTGCGGAAGGTGCGGGCGCTGTCCCAGGCGGTTGCGACCATCTCGTCGATTGACAGGCCACTCTCGGCGATCGCCATTTTGAGCGCCTTGACGTCGTAATCACGGTTGCCGGCCGGCACCGGGTCCTGCCAGATCAGATCCTCGTCCGGGACGTGGGGACCGATGTAGCGATCCTTCGGCCCCATATCGCGGTGCGTCAGCTTGAACCAGGCCCGGGCGAATACGTCATCGAAGTACGCCGGGTCGTTGTAGAAGCGCTCCGAGATCTCGCGATAGGCCGGATCCATCTTCATGGCCATGTCGGCATCGGTCATGATGGGGTTGAGACGGATGGACGGATCCTCGACGTCGACTGGCTTGTCCTCTTCCTTGATATCCACCGGCTCCCACTGCCAGGCACCGGCCGGGCTCTTTTTGAGCTCCCACTCGTAGTTGAGCAGCAGATGGAAGTAGCCGTTGTCCCACTCCACAGGGTTGGTCGTCCAGGCGCCCTCGATCCCGCTGGTGACGGTGTCACGGCCCACGCCACGGCTGGTGTGGTTGTTCCAGCCAAGGCCCTGCTCTTCGACGTCGGCGGCTTCGGGATCGGCCCCGAGCAGTTCGGCATCACCGTTGCCGTGGCACTTGCCAACCGTGTGACCGCCGGCGGTGAGCGCAACGGTTTCCTCGTCGTTCATCGCCATGCGATCGAAGGTCACACGCACCTGCTCGGCGGTGGCGAGGGGATCGGGATTGCCGTTCACCCCTTCGGGGTTCACGTAGATCAGCCCCATCTGGACCGCGGCCAGCGGGTTTTCCATGGTCTCGGGCTGCTCGACGTCGGTGTAGCGCTCCTCGCTGGGCGCGAGCCATTCCTTCTCGGAGCCCCAGTAGACGTCCTTTTCCGGATGCCAGATATCCTCGCGGCCGTATCCGAACCCGAACACCTTCAGGCCCATGGACTCGTAAGCCACCGTACCGGCGAGGATGATGAGATCCGCCCAGCTGACCTTGTTGCCGTACTTCTGCTTCATCGGCCAGAGCAGCCGGCGGGCCTTGTCGAGGTTGGTGTTATCCGGCCAGGAGTTCAGCGGCGCGAAGCGCTGGTTGCCCGTGCCGCCACCGCCCCGGCCATCGGCGGTCCGATAGGAACCGGCGGCATGCCAGGCCATGCGAATCATGAGCCCGCCATAATGCCCCCAGTCGGCCGGCCACCAGGACTGGCTGTCCTTCATGAAGGCGCGCATATCGTTCCACAGCGCCTCGTAGTCGAGCGTCTTGACTTCCTCGCGGTAGTCGAAATGCTCGCCCATGGGGTTGGTCTTGGTGTCGTGCTGATGGAGGATCTCCAGGTTCAGCGCGTTGGGCCACCACTCCATGTTGTCGCTGCTCTGGCTGGTCGCCCCGCCATGCATGACCGGGCATTTGCCGGCTTTATCGATATCGGCTGCTGCCATCGCTGATTTTCTCCGCTCGTTCCAATAGTCCGTAGTCAGGGTGTAGTTATAACAAAAACAGCGGTGGATGGAAGTGATTGCTGCCAATGGGAATGATAGGCAGCGATAATCAGCGGCCGATCCGTGGTAGGCGTTATCAATGAAAAGTGGGTCGAACCCCCATTCGTTGTACCGAGGGTTCGAACCCCGGCACTGTCAGCCATAAAAAAGGGGCCCGAGGCCCCTGTTTTATGGCTGGCGGAGAGGGAGGGATTGATTCGGCCCTGCGGGCCTCACCCTGCGGGCGCATCGCTTCGCGACGCGTCCCAATCGCTCACGCGATTGGTCGAACCCCCATTCGTTGTACCGAGGGTTCGAACCCCGGCACTGTCAGCCATAAAAAAGGGGCCCGAGGCCCCTGTTTTATGGCTGGCGGAGAGGGAGGGATTCGAACCCTCGGTACGGGGTTACCGTACACGCGCTTTCCAGGCGCGCTCCTTCGACCGCTCGGACACCTCTCCAGCAATCCATCAGGTTAATCCACACCCCGCCGATGATCAATCACTGCCGCGATTCGGGTTGTAGACCGAGCTCGGAAACGGGGTGACGTTGCCGTCGGCGTCCGAGATTCTGGCGGTGCCCTCTTTCTCCACTTCATCGACCCGGACGATGGAGTGCATCGGGATGTAGGTGCGCTTGACGCCCTCAAACTCGCTTTTGAGCTTTTCTTCGGCGGGATCGACCACTACCTGCGTGCGCTCGCCGAAGGTGAGCGACTCGACCTCGACGAAACCCAGCAACCCGCCATCGGCTATATTGCCGGCATAGATCTCGTAGATCTTGCCCTGGTTGTGGAAGATCACGCGATAGATATTCTCTGCCGCTGCCATGCGGGTCCTGCCGGTGGTTGCTGTAAACAGGTCGCCAACCCTATCACGCGAGCGGGCCACGGGCACTGCACCCACGGCCCAGTGCCCGCGAACATGGCCGTGGCCGCGCTCAGTCGGCCGGCTGTTTGGCGACGCGCAGATAGGGCTTGAGCGTGTCCCAGCCCTCGGGGAACTTCTCGCGGGCCTGTTCATCACTGACCGCCGGCGGAATGATGATGTCGTCACCATCCTGCCAGTTGACGGGCGTCGCCACCGTGTGGCGGGCATTGAGCTGCAGGGAGTCGAGCAACCGCAGGATCTCGTTGAAGTCGCGGCCGCTGGTCATCGGATAGACCAGCATCGCCTTGATGCGCTTGTCCGGGCCAACCACGTAGACAGCCCGCACGGTGGCGTTATCCATTGCGGTGCGGCCCTCGCAGCTGTCGCCCTCATCCTCGGGCAGCATGTCGTAGAGCTTGGCGACCGTCAGGTCGGTGTCGCCGATCATGGGGTAGTTGGGTGCCGTGCCCTGGGTCTCTTCAATGTCCTTCGACCAGGTGGCGTGGTTTTCGACCGGGTCGACCGACAGGCCGATCACTTTGGTGCCGCGCTTGTCGAACTCGGGCTTGAGCTGCGCCATGTAGCCGAGCTCTGTGGTGCAGACCGGTGTGAAGTCCTTCGGATGCGAGAACAGGATTGCCCAGTGCTCACCAATCCAGTCATGAAAGCGAATCTCGCCTTCAGTGGTTTTGGCGGTAAAATCCGGGGCGAGGCTACCGATACGCAGTCCCATGTGAAGCGCTCCATTAAATTGATGTTGGACGGCAATGCCACAAGGCTAGGACGCAAGTGCCTCGAACCAAAAGAATCATTCATTATCCCGATATAACCGGATCGTCTATATGCACGCCTGGGAAGGTCAGAACTTCAGCGACGTCAGCCTGATTACCCAGCGCCGCGACCCCCGGCGCTTTCAGGTCGGTTGTGCGACCAGCGACGGTGGCGCGGTGATCCTGCAGTGGTTTCGCAATATGCCCGAGATCTCCCAGTGGCTGCGCCGCATGGAGCCGCAGCGTTGGGCCCTGCGCGGGCCTCGACTCATCGCGATCAAATCCGAGCTCGAACCCGTCCTCACGCGCGTTGATGTCTATGGCCTTGAGGAGGAAAGCCGCGTTGCGCACAACCGCATCACCGCCGATCATTACCGCGTTCTGTGGTGGGGCGATTTTGCGACCTTCGCCGCCGGGGGCGATCACTGGTCGGACACGTTTCTGACCCGCGAGGGATTCACCCCGGTGGACGCGGCGGATAACCACCAGGCGCAATCCCTTGCCGAAGCGCTGCGCGCCCGCGTGGACGCCCCTCCCGAATAACGCAGCCCTTGTGGTTGCGTCACGCCGGATATGCGCCTTAATGTCGCCCTATGAACAAGCCCTGTATTTTTTGCGAAATCGTTGCCGGCCGGATGGATGCGGACATCGTCCATCGCGATGATCGGGTGGTCGCCTTTCACGACATCCACCCGCAGGCGCCCACCCATGTGCTGATCATCCCGCGCAAGCACATTGCAAGTATGACCGCCATTGAGCCGGACGACGCCGCGCTCATCGGCCATATGCATGTGACCGCCCAGGCACTCGCCCACGAGCTGGGGATCGCCGAGTCGGGTTATCGCAGCATCTTTAACTGCGGTCGCGATGCCGGGCAGACCGTCTGGCACATCCATCTGCATCTAATGGGTGGCCGCAGCATGGGCTGGCCGCCGTGGCCGGGCAACTGAGCGAGCGGACCGGCCACCACGCCGGGAATTGACGCCGCGCAACGCCGCCACCGCCGGTGCATGGGATGATAATGCCCATGACGGGCGCATCGATAACGGCTGAACAGCGCCTCCGGTGCAGGGTGATCGCCGCCTACGCGGGTGCCATGCCCGGACTGGCGGTCATCACAAGGCTCATTCCGGTCTGTCTGCCGGGCCTGATCGCACCCTACGATGCGAGTATTCTGATGGTTGCCGCGGCAATGTGGCTTGTCGGGAGCCTGCTGATTGCCCGTCACTGCCATCAGGGCGGGGGCCTGCACGCGCCGCCGCATTTTCTTGTAACGGAGACTGATCGATGAAATTCTTTGTTGATACGGCCATTGCCGAGGACATCCGCGAGCTCAACGACTACGGCCTGCTCGACGGCGTCACGACCAACCCCTCACTGGTCGCCAAGTCCGGGCGCGACTTCAAGGCGGTGGTCGGCGAGATCTGTGAGATCGTCGACGGGCCGGTCTCCGCCGAAGTGGCGGCGCTGGACGTGGACGGCATGATCGCCGAGGGCCGCATCCTGGCCGCAATCGCCGGGAATGTCGTCGTCAAGCTCCCACTGACGCTGGACGGACTCAAGGCCTGCCGCTGCCTGCGCGCCGAGGGCATCCGCACCAACGTCACCCTGTGTTTTTCCGCGAACCAGGCGCTGCTCGCGGCAAAGGCCGGCGCCAACTATCTCTCGCCATTCCTGGGTCGGCTCGATGACATCCATCTCGACGGCATGGAACTGATCCGAGAGATCCGGGCGATCTATGACAACTACGGCTTTGAGACTGAAATCCTGGCCGCGTCGATCCGCACCGGCAACCACGTCAAGGAAGCCGCCATTGCAGGCGCGGATGTCGCGACCATTCCACCCGCGGTCATCCGGGGGCTCGCCCGTCATGTGCTCACGGACAAGGGCATTGAGCAGTTTGTTCGCGACTGGGAGGCGACCGGGCAGTCGATCCGCTGAGTGGCCGGTCAACGATGCCGCCCGGCAGGGCGTTAGCGCACCGTCTCCCGGTGGCTGATGATCGTCAGGGCAGTCACCGACGACAGGATGATGATCATGCCCAGCACTTCGGCCAGCGCGAGCGCCTGGCCCAGGCCGATGACGCCGTAGAGCGTCGCCGTGACGGGCTCGATCATCGCCACCACGGCCGCCATGGTGGGCAGAACGCCGCGTAGCCCGATGAAATAGCACAGAAACGACAGACCCGCGCCGATCAGCCCAAAAATCAGGAATAACGGCGCATCGGGCGATCGCGGCACACTGACTGCCTGCGACGGATCAACCAGAAACATCAACGCAAGCACGGCGGCCAGGAAAGCGATCGCCAGCGACACCGGCGTCCGACCATGGGATCCGGCCGTTTTAAACGCGAAAATGAACACCGAATACGAGATCCCGGAGAGCAGGCCGGCCGCCACCCCCCACAGACTGAATGCGCCGGGGGTGGTCCGATATAACCCGGTGAGCAGTACGACACCCACCATGATCGCCGCGATTGCGCCGAGCTTGGAGGCGGTCGGCCGCTCGGTACCCCGCGCGAACGCGACGAAATAGACCATCACCGGCGCGCTGTACATCAGCGTCACGGCCACGGCGACGCTCGCTTCGCTGATGCTGATGAAATAGAACGTGAGATTGCCCGTCACGCCGAGACCGGCCAGCGCCGACCAGCCGATCAGTGGCCGGGTCAGATTCAGGGTGTAGCCCTGCAATCGAATCACGGCCACCCAGGCCAGCATGCACAGTAACCCCACCAGCAGCCGCCAGAAGGTCAAAAGCTCCGGCGACCAGCCCGATGTCATCAGCTGGCCTGCGAGCCCCCCCGCCAGTCCCCACTGAAACGCGGCGGCCATCACAAGCAGTATCGGAAGCAGCATCGGCGTGGTCCCCGGTCACCGCCGGAAAAGGTATGATTGGCGGCGACATTCAACCGACAAATGTGGCGGTTGAGGGTTCCTGCATCAATCGCCCCTGCCACGACGATCACTGAGCAGGGTGATCAGTATTTCTGAAGGGTCCCAAGCGGAGTTCAAGCACAAGCCATGACACCCGTCCATGAAAAGACCAATGTCGCCATTCTTGCGGTCAGCCAGGCGTTGTTCCTGATGGCAGCGATTACGGTGATGACACTGAGCGGTGTGGTCGGCCAGCAACTGACCGCCAATCCGGCACTGGCGACATTGCCCGTGGCATTGATGCAGGTGGGCGCGCTACTCGCGACCTTCCCCGCCTCCATGCTGATGAAGCGCCTGGGGCGTCGGCCGGGATTCATCCTGGGGGCCAGCGTGGGCGGTGCGGCCGGCGGCGGGCTGGCGGCGGTGGGCATCGTCGTGGAGTCGTTTGTCGTATTCAACCTGGGCAATCTCCTGCTGGGTGTCTATCAGGGTTTTGCGATGTACTACCGGTTTGCCGCCGCCGATTGCGCCAGTGACGGCTTTAAAAGCCGTGCCATCTCGCTGGTGATGGCCGGCGGTGTGGTGGCGGCCGTTCTGGGCCCCTGGAACGCTAACCACGGCCAATTGCTGTGGACGGCTCACCCTCAGGCAGGTCCCTATCTGATGGTGACAGCGCTCGCCGTTGCGGCCACGGTTCTACTGGGGTTTCTGGACGTGCCACCCTCCCGCGAGCCGCATCATGGCGCGGCGCAGCGCCCACTGCCCGCCATCATCGGTCAATCCCGGTTTGTGGTCGCGCTGACGGCGGCCGCGATCGGCTACGCGGTGATGGTCGTTGTGATGACCGCCACCCCGCTCGCGATGCGACAGAGCGGGTTCGCCATGGATGAGGCGTCATTCGTCATGCAATGGCATGTGCTGGGGATGTTCGCGCCCTCATTTATCACCGGCTCGCTGATCGCTCGTTTCGGCGTTGGCAACATCCTGCTTACCGGTGGACTGATCATGCTACTGAGCGTTGGCATTGCCCTGAGCGGCCAGACGTTGCCGCAGTACTGGGCGGCACTGCTTGCACTGGGCATTGGCTGGAACTTTCTGTTCATCGGCGGCAGTACGCTGGTCACCCAGACACACACGGTTGAGGAGCGCGGCAAGGTTCAGGGGATCAATGATCTGGTGATTTTCACGCTGGTCGCCGCCGGTTCGCTCATGGCCGGCGCACTGCTCCACTACCTGGGCTGGACTGGATTGAATCTGGCCGTCATCCCCTTGATCGTGATGACGCTGATTGCCACGGCGACGCTGCAGTTCAGTGCCTGGCGCACGCGGACGGCGGTTATTCGCGAATCCTGACGAGGGCGTCATGCCTGCGCGCTCGAGTCGAACCCTTTCATAGCCTCTGGGGGTTCTAACCCTCCCGGGCGCGCACAAAAAAACCGGCTTGATGCCG
>Ga0102939_1000152_pt1 | contig 23298 bp, 14 predicted proteins | sample SalPon2_B_H2O_MG_FD_78214 | JGI IMG/M metagenome (GOLD analysis project Ga0102939, IMG submission 78214) | Salt pond water microbial communities from South San Francisco under conditions of wetland restoration - Salt Pond MetaG R2_B_H2O_MG | ecosystem: Environmental > Aquatic > Non-marine Saline... | reverse complement strand
GGTGTTGGCGATATCCTCATCAATACGTCCGGGGGGGGCAATACGCCTAGAAACGAAGCGGCAATCTTCCGCCCGAACCCTGCCGTGGGTAGCTTTAAAATCTATATGGACGATATCGATGGCGCCGGCGGCCGGAGTGCGACGATGTCTTTCGATGTTGAGGGTTTGGAGGTCGAAGTCGACGACTCCGTCCCGCCGGAAGTTACCGGGCCCACTGGTGTCGATGCCGATGGCGATGGTGATATTGACACGGCTGACACGGCTACCAACGGCGCGTTGTTCAAGACCGTGGCGAACAGCTTCACCGGCCCGAATGACAACCGGATTGTTCTAACTCCCTCCGCAAACGAGCCGATCGAAACATTCAACCTCTCCGGTGTCGATGCCAGCGAATTCACCGTCAATGACCAAGGTGAGATTGCGTTTAATGCCGTGCCGGATGTGAACGCACCGACTGACAGCGACGGGGACAATGTTTACACAATGACGCTCGAGGCCACTGACCTCGGCGGTAATACCACGAGCGTGCCGGTGACCATCGATGTGACATCTGATGGAACAACCCAGACGACTGCCTCCGACCCGACCATCGCGTCGCCCAACGCGGAGAGCACGAACCCACTTGAGTTCACGGTCACCGAGCTCGAGACCCTGGACGTCGAGCGGTTCACCGCCGACAAGCCGGTGACCTGGAGCATTGCTGGGTCGGACAGCGGCGAATTTAGCATCGACGCATCGGGGCAGCTCTCATTTAACAGTTTGCCGGAGAATATCCCTCCAGATGATGCCGATGGGGATAATCGATACGAACTTGAGGTCACCGCGGAAGACAATGCCGGCAACACAACCACCGAAACGGTCATTGTCGACGTTGTCCCCAAAACGCCTCTACTGACCGGACCTGACGGTCCCGACGATCTGACAACCGGGAATACCTTCCGACAAGAATTCTTCGAAGAGAACTACAAGGTCGACGGCGGAACAAGACAGGACGATAGCAGCGACTACAACCCGAATAATCGCTTCATCACCGACGACACCACAACCAACAGCCGGGAAGGCAAGTATTACGCCGGCAAGATCACTTCTGATGTGCCGATCAGCAGCTGGACTGTCAAATCCGGTGCTGACAGCACGCGTTTCGAGATCACCGATGCCGGATTGGTCTTTTTTGACCATGACGAGGACGATTCGATCGACCCAGCGGATTACGAGAGTCCCAACGACGCCAACGAGGACAACGTTTACGCGGTGGTCTTTGAAGGGACTGATAAGAACGGTGCGACGGTCACGGCTGACTTCTCGGTCGAGATCAAGGATCTGATCGAGGGTGTCCTGCCGGGGGGCGAGACCGAGCCACCGACGGCAAATGACGACGAGGTCAGCGGCGTTAGCACCGGTAGTGTCGCTGTAGTGCCTGTACTGGATAACGATACACCGCTGGACAAGGACGCATCGGGGCCACCGTCAGCCAGCGACATTAACCCTAAAATAAATCTTGAAATCAAGCTTTTGGATGATACCGGCGCGCAAACCGACTCATATACTGACGCCGACGAAGGTGTGTGGACCGTGGGCTCCGACGGCGACAAGATAGAGTTCACGCCTAACAATAACCTTACCGGCGACCCGACGCCCATTCAGTACACCGTGACGGACCCACTGGACCGGCAGAGTGAGCCGGCGACGATCACGGTGGATTATGCGAATGCCCCGGTTGCTGAGGACGACAGCTCGGCGGGCAATGCGGCCAGCTCCCATGTGACCGTTGATGTCACCGCCAACGATACTGCGGGCACAACGCCTGATGACTCCACGATCCGCCTGAAAACGCCGAACGGATCGTTGCAAGCCCGGGATGTCGATCTTGACGTCGCGGGTGAAGGCACTTGGTCAGTGGATACCAGCAATGGCGAGGTGACCTTCACACCCGAGTCGGAGTTTTCTGCCAATCCAACACCGATTCAATATCAAGTTTCCGATGCTCCCGACGGCAACGCATCCGATCTCGCCACGGTAACCGTGGGGTATGGCGCGGGACCGGTCGCTGCGGATGACACAAGTCGCAATCATGCGATCGGTTCAACGGCGGTCATCGATGTTTTGAGCAACGACCAGACCGACGCCGGGTCGCTGGATACCAGTAGCCTCGCACTGGTCGGCCCTTCCGGCGACAGCGCAACCCTTGCGGCAGATGGCCAACAGCTCACCATTGATGGCGAGGGTAGCTGGAGGGTGAATGGCAATAAGATTGAGTTCGCACCCGAAGACGGCTTTACCGGCGATCCCGCTCCCGTCGAGTACGAAGTCGCCAACGATCAAAATCCGGCAGAAGTCTCCAACGCCGCCGAGGTCGCGGTTAGTTATACCGATGCGCCCACGGCCGACGATGATTCAAAGACGGGCCAAGCGGCTGGCACACCGGTAACTTTCGATGTGCTGGCCAACGACTCGGCTGCGAGCGGCCGTCTGGTCGACCCGCGATCGGTCCGCCTGCGCGATGCCAACGGCAACGAGACCGACACACTCGAGGAGCCGGGTGAAGGCACGTGGGCGGTCAATCCCACCAGTGGTGAGATTACCTTTACTCCGGAGGCCGGGTTCACGGGTAACCCGAGTGCTGTCGGCTATACGTTTGCGGATGATCAGGGCAACCGCTCCTCGCCCGGCTCCATAACCCTCGGATACAGCGCCGGGCCGGCGGCGACTGACGTTACGGTGGCCAATCAACCAAGCGGTCAAGCGGCAACGGTTGATGTGCTCGCCAATGACAATGGCAGTCCTGTGGCCAGCGAGATCCAGTTGCGGCAGCCCAATGGGACGCTGCTTGCGGCAGGCGCCACCCTGGACGTGCCGGGTGAAGGTGAATGGTCTGTGGATACGCCCATTGGCGAAGTGACCTTCACGCCCGATGCAGGATTTACCGGCGATCCCACCCCTGTCGAATACCGGGTGGCCGACTCGGCCGGCAATCGATCCAACCTTGCAACGATTAGCGTTGGCTTTGCGCCGGCGCCCGTGGTGCCAGACCTCACCAGCGCCGGGAATACGGACGGCGCTGATGTCTCAGTGGATCCCTTCACGCCGGCTGACAGGACCGGTCTAGCCCGCGACGCGGCGACGGTGAAGCTTCTTGATGGCGGTAGCGCTGTTGATACGGTGTCCGTCTCCGATGAAGGAACCTGGAGCGTCGATACGAACGCCAACTCTGACAAGGGCAAAATCACGTTCTCACCCGATTCGGAGTTTACCGGCAATCCCACGCCAATCGAATATCAGGCAACCGCTGGCAACGGTTCGCCGACGGCGCCTGCAACGGTCACCATTGGATACGGTAGCGACGTACTCGCTGCCGAAGACACGAGCACTGAGAACCCGGTCGGTGGCGATGTGATGGTTGACGTTTTGGGGAACGATCAAGCCAGCGCTGGGACGCTGGACCCGGCAAGCCTCGCGCTCGTCGATCCCTCACCCGGGGCCGCAGACGCGCAAACGCTCACCGTCGATGGCGAGGGCGTCTGGACGGTGAACAGCGGCAAACTTGCGTTCTCGCCGGAGGACGGGTTTAGCGGCGACCCTACCCCGGTTGAATACAAGATCGCCAATGATGCGGGGACCGAATCCAACGCCGCCGAGGTCACGGTGGGTTACACGAACCCGCCCACCACCGCCGCGGACGAAAAGCTCAATCAGACCCCCGATGCGGCGGTGACGTTCGACGTCCTGTCCAACGTCACCGTCGGTGGTAAACCATTGGATGTCTCCAGCGTCCGCCTGATTGATGAGGCCAATGGCAATGCTCGGGTGTCGCAGCTCACGGTCGCCGGCGAAGGCGAATGGGCGGTGGATTCGGAAACGGGCCGGGTGACATTCGAGCCGGCCGAGAACTTCCGTGGTCCAGTGACGCCTGTGGATTACGTGGTCGCCGATACCCAGGGCAATATCTCGAGCCCCGCCGCGCTGACCATTGGCTATGACCGGGCCAACCAGTATCGCGATAGCGACGGCGACGGGGTGCCCGATCACATCGACCCCAACCCGGCCGAGTACGACCCGCAGGGTTTTTTCTATTGCGCCGATGATGGCCGCATCCTCTCGGGCGGCAGCATTCAGGTCAGTGGCCCCTCAGGCACCAACGCGGCGGTCGGGACCCGCAACAACATTCGGATCGTCAGGGATGGCAGCGACGGTGAGTTCCAGTGGTTTGCCCAGGAGGAAGGGAAATTTACCGTCACCTACAACCCGCCAACGGGATTCAACATCGTCACAGGCGAGAATGAAGGAACGCTGGATGTCACGAATCTTCTGCCGGAAAACCCCGCCTTTATCGGTTCCGGAGAAGACGGGGATAGCGGGGTACTGAAAGATTTCAGCCCCGGCGCGAACGCCTATTACGGCGAATTCAAGATCGAGTCGGGCGATCCCCACGTATTCGGCAACAATGTCCCGTTAACCAATTGCGCTATCAGCCACACGGTTGAGGCCACACAGGCGGGCGCCGAGAACAACGACGGCGATACAACCCCCGTTAAATTCACCGTATCGGTCGAGAATGCACCGAGTGCCGATCAAACAATCGACTACACATTGTCCGGAGGGGCTGACTCGGGAGTTGATTTCACAGATGACAACAACGGAAGTGTCACCCTCCCGTCAGGCCAGAAGTCGGTCGAGATCGTCCTGGAGGTCGCGGAGGATGACCTGATCGAAGGCGACGAGGGCATCACCCTCACCCTCGTTGAATTCACCGAGGGTGAATCATCGCCAGAGGATCTCGGCGCCTCCTCTCCCGCCACGGCAACCATCAGCGATGATGATGCCACCGAGGTTGTCGTGCGCGACGTGGATCTGACCGCCACCGAGAAGAGTGACAATAACGGGGTGATGGCCTTTTCGCTTGGCGGTGAGCCGACCGATGACGTCACCCTGACCTTTGCCGGGGACTCGGATTGCAATGTGACCCCCGAGACCATCACGCTGACGCCCGCAAACTTTGGCGACGAACAGACCATCGCGATCAGCGCCATTCGGGATCAAAAAGAAGAGCACAGCCATAGCTGTCAGCCGACGGTGAGCGTGACTTCGGCGGATACGCGGTTTGATGGGCTCCAGGTTGAGCTCTCCGCGGTGCAGATCTCGGATAGCCTCATTGATCTTATTCGAGATCCGCTCGCGAAGATCCTCGAACGCGACCTGCGCGAGACAAGTGCCAAACAGGCCGCGCTTTTCGAAGACATTGCCAAGGGGGCCCGGGATCGCCTGGCCGACCGGCTCGGGACGCGGTGTAGTGCGGCACTGGATAGCGCAACGGACGACCGCCCCGCCCTTTTCGAGTCGGGTGGTACCGCCCTGACCGAAGCGAGCAACCCATTCCTCTCGGCGCTTGCCGATGCCCTCAGCCAGTGCGGCACGGATACGATCGAGGTTATGGGGGGCGAATCTGGCGGGGACGCGGATCTGGGCCTTTTACGCGCCCAGGTGATTGTCGACGCCCTCACCGATAATGGCATTGACGCATCGCGTCTGGTCGCCAGGCAGCGCCCCGGGCAGGATGACGATGTGGCCTTCCGGGTGCTGGCGCCCTCCGTTGCCAGTCGCGAGGAATGCGGCCAGGTGGAGCCATTTGATGTGGACGGGGCGTTGCAGGTCAATCCCGAGCGCGCCTATACCGATGGGACATTCGGCGGCGAGTCCTACGACTGCTACAGCGGTGTGCGAGAGATCACGCGGGGTGAGTTTTCCCTCAGCAATGACGATGACCTGGGTACCCAGGCGTTTTTCTCGATCACCGGGCAACGTGAGCACATGGTCAGCGATGATCATTTGCTCGGCTTCTCGCTGGGTGCCTATCTCAGCCGGACGTCAGTGGATCGTCGGGCCGACGGTGAAATCGACGGCGCTGGCATCAACGCTGGTCTCTATGGTGCCAAACGACTGGACCAGCAGATCATTTGGGATTACTTCTTTGCCGGAGCGGTTGGCCGACACGAATTCGAGCTGCGCTTCACCGAAGATCTCAATCAAGCGATCAATGCCGAAGGCGACTATCGCTACCATGCTCTTTTCACCGGCATGTCGCTCTCGGGTGAAGCCCAATACGGCGATGCGCTCGTCAGTCCCCGGACGGGCGTGACGCTGCCCTATGCCTCGGCACAGGATGCTGATGTTACCGCGACCGTCCCCGGGCGTCGCGAAGAGGGCCGGGTCGATCTCGATGAGCAACAAGGCCTGCGGGTTTTTGCCGAAGTGGATTTCACCATCGGTAACCCGGATCTTGAGACGGGCGAGAGCCAGGCGGGACAGCGCCTTAATCTCGCCCCGCGGTTTTACTGCGAAAGAGACATCGGCGCCGGTACCGCGCTCGGCTGCGGCTTGGGTGCAGGGGTTGAGTATCGGGTCAAATATGGTCCGAGCGGAGCGGCCTGGGGCCTGGATGCTGATACTGAGACAAGCGGTGACATCACACGTGGGTCGGTGAGTCTGTTCTATGAGGTGCCATTCTGGCGCGACAAAGGGACGTTCACGATCGGATCGGATGTCACCCGCGACGGCCCGGCGGAGATCCGCAGCGACATGACGATCCAGTGGTGATCGGTGCGCATAATGGCGTCTGACATGATGGCGCGCCCTGTCCAGGGGTGCCGTCCTTCGGCGCCTCGATGCACGATGGACTGATCCAGGGCAAAACAGCGGCGGCCGAGCAGCCCGCCGATGCGGTGGCCCGGATCAGTCACACACCATTTGCGGCACGGATCTTCATATCCTCAGGGCCGAGGATATCCGTGTGTTCGAGTCCGTTGCCGCTATTCCGAAAAATCGCCTGGATTTCCGGTTGGCCGACAAGGATCAATATTGGGGATACGACGGAATAATGCCGCCGTTGTCCGGGCCGGCCATGAGGGCAGGCCTGAATGTGCGTACAAATATTACCCAGCTCTGTGGTGAGCAGCGGCCTTGTCCCGTTCACTCACATCGTAATTTTTACGACTGTAGCGCAGCAGGTAATAGGTCGCGAAGCACATCGTAATAAGGGCGACATGGCCCGCAATCGAGTACCCGATAGTCATGTATTCACCGACGTAGAGGCCAAATGAAACGCACCACATAAATGCGAGGATGTTGGTGGCCAGATACTTCCATTCAAGCGGTGCGCTCGATAAGGCGTTGGTCGCTGGATCGACAAGGGTGAATAGAAACCGAATAATTTTGAACAAACCGAGCATCGCCGACTCCTTATCGAACGCTCATACTCTTCGAAAAGGGATGCGGGGAGTAAGTTCCTGGAAGACGTCGCGCTCGAGCTGTTGTCCAGAGTTGGTGGTGATGCAGGATTCCTGAGTCGTTGATGTGAAACGACTCGGTTGGGGGAATGGTGCCCGGAGTGGGACTCGAACCCACACGGCCTCAGCCCCGGGATTTTAAGTCCCGTGCGTCTACCTGTTCCGCCATCCGGGCGGATGATTGGAGGCTAGGGCCGGAATCGAACCGGCGTTGACGGCTTTGCAGGCCGCTGCATCACCATTCTGCCACCTAGCCATAAAAAACCCCGACCGTGACCGGTCGGGGTCCACTGTTTGGAGCGGGAAACGAGATTCGAACTCGCGACCCCAACCTTGGCAAGGTTGTGCTCTACCAGCTGAGCTATTCCCGCGTCACAGCTCTGCATTTTAGTTTCGGCGGCGGATGTGTCAACCCTGCCCGACCCGGTCGAGGGTGCGCAGGGCCGCCGACAGGTACAGCACCATCGAGTACAGCGTCAGCCCGGCGGCGATATAGAGCATCACCAGCCCCACCGGCCAGGTCGGCACGCCCTCGATCTGGTGGCGATAGAGCAGGAACACGATGGCGATCATCTGCAGCGCCGTTTTGACCTTACCGGTCATACCCACCGCCACGCTCGCGCGCTGACCGAGCTCGGCCATCCACTCGCGCAGGGCCGAGACCGCAATCTCGCGGCCAATGATCACCGCCACGGGCACGGCGACCAGGGCCGTGGGTGATTCCACCAGCACAATGATCAGCGCGATCGCCACGATGAGCTTGTCTGCAACGGGATCGAGAAACGCCCCGAATGGCGAGGACTGATTCCAGCGCCGCGCCAGAAAGCCGTCCAGCCAGTCCGTCACGCTGGCCAGGGCAAACACGAACGCCGCCGCGCCGTTGGACCAGGGCGCCGGCAGCAGAAACAGCAGACCCAGCACCGGGATCATGACAATCCGCAGCCAGGTCAGGATATTCGGAAGCGTTATTTCCATGCGTGCGAGCCTACCATCGCCTGCCTGTCATCCATTCAAGTGCCCGTGGATCCGCTCGGCGAGTGCCGTGCTGATGCCCTGCACCCGGGCCAGGTCTTCCACCCCGGCGCGCTTGATCCCCTTGAGCCCGCCGAACTGCTTCATCAGGGCCTGTCGGCGTTTGGCACCCAGTCCCGGGATTTCGTCGAGACTGGACTGCTGGCGTGCCTTGCCCCGCCGATTGCGGTGCCCGGTGATCGCAAAGCGATGCGCCTCATCGCGAACCTGCTGGAGAAGATGCAGGCCCGGCGACTCGGGTGCAAGCCGAATTTCGTCGGATCGCCCCGAAACCAGCAACACCTCCTCGCCCGGCTTGCGCCGCGGGCCCTTGGAGATGCCCACCGCGAGCACCCCCTCGATGTCGAGGGACTCGAGCACCGCTTCCGCCTGACGCAACTGGCCCTGACCGCCGTCGATCAACAGCACATCCGGCGCCGTCCCCTCGCCGTCACGCAGGCGCTGAAAGCGCCGTTGCAATGCCTGGTGCATGGCGGCGTAGTCGTCACCTTCGGTGATGCCATCGATGTTGAAGCGCCGATAGTCGTCCTTGATCGGCCCCTCGCGTCCCATGACCACACAGGAGGCCACGGTGGCCTCACCGCGCGTGTGGCTGATATCGAAACACTCGAGGCGCTCGGGGATCTCGTCGAGGGACAGCGCCCGCTGGATGTCGTCAAAGCGCCGCTCCATGAGCGCCTCACCGCTCATGCGGGCACTGAGGGCGTGATCGGCGTTGCGCTCGGCCATTTCCATCCAGCGGCGCCGCTCGCCGCGCAGACGCGCGCTGATCCGCACGCGATGGCCGGCATCATGGCTCATGGCCTCTTCGAGGATCTCGCCATCGCCAAGCTCGTGGCTGATCAGCAACTCGCCGGGTGGTGACTGACCGAGGTAGTGACGGGCGATGAACGCGTAGAGGATCTCCTCGGGACCCGTATCCGGCGGTGTGCGCGGGAAATAGGTCTGATTGCCCAGATTCTGGCCATCGCGGATGACAAAGACCTGCACGCAGGCGACGTTCTCGCGCAGGCGGCAGGCGATGACGTCCACATCGCCCCGGGCGCCCGAGACGTACTGGCGCTCCTGGATGCGACGCAGGCTGGTGATGCGGTCGCGAAGCCGCGCGGCTTGCTCGAAGTCCTGCGCCTCAGCCGCCGCCTCCATGCGCCGGACCAGTTCGTCGATCACTTCATTGCTCTGCCCCGAGAGGAACATCTCTACGTGGCGCACATCCCTGGCGTAGTCCTCCTGGCTGACAAGCCCGACACAGGGCGCCGTGCATCGGCCGATCTGGTGCTGCAGGCACGGCCGGGTGCGATGCCGGTAGAAACTGTCGCGGCATTGCCGCACGGGAAAGACCTTCTGGAGGTGGTTGAGCGTTTCCCGGACCGCGCCCGAGGAGGGAAAAGGCCCGAAGTAGCGCCCATCGCCCCGGCGCTGGCCGCGGTGAAAGCCCAGCCGCGGAAAGGCCTGCTCGGTGGACAGATAGATGAACGGATAGGTCTTGTCGTCGCGCAGCAGGACGTTGTAGCGCGGCCGGTGCTCTTTGATGAGATTGTTCTCGAGGATCAGCGCCTCGGCCTCGGTATGCGTGACCGTGACCTGCAGATCGGCGACCTGGCTGACCAGCGCCTGGGTTTTGGCGTTGTGCGCGCCCTTTTGGAAGTAGTTGCTGACGCGGCGCTTGAGCTGACGGGCCTTGCCCACGTAGATCACGGTGCCCGTGTCATCGAACATGCGATAGACACCGGGTGCCGTGGGCAGGGTCTTGAGAACCGGATCCGGATCGAATGCGTTGGTCTGGGCCATACCCCTATTCTAGCGCGCCCTGGGGCTTTGCCGTATCGGCCAGGCGGCGTGGATCTACCGATTGTATCCTGCCACCCCGATGCCGGCACGGTACGCCCGATCACGGTCGCGGCGGTTGTTCCAGGCGCTCGCCGGGCATGCCGACCTGCTGCTGAGCTCGGGCAGATATCTGCGCGAATTCGAAGCCGGCACCGCCCAGGACGGCCTGCCGGTTAATCCGCGCCGGGAATGCCGCCGGCGGTCAACGCCTTCGGATCCAGCAGCCGCTCGAGATCGTCGTCGCCGAGGTCGGTCATCTCCCGGGCAAGCTCCATCAGCGGCCGGCCCTCGGCATAGGCGCGTTTGGCGATCTTTGCGCCCAGCTCATAGCCGATCTCGGTATTCAGCGCCGTGACCAGAATGGGATTACGCCCCAGCGCCGCTTCCAGACGCTCGCGATTGACCGTGAAGCCGGCCACCGCCCGGTCCGCCAGCGCCCGTGAGGCGTTCGCGAGCAGCGTAATGCTCTGCAGCAGGTTGTGGGCAACCACCGGCAGCATCACGTTGAGCTGAAAGTTACCGGACTGCCCCGCCACCGTAATGGTGGTGTCGTTGCCAATGACCTGGGCGGACACCTGAGCGACCGCTTCGGGGATCACCGGATTGACCTTGCCGGGCATTATGCTGCTGCCGGGCTGCAGCGCCGGCAGCGCGATCTCGCCCAGCCCCGCCAGCGGGCCGGAGTTCATCCAGCGCAGATCGTTGCTGATCTTCATCAGGCTGACCGCCACGGTCTTGAGCTGGCCGGAAAGCTCCACGGCGGCGTCCTGGGTGCTCAGGCCCTCGAAGCAGTTGGCCGTGGGGTGAAAGGTGACCCCGGTGCGCTGGGTGAGCGCCGTCGCCACGGCATCGGCAAACCTGGCGCGGGCATTGATGCCCGTACCCACGGCCGTCCCGCCCTGGGCCAGGGCCCGCACGCGCTCCATGGCCGAGCGCACCCGGGCCTCGCCCTGCCGGATCTGAAAGGCCCAGCCGCCAATGGACTGACCCAGCGTGACCGGCATGGCGTCCATCAGGTGCGTACGCCCCGTGGTAGTCACCTCCGCGAGCTCATCGGCGCGGCGCTCGAGCGTTGTGGCGAGATGATCCAGCGCCGGAAGCAGCTCCTCGGCACAGGCAAGCGTCGCCGCCACATGGATCGCCGTGGGGATGACGTCATTGCTGCTCTGACTCATGTTGACGTGGTCGTTCGGGTGCACGGTCGCCCCCAGGGACTGCGTGGCCAGTCGCGCAATTACCTCGTTGGCGTTCATGTTGCTGCTGGTGCCCGAACCGGTCTGGAAGACATCAACGGGGAACTGCGCGTCGACCGCGCCGTCGGCCACTCGATCCGCCGCCTCGGTGATCGCCGCCGCCACGGATGCGTCGAGATCCCCCAGGGACTCATTGGCCCGCGCGGTCGCGGCTTTCACCAGCCCCAGCGCCTGGATAAAGCGCCGCGGCATGGCGAGGCCGCTGATGGCGAAGTTGTCGACAGCGCGCTGAGTCTGGGCCCCGTACAGGGCATCGGCGGCCACCTGCAGTTCACCCATGCTGTCCGATTCGGTGCGAAATGCCTGCTCACTCATCATCGTCTCTCCGGTTCTTGTAGACTGTTCATTGAATTCAAAGCGCGTTGAAGCCCATGGAACTCAGTCAGCTTACCGCCATTTCCCCCATCGACGGTCGCTATGGCCCGAAGACCCAGGCCCTTCGCTCGCTGGTCAGCGAGTATGGGCTCATCCGCCATCGCGTGCTCGTCGAGGTCGAATGGCTCAAGGCGTTGGCCGCCGAAGACGCCATCGCCGAGGTCCCGCCGCTGTCGGATCATGCCGCCCGGGCATTGACGCGCATCGCCACCGACTTTGACGCGGCCGACGCCGAGCGGGTGAAAGCCATCGAGGCCACCACCAATCACGACGTCAAGGCCGTGGAGTACTTCATCAAGACCGCCATGGCCGAGCACCCCGAGCTGGCCGCCCTGACCGAGTTCGTGCACTTCGCCTGCACCTCCGAGGACATCAACAACCTCGCCTACGCGCTCATGCTGCGCCGTGCGCGCAATGATGTATTGCTGCCGGGTGCGGATCAAATCATAGAACGTCTGCGCGGCCTGGCCCACGAGCACGCCGATGTGGCCATGCTGGCCCGCACCCACGGCCAGCCCGCCTCGCCGACGACTCTGGGCAAGGAGTTTGCCAATGTCGCCGCCCGCCTGCAGCGTCAGCGCGATCAGCTGGCGGCGGTGCCGATCCTTGGCAAGATCAACGGCGCGGTGGGCAACTTCAACGCCCACCTCAGCGCCTATCCGAGCGTGGACTGGCCGGCCTTTTCAAAGCATTACGTTGAAAACCTCGGGCTTGACTACAACCCCTACACCACCCAGATCGAGCCGCATGATGGCATCGCCGAGCTGTTCGATACGCTGGCGCGATTCAATACGGTGGGGATCGATCTGGTCCGCGATCTGTGGGGGTATATCGCCTTTGGCTACTTCCGCCAGCGCACCGTCGAGGGCGAGGTCGGCTCATCGACCATGCCCCACAAGGTCAATCCCATCGACTTTGAAAACGCCGAGGGCAATTACGGCGTCGCCAATGCCCTGCTCGAGCATCTCGCCCGCAAGCTGCCGATCTCGCGCTGGCAGCGCGACCTGACGGACTCCACAGTGCTGCGCAACGTCGGCGTGGGCCTTGCCCAGACCGTCATCGCCAACGCCTCGCTCCTGCGCGGCCTGGACAAGATCGCGGTCAACCACGAGCGCATCGCTGCCGATCTGGACGACAACTGGGAGGTGCTCGCCGAGGCCATTCAGACCGTGATGCGCCGCTACGGGATCGACGAGCCCTACGAAAAGCTCAAGTCGCTGACCCGCGGCAAGCGGGTGGATACGGAAGGCCTGCAGGCGTTTGTCGACGAGCTGGAGCTGCCCGAGGCGGTGCGCGATGAACTCAAGGCGCTGACGCCGGCCCGTTATACGGGGCTGGCGGCATCGCTTGCCAGCGATCTCGGAGCATCGCGCGATTGAGCGCGAGCCACTGCAGGGCGATGATGGGCATGGCGGCGGTCAGCGCTCCGCTGTCGAGCATGGCGATGGCCTCATCTGCGGGCACGACATGCACCCGGATGTCCTCGCCCTCGTCGGTCTGGCCGTGGCCTTCGCGGCGCAGATCCCGGCTGTCCACCGCCGCGCAGTAGATCCGCGCCGTCTGGGCGCTGCCCCCCGGGCTAACCAGGTAATGGGCAACGGGGACCAGCTCGCCCAGCGCGCAGTCCGTTTCCTCGCGGGTCTCGCGGTGGGCCACTTCTTCGGCCCGCTCACCCGGCTCGATAATACCGGCAACGGTCTCGATCACCCACGGCCCAAACCCCGTCTCCAGCGCCCCAACCCGGAACTGCTCGACCAGCACCACCTCGTCGCGCCACGGATCATAGGGCAGCACCGCCACCGCGTTGCCGCGCTCGAGTCGCTCGCGGACCAGCGTGCTGCTCTGCCCGCCGGCGAATAGCGCGTGTCGCAGGGTAAAGCGGCTCACCTGAAAGAACCCGTCGTGGACGGTCTCGCGGGCGATGATTTCGTAGTCTCGGCTCATGGCAAGGGCTCCGGGATGGCCGTCAGCGGCTGAAAACCGCCATGGCCTCCGCGTGACCGGTGTGCGGGAACATGTCCATGAGCCCGGCGGCCTCCAGCCGATAGCCATAGCGATGCACCAGTTCACCGGCATCACGGGCCAGTGTCGATGGCCCGCAGGAGACATAGACGATCCGGGACGGGCCCAGTGCATTCAGGCGGGGCAGCACTTCGAGGGCTCCCGAGCGGGGCGGATCCAGCAGTGCTCGATCAATCCCCTCGCCCAGCCAGTCAGCGTCGGCGGGGATCTGAGTGAGATCGGTGGCAGCAAACCGCGCATTGTCGATGCCGTTGAGCGCGGCATTTTCGCGGCCGCGCTCGACCAGCGGCTCATCCCCCTCCACGCCGATCACCGCGGCGGCGTGCCGGGCAATGGGCAGGGTGAAATTGCCCAGGCCGCAAAACAGGTCGAGCACGCGGCTGTCGGGCGTGAGTGCCAGCTGCTCGATGGCCTGGGGCACCATCTGCTGGTTGATCGCCGCATTGATCTGCGTGAAGTCGGTGGGGGCAAAGGCAAACCGCAGGTCAAAATCGGCCAGCCGATATTCAAGCCGCGAGCGCTCGTGGCCCACCGGCGCCACGGTGGATTCGTTGCCGGGCTGCTCGAAGATCAGCACCTCATGCGTTCTGCCAAAGGCAATCAGCGCGTCCCGGTCCGCCGGCGTCAGGGCGCGGAGGTTGCGAAACACCAGTCCCACGGCGTCATCACCGGCGGCCACCTCGATCTGGGCGATTCGATCGGGAATGCTCAGGGCGCGGATCTGTTCGGCCAGTGCAGGGATCAGCGGGCCAACGCGGGCATCCAGTACATGGCACGACTCGATGTCGGCGACGAACGGACTGAACCGCTCACGAAACCCGACCAGCACCCGGTCACCCTTGCGCGGGACGTATTTAACGCCCAGCCGCGCGCGCCGCCGGTAGCCGGCGGTGGGCCCGGTCAACGGCGGCAGCCAGCGATCCGGCCTGACCTGCCCGGTGTGCTCGAGCAGCTCGGCCAGAGTGGATTCCTTGTGGCGGACCTGCGCGGCCGGGTCCATGTGCTGGAGGCTGCAGCCTCCGCACACACCGACATGCTCGCAGGGCGGTGTCACGCGATCGGCCGCCGGCGCTCCCACCACCGACAGCGCCTGGCCCTCCTGCTGGCGGCGGCGCTGGCGGCGGATATCGGCGGTGACCCGCTCGCCCGGCAGCGCCCCCTGGATGAAGGCCGTGCGCCCGTCATTGACGCCGATCCCGCGGCCCTCGTGACTGATGCGATCAATGGCCAGTTCGATCGGGGCCTGGGGCAGGCGCCGGCTGCGTCGTCCTCCCATGCCGCTCAGCCCGTCCACGCATCAAGGAACTGGCGCAGGTGCGGCTTGTCTGCCGCTTCCAGCGCGTCATTCACCCGCAGACACTCGCGATCGTAGTCGTCGGCATCAAACTCCCCGCGCAGGCGCTGGAACCGCAACCAGAGCAGGTAGGTATTGAGCACATCGTGCTCGCAGTAGTCGCGCACGCCGGCAAAGTTGCCGGCATCGACCTGATGGCGGACCTGCGCCCCGCTCATGCCGAGCTTGCCGGGCAGTCCGCATAGCGTGGCGACCTGATCAAGCGGCGCCACGGCCCGCCCGGAGTAGCCCGCCAGGACATCCATCAGATCGGTATGCCGGTCGTGAAAACGGTTGTGGTAGTTGTTGAAGCGGAATTCGCGATCCGTCGCCCCGGTCTCCCAGTAGCGCGGCGCACTCAGGCCATGCATGAGCGCCCGGTAGTGCAGCACCGGCAGGTCGAAGTTGCCGCCATTCCAGCTGATCAGTTGCGGGATGTAGCGCTCGATGCCTTCGAAAAACCGATCGATCAGCTCGGCTTCGTCATCACCGCCCTCACCGAGCGAGAACACCGTGAACCGCTCGCCGATGAGTGCGGCCACCGAGATCACCATCACCCGGTGCAGGGGCAGTCGCAGGAAATCCGAGCCGGTTTCCTCACGGCGCATAGCCAGCAGCGCCTCGGCCGCCTCCTGATCATTCAGGCCATCGAGGCCGTGCAGCCGCCGACCGCCGGCCACGTCCGGGACGGTCTCGATATCAAAAGCGAAGACGTTCATTGATCCGGGAACACACCACTCGACAGATAGCGATCGCCGCGGTCGCAGACGATGCTCACGATGGTGGCATTCTCGACCTCGCGGGCGATCTGCAGTGCGGCCCACAATGTGCCGCCGCTGGAGATTCCGGCAAAGACCCCCTCCTCGGCCGCCAGCCGCCGGGTCATGGTTTCGGCCTCGTCTTGGGCCACCTCAACCACGCGATCCACGCGGTGGGACTCGAATATCGCCGGCAGATAGGCCTCGGGCCACTTGCGGATGCCGGGGATGCTCGCGCCCTCCCGCGGCTGCGCGCCCACGATCTGGATGCCGGGGTTCTGCTCCTTGAGATAGCGCGACACGCCCATGGTCGTGCCGGTGGTGCCCATCGAGGCGACAAAATGCGTGACGGCCCCGGCGGTGTCGCGCCACACCTCCGGTCCCGTGCCGTTGTAGTGGGCGCCCCAGTTGTCGGGGTTGGAGAACTGATCGAGCACCCGGCCCTTGCCCTCGGACTGCATGCGCAGGGCGACATCGCGGGCGCCTTCCATGCCCTGGGCCTGGGTGACCAGCACCAGCTCGGCGCCATACGCCCGCATCGAGGCGCGACGCTCGACGGTCATGTTTTCGGGCATGATCAGCACCATGCGATAGCCCTTCACCGCCGCGGCCATTGCCAGCGCGATGCCGGTGTTGCCACTGGTGGCCTCGATCAGGGTATCGCCGGGCCGGATCTCGCCGCGCCGTTCGGCCTGGGTGATCATGTTCATCGCCGGGCGGTCCTTGACCGAACCGGCCGGGTTGTTGCCCTCGAGCTTGAGCAACACCCTGTTCGAGCCGGTGTCCGCCAGCCGCTGGAGGCGCACCAGCGGGGTGTTGCCGACGCATTGATCAACGCTTGGATATGTCATGGGCGAATTGTAACGCAGTATCCTGTGGACATGGATATCCAGCCCATCGCCACCCTGCGCAGTGATTTCGAGGGCCGATTCGGTACGCCGCGCCAGCCGGGGCTGGTACCGGCGGCGCGGGCCGAGCTGCTGCTTGAGCCGCCCTACAACCAGCCCGCCGCCCTGCGCGGGCTCGAGTCCTGCTCGCACTGCTGGCTGGTGTTCGGGTTTCATGCCATCACCCCGGGACCATGGCGCCCCACGGTTCGCCCGCCCCGGCTGGGCGGCAATCAGCGCCTGGGGGTATTCGCAACGCGATCGCCGTTTCGGCCCAATGCGCTGGGCCTGTCGCTGGCCCGCATCGACGGATTACTGACCCCGGCTGGCCGCGGGCTGGCGCTGCGCGGCTGTGATCTGATGGACGCCACCCCGGTGTTCGATATCAAGCCCTATCTGCCCGCCATCGAGTCCGTGCCCGGCGCCCAACCGCCGGCCGGCCTGGGACAGGCGGGCCCGCGACTGGACGTCGACTGGCAGCCCGGCGCGCGTGCGGCGCTGGCCAATGCCCCCGCGCACCTCGGCGAGCTGATCGACCAGACCCTGGCGGCCGATCCGCGGCCGGCCTACCACGAGCGGCGCCCACCCGGCGCCTACGGCATGCAGCTGCTCGGCCATGAGGTGCGCTGGACGGTGACCGGCACCCGGGCCGAGGTGATCAGCGTGACGCCGCTGGACCGGCGCCGGGGCGATTAGTCGTCGCGGCGTGGAATGCGTTGATGCCAGTGACGTGAGAACACCGGGGTCTGTGACTCCCAGGCATCCAGCGACGCCTCCACGTAAAAGGCGTCGGCATCGGCCTCGAGCCGGGTACGTGTGCGCGTTGCGATCTGCCAGTCACCGCGGCCAAGCCGAAAGTCGGCCACCACCTCCCCGCTCACGCGGGCCGGGTCACCATCGATCTGCTCGTACACCTCGCGGGTCGCATCGCTGAGGGTCAGGTCGATGTCCTCGAGCGTTCGCGTGCCGTTGTCCTGGATCACCTCAAGGCTTGCCGCGTTGCGGCCCAGCTCGTGATGCACCCGCCAGGCCTGCGTGGGTGCCGCGCGCTCGACCGCGCTCAAGGGGGCATAGGCGGGTGCCGGCGGAAACACCGGCGGGACATCCGGCCCGGCCGGCTCCCGCACCGGTAGCTCCAGCGCCGTGGCCGCGGGGTCGATCTGCAATGCACCGGCCTCGACCTCGGGCCAGACCAATGGCCAGTAGGTCGTCGACAGCGCCATCTGCAGGCGATGACCGGCGGCAAACCGGTAGCCGAGATGATTGAGCGGCACACTCAGGTCATAGTCGGTGCCCGGCACCAGATCCCGGGGGCGATCATGACCCGCGCGGTGGCGAAGGTTGAGCACGCCGTAACTCACCCGCGTCGTCGCGCCGTCGGGAGCAACATCGCAGAGCCTGACCACCAGCTGCCCGCGGGGTTGCTCGGCACGCAGGCGCAGGCGCAGCCGCGGCTCGCCGAGTAGCTCCAGCGGCGCCTTGAGCGGTTCGGTCGTGAACACCTGTGCGCCGCTCATCTCCTTGCGCTGATCATCGGGCAGATCGGGGCCGTCGGCGTAGCTGCACCACTTGCCGGCAAACAGTCCAATGCCGAGGGGCGAGTCGAGGACCAGCGCGCCATCGTCGGGCGTCGGCCGGCTTGCCTGCAACGCGCCGCCCGCATCGGGATAAAGCGTGCGGGTCACCCCCGACGCGGCTGGCCATTGGGGCTCGGCCACCCAGCGCCCGGCGCGCTCGGCATAGGTGGTGGCCGGGCGCTCGGCGTCCTGGATCCAGGCCCGCAGCGCGGGCGCCCGATCAACCCCATTGGCTTTGCCCTTGAGCCAGTGATCCCACCAGTCGGTGAGCAGCGTCTGAAAGCCAATGGCCGGCCCCGGTTCACCCCAGTGCGGATAGCGATGACTCCAGGGGCCGACGATGCCCTGCGTCGGCACCGACAGCCCCGCCAGCAGGCGGAACACGGCATTGGTATAGCCATCGGCCCAGCCGCTGATCGCCATCACCGGGCAGCGGATGGCGGAGTAGTCCTCGCACACCGAGCCGTGCCGCCAGTAATCATCCCGATGCGGATGCTCGAGCCATTCCAGCAACCAGGGCTCATTCGCCGCGAGCCGTTGCTGCCAGATCGATCGCCATTGTTCACCGCGCAGCTGAGGATCCGGCGGCAGGCTATTGAATGCGAACATCACCGACGACCAGGACAGGTTGTCGCCGAGCAGGCAACCGCCCATGGTGTGGATATCATCGGCGTAGCGATCATCCGTTGCGCAGGCCGCCACCACGGCCTTGAGCGAGGGCGGCTGCCGGGCCGCGATCTGCAGGGCATTGAAGCCGCCCCAGGAGATACCGACCATCCCCACGCCGCCGTCGCACCAGGGCTGCGCGGCAAGCCACTCGACCACCGTGTAGCCATCCTCGAGTTCGCGGGCGAGGTACTCGTTGGCAAGCACTCCGTCGGACTCGCCACTGCCACGGATATCCACCCGGACCGCGGCATAGCCGGATTCCGCCAGCCAGCGGTGCAGGCTCTCGTCGCGGATGCGGGTGTGATCGCGGAAGCGATAGGGAATGGTCTCAAGCACGGCCGGGACGGGCTGGTCATCCGAAGCCGCTGGGCGCCAGATGCGCGCGGCCAGCGTGACCCCGTCGGTCATGGGAATCCGCACATCCTCGTCGCAGCGCAGGTCGGTCACGGTTCAAGCGCCTCGCGGCCGCTCTGTCCCTCGGACGATCCAAAGTAGAGCATTCGGTGCGGATAGGGGATCTCGAGGCCGGCGGCGTCGAACTGCTCTTTCACGCAGCGGTTGTAGGCACGTCCCACGGCATACTGCATGCCGGCGGTGGTGCGGATGCGCACGCGGATGACCACCGCACTGTCGTCAAGCGCACTGACCCCGTCGACTTCCAGCTCGCCGGTCACCTCGGCGCCAATGGCCGGCGCCGCTGCGAGTTGCGCATAGGCGCTGTGCAGCGCATCGATGGCAGCTCCGACGTCCGCGCGCAGGGCCACGCGGTATTCACCCAGATGAACGCCGAAGTCGCGGGTGTAGTTCGAGACCGTATCCACGGAGGAGAACGGCACCACATGCAACACGCCCGAGAGATCGCGCAGGCCGAGCGAGCGGATGCTCAGCCGCTCCACCGTGCCGCTGATCCCCGCCGCGGTGACAAAGTCGTCCTGATGGATGGCGTCCTCGAGCTGGATAAACACACCGGTGATGATGTCCTGGACAAGCTTTTGCGCCCCAAACCCGATGGCCAGGCCGATGACACCGGCGCCGGCGAGCAGCGGGCCGATATCAATGCCGATTTCCGAGAGCGCGATCATCCCCGCGAGGACCAGAATGGCAATGGCGACGGCGTTGCGGAACAGCGCGAGCAGCGTCTTCTCCCGGGCGCCGGGCTCGCCCGTGCCGGTGTCGGGGTTGAGACGGTCTTCGATCCAGCTCGCGGCCATCAGCCAGCCAGCCACGGCGAGCGCCCCGATCACCAGCAGCGCGATTACGGCGTGGATGACGGTCTCGCCGCCCGGTGTCGCCAACCACTGACCCACCGCCGCGACGCCCCAGATATCGAGCAGCGCGCCGCCGAGGGCAATAATCAGCAGCCCGCGGATAATGCCGACAAAACGCGGCACCCAGGCATCGAGCCGGCCGGCCAGCATGGGCAGACGCGCCCGCAACGGGCCGGGTAGATATCCCCCCACCCGGCGCAGACCGGCCAGCGAGGTGCCAACGAACCCCGCCACAAGGATAAGCCCGGCACTCAGCGCCATGGCCTGAGACACAAACACCAGCGCACTCACCGGTCCGGTGACGACGAGCACGGCATACACTCCCGCAAAGCCACCGACGAGCAGATGCCAGACCCCGGCAAGGGGGCGGAGCACCGGCCGGTAGAGGCTTTCGGTGTGATGGGCGGCCCGCCCGCGCATCCAGTCGCGCACCGGCACGCGCGCCGCGCGGATCACCCCGAGCACCCCCGCGAGCACCCCAGCGGTGACCAGCGCCTCAGTCAATACGGCGAACGCGGGCGCCACGGCGGCAAGCGTGGGCGTTACCCACAGCAGCCCGAAGATGGCGAGACGAACGAGCGTTGACAGACGCCGCTGCCAGTACGCCGCTGCGGCGGCGTCGATCGGCAGCAGCCGGGCCCCGCTGGCGCGCGGCTCGAGAAAGGCGCTCACCACCAGCCGCAGCGACTCGGCGATGATGAATGCCAGGACAAAGCCCCCGGCAATGCGGACGCCCTCGCCGGTGGCTACCGCCCCCAGCAGAATGGCGGCGTAGGCCCCCGCCGCCACCAACGCGACTTTGAGTGCCTGGATCATCAGCATCAGTGCGATGGCGGCGATCTGGCGCAGCGCCGCCAGGCCGCTGCCGGCCCGCCCGTGCCAGGCCGCCAGGCGGTCGATCCATACCCCGCCCCGGTCGCGGATGAGCCGCTGCGCGATCAGCATCGCGATGATCAGCACCGCCACACGGCTGGCAACACCAGCATTGGCCGGGGTCATGAGCGCGGCGACGGCATCGGGCAGCGCACCGGTCTCGGCAATGAGCCGCGTCAACCACCCGCCGACCGCTTCGCGAGCCCCGGCAATCCAGTCCACCAGTCCAATCCCGTTGACAGTCAGCATTGATTATTCCTTTGATGAGACGGCGGACAGCGTACCAAACAGCGCCACGAACGTTTTTGTTGCAATGCACCAAACGGATTGGTATATTGCGCTGCAACAAGGTCATAAAGCCTTGGAATGAAACGGCAATAAGAGGAATCACGCCATGACGAACGACAACTTTGACAAAATGAATGACCAGGCCGAGAAGGTTTTCATGGGTCCGACCCGCGATTACGCCAAGCTGGCCATGGACTATGCCGAAAAGATGATTGACGCCCAGATGGAAGCGGCGAAGACCTATACCGACATCGGTATGCAGCAGGCCCGCGCGGCCCTCGAGGTCAAGGACACCGAGGCCCTCAAGACCTATGCCGAAGAGCAGCAGAAGGTCGCCAAGGAGATGACCGAGCGCGCCAAGAATGACGCCGAGAAGGTCGCGGCCATGAATCAGGACTTCGTCAACGAGGCCCGCAAGCTGGTCGAGACCAACGTCAAGTCGGCTTCCGAGGCGGCAACCAAGTCCACCAAGTAAGCCAACCGCCATCAGGTTGGCGCCCAAGGCCGCACGGACTGAACCGGCGGCCTTTTTTTGTGTCCGGAGCACGAGATGCACCGGACACGGTATCCTGCCTCGATGAAGTTAATCGCCACGCCCATCGCGAGAGTCTGCGTCGCGCTCGCCCTGTTACCCCTGACCGCCTGGGCCCAGTCCGATGCCCCGCCCGTTCGGCTGGCCGCAGTGGAAACCGAGCGGATGCAGGAGCGCATCGAGGCTGTGGGCGAAGCCCGGGCCGCCCGCTCGGTCACGCTGTATCCGGAGAGTACCGGCATCATCACCGAGCTGAACGTCACCGCGGATAGGCGCGTGGCGGCCGGTGAAACACTGCTTGTCCTCGAGTCCGCCCGGGCCCGCAATGCCCTGGCCCGGGCCACGGCCGAGCGGCGTGACGCCCGCAATCGGCTGGCGCGCTACGAGTCGGAGGCCGACGACGGGACGTTTTCACCCACCACGCTCGAAAACGTCCGCCGCGAGGCGGAGCTTGCCCGACTGGCCCGCGAGCAGGCGCAGCGCGATCTCGCCGACCGCTCCCGACAGGCCCCCTTCGCCGGGCACCTGGGACTGACCGATCTCGAAGTCGGCCAGCGAGTCGATACCGACACCGCGATCACCACCCTCGATGATCGCCGCACGCTGCGCGTGCGGTTTCATCTGGCCGGGCGCTACCACGGACAGATCGGCCTCGGCGATCGCGTGACGGTCAGCGCCTGGAGCCGTCCCGGTGAAACCCTCAACGCCACCATCGAGGCGATCGACAGCCGGATCGAGCAACAGACCGGGACCTTCGAAATCGAGGCTCGCCTCGACAACCGCGACGACCGCTACCGCCCGGGCATGCGTTTTCGCGTGCGCCATGCGCTGGATGGCCCACGCCACCCGGCGATCCCCGCCACCAGCCTGCAATGGGGCGATAACGGGCCGTACGTGTGGCGGATCGATGACGGCAGTGCCGAGCGCATCGGCGTATCGCTTATCGCCCGTCAGAACGAGCAGGTGCTCGTGGACGGCCCGCTCGAGCCCGGCGATGACGTGGTCAGTGAGGGCGCGCAGCGTATGCGCCCGGACATTGAGGTGCGGGTCATCGACCCCGCCACGCTGGATGACTACCCGCGCGTCGACGCGATTCGGGATACCGCCGCGCAATGAGCGACTCACCCCGCGGTCTGCCCGCTCTGGGTATCCGCCGCCCGGTGCTGGTGGCGGTGATCAACCTGATCATCGCCATTGCCGGCATTGCGGCGTTACTGGGCGTTGAGGTGCGCGAGCTGCCCGATGTCGACCGCCCCCGCATCACGGTGAGCGCCCAATACCCGGGCGCCGCCCCCGAGACCATGGATGCCGAGGTAACCCG
>Ga0102939_1000151_pt1 | contig 23329 bp, 21 predicted proteins | sample SalPon2_B_H2O_MG_FD_78214 | JGI IMG/M metagenome (GOLD analysis project Ga0102939, IMG submission 78214) | Salt pond water microbial communities from South San Francisco under conditions of wetland restoration - Salt Pond MetaG R2_B_H2O_MG | ecosystem: Environmental > Aquatic > Non-marine Saline... | reverse complement strand
CCCGCCGAGGCCGAAGCCGAAGCCTCGGCTCCCTCCGCAGGCGACGAGTTCGTCAGCAGCGTCAGCACGCCTGAGCTCACGGTCAGCACCCAGGCGCCGGGCAACGAGTTCCGCCAGGTGGATCAGTTCACGCGCTACGCGCGGGTCAACTGCAACATCAGCTCGCAGCGCGCGGCCGGCCTCGAGACCATCGTGCGCAAGCTGCGTGACGAGGCCGCCGCCGGCAACGCCGATTACCTGCGCATCGTCGGCGCCGGACCGCTCTACAACCGCGGTATCTGCGACGAACATCAGCTCCAGCTAAGCGGCAGCGCCTATCAGCGCGACATGGGCGGGCAGACCGGCACCGCCACGGGCAAGGCCGGCGGTACGGCGGCACCCGCCACCGACTCGCTGTCCGGCCGGCTCGAGGAGCTCGAGGCCCTGCGCGACCGCGGCCTGATCAATCAGAACGAGTACGAGCAGCTGCGCGAGCGGGTGCTCGACGAAGCCTACTGAACGGACCCGAGCGATGAGTGACAGCCTGCGCGATCAGCTGCTGAAATCGGGTCTGGTCGACGAGCAGTCGGTCAAAAAGACCCGCAGCAGCAAACGCAAAAAGCGCCGTCGCGGCGAGACCGATGCCGAGCAGGCCGCGGCCAGCGACGCCGCCGCCCAGCGCGAGGCCGACCAGCGTGCCCGCGATCGCACCCTCAACGCCCGCCGCCAGGAAGCCCGGCGCCAGCACGAGGCCGAGCAGGCGGCGCGCCAGCGGGTCATCGACGCCGAGATCCGCCACGACGGCGATGAGCGCTTTCAGTTCAGCCACAACGGGCGCATCCGCCCGATCCATGTCAGCGCCGAACAGCGGCGCGACCTGGCCGCGGGACGGCTTGCCATTGCCCGCACCCGCGGGCGTTACCGGCTGATCCCGGCGGATATCGTCGAGTTTGTCCAGGCCCGGGCGCCGTTTCTGATCGCCTGGACCGCCGAGCACAGCGGCGGCGACGACGAGGACGACGCCTACGCCGACTTCCCCGTGCCCGACGACATAATCTGGTAGCTCCACAACAAAAAGGCGTAGCGGTAGGCCACCTCCTCGAGGTACTGAAACCGCCCGCCCGGGCCGCCGTGACCGGCGCTCATGTGGGTATGCAGCAACACGGTGCCGGCGGGGTGGCCCTCGCTGCGCAGCCGCGCCACCCATTTAGCCGGCTCCCAGTAGGTCACCCGCGGATCCGACACCCCGGCGGTCACCAGCAGATCCGGGTAGGCCCGCGGCGCGATGTTGTCGTAGGGCGAATAGGCGGCGATATCGGCATACGCATCGGCGCTATCGATGGGGTTACCCCACTCCGGCCACTCCGGCGGAGTCAGCGGCAGGTCGGGATCGAGCATGGTATTGAGCACATCCACGAACGGCACATCCGCCACCGCCGCCTGAAACAGCTCGGGGCGCTGGTTGAGCACTGCCCCCACCAGCATCCCGCCGGCGCTTCCGCCGTGGGCCGCGATGCGGCCGGTACCGGTGTAACCCGCCTCGATCAGCGCCTCGGCACAGGCAATGTAGTCGCTGAAGGTATTGGCCTTTTCCGACAGCCGTCCCTTGCGATACCAGCGATAACCGCGCTCCTTGCCGCCGCGGACATGGGCGATGGCGTAGACAAACCCGCGGTCCACCAGCGAAAGCCGATGGGGGCTGAAGCCCGGCAGGTCGCTGATGCCATAGGCGCCGTAGCCATAGAGCAGCAGCGGCGTGTCGGTGCCGGGCTCGAGGTCGCGGCGATGGAATAGCGAGACCGGCACCCGCTCGCCATCCGGTGCCGTTGCCATCAATCGGCGCGAGACATAATCCGCGGGCTCATGCCCCGAGGGCACGGCCTGGGTCTTGCGCAGCACGCGCTCGCCGCTTTGCATGTTGTAGTCGAACACCTGAGCGGGCTGGGCGAAGCCGCTGACCGCAAAGCGCAGCCAGTCGGTGTGATATTCGAGCCCGCCCATCAGGCTTACTTCGACGCAGGGATCGGGCTGATCGAGGACCTGCTCCTCGCCGCTCGCGAGCGAGCGGATCACCAGGCGCGATTCGGCATCCTCAAGCTCCTGGCGCACCAGCCAGTCGGCATACACGCGCATGCCCTCGATGAGCCGTCCGGGGCGATGCGCCACCAGCGGTGTCCAGTCGTCGCGCCCGGTGCTCGCGATCGGCGCACGGGCGATCATGAAGTCCTCGGCATCACCGGCGTTGGTGTGAATCAGCCAGTCCTCGCCGTGATCGCTCACCGAGTACTCCACCCCGGGTGTGCGCTCGGCGATCAGCCGCGGCCGATCGGCGGGACGGTCAGCGGGCAGCCAGCGCACCTCCGAGGTGGTGTGATCGTGGCTGTCGATCAGCAGATAGCGCCCGCTCTCGGTGCGCTCCACGCCCAGAAAAAACCCCGCATCGGTCTCGGTGTAGACCGGCTCGTCGGCGTCCGCCGGCGTACCCACCCGATGTCGATACACCCAGCGCGGGCGATGCTCGTCGTCGATGACGGTGTAGAGAAACGTCTGCCCGTCGCTCGCCCACGCGATGTCGCCGCGGGCCGGCTGGATCGTCTCAGGGAAGTCCTCGCCGGTGACGAGGTCCCGCACCCGCAGACTGAACGACTCGGCGCCGGCGCGATCCTCGGCAAAGGCCAGATAGCGGTGATCGGGGCTGTGCGCCGCGCCCCCCAGCTGAAAGTACTCACTGCCGGCGGCCTCGGCATCGCCATCAAGCAGGATCTGCTCATCGCCGCCGCCCCGCGGCCACCGGCACAGCAGAGCGTGCTGTCCCCCCTCGCGGTAGCGCGAGTAGTAGGCCCACGGCCCGTCCGGGGCCGGCACGCTGGCGTCGTCTTCCTGGATGCGGCCGCGCAGCTCCGCGACCAGCGCGGTGCGAAGCGACTCGAGCGGCGCCATAACGGCGTCGGCATAGGCATTTTCCGCGCTCAGATAATCGCGAATGGACGGGGCCAGGCGCTCGGGCTCGACCATGGCCTCACGCCAGTTTGCATCACGCAGCCAGGCATAGGGATCCTCGCGGGTGATGCCGTGGCGGGTGTCGGTCACCGGCTCGCGGGCGGCCATTGGCGGGATCGGGCCAGGCGTTGTCGCCATCAGGTTTTCTCCTCTTTGAGCGCCAGCATGGCGTGCATCGCCACGGTCATCAGAATCAGCGACCCGCCCACGGCGGTCAGGGACGGCACCGCCTCGCCCAGCACCCACCAGACCCAGATCGGCGCGAGGACGGTCTCGACGAGCAGCGCCAGGCTAACCTCGGGCGAGGGCAGATAGCGCGTGGCCACCGCCAGCATCACGGTGGCAAGCGGCATCTGCACCCCCCCCATCAGCGCGATCACCGCATAGCTCTGGGCGCTCAGCGACAGCGGGCTGGCAAAGGCAGCGGCGGTCAGCGCGGCCAGCCCCCCCGACAGCGCGATGAGCGGCAGGCGCGGCACCGCGGGAAACCGGCGCAGAATGGTCAGATGCCCGCCCACGGTCACCGCCAGGGTCATGGCAAAGAAATCGCCCAGCCCGGTCCCACCGCGCATGCCGCCGCCAAAGACCACCACGACGCCGGCCATGGCCGCGGCAATCGCCAGCCAGGTGCGCAACGGCACCCGCTCGCGCAGGAACAGCGCCGAGAACAGGGCGGCAAAAAACGGCGAGGCGGCCAGAATGACCACCGTGTTGGCAGCCGCGGTATAGGTCACCGACAGCACGAACAGGGTGGTGTTGCCCGAGAGCATCACCACGCTCAGACCGATCAGCCAGCGATCGCGCCGCCGCGGAGGCAGATGCAGGCGCTGGCCACTGACCAGCATCCAGGCGGCCAGCGTGAGGGCGATGAGCGTGCCGCGCCAGAACACCACATCCCAGTGCGGCGCGTCGGCAAGACGCACCAGCAGGGCGTCAAAACTGATCAGCAGGACGGCGCCGCCGGCGAGCATCAGACCCCGGCCATGGTCACTCGTCGGCGCCAGGGACGCGCCCAGTATAGGGACAGCCAACGGCTTACCTCCCGGTCGTTGTCAAACGGTCGCCCGAGGCTATCGCCCCGGGCCGGCAATGGCCAGTCGCCGAGGTTTGTTCGGTGATTGGCGGGCGTTTACACTAACGGTTTAATTCCAATGATCCAGAGGATTCCATGCAGATCGAAAAGAACGCGGTGGTTGCCATCGACTATACCCTGCGCGACACCGAGGGCGAGGTACTTGACGCCTCCCCCGAAGGCCAGCCACTGCAGTATCTGCACGGGGCGGGCAATATCATCCCGGGGCTCGAGAATGCCCTCGAGGGCAAGAGCGCCGGTGAGGACATCGACGTGAGCATCCCGCCGGAAGAGGCCTACGGCGAGCGCGACGATCGCCTCCAGCAGGATGTGCCCAAGAGCATGTTCGAGGGCGTGGACAACGTCGAGGCGGGCATGCGCTTTCAGGCCCAGACCCAGTCGGGCACCCAGGTGGTGACCGTGGCGGCGGTCAGCGGCGATAACGTCACTGTCGATGCCAATCACCCGCTTGCCGGTCAGACGCTCAACTTCAAGGTCAAGGTCTCGGACGTTCGCGAAGCCTCGGCCGACGAGCTCGAGCACGGCCACGTCCACGACGACGACGGCGAAGCGGCGGAATAACCCCCGGGCAACCCCATGATCGAAATCGAGCGGATTTCCCGGGCATTCGGTGGCCTGCAGGCGGTGCGGTCGGTTTCGTTCACGGTGGCCGAGGGCAGTGTCACGGGGCTGATCGGCCCCAACGGTGCCGGCAAGTCGACGCTGTTTGGCATCATTGCCGGCGCGCTGGCCCCGGACAGCGGCGCGGTCCGGCTGCAGGGCGAGGATATTACCGGCCTGCCCACCCACCAGCTCTTCCACCAGGGGCTGGTGCGGACCTTTCAGATCCCGCACGAGTTCTCGCGCATGACCGTGCGCGAGAACCTGATGGTGGTACCGGCCCGGCAGCGCGGCGAAAACCTGATCCAGAGCTGGCTGCGCTGGCCGCAGGTCGTCGAGCAGGACCGAACCATCCTGCGCCAGGCCGACGAGGTACTCGAGTTTCTGGAAATCGCCCATCTGCGCGACGAGCTGGCAGGCAACCTGTCCGGTGGGCAGAAAAAGCTTCTCGATCTGGGCCGCACCATGATGACCGACGCCCGGGCGGTGCTGCTCGACGAGCCCGGCGCCGGCGTCAACCGCACACTGCTGGGCAAGCTGGCCGACGCCATCGAGCGGCTCAACCGCGAGCGTGGCTATACCTTCTGCGTGATCGAGCATGACATGGATCTGATCGCCCGACTCTGCGACCCGGTGATGGTCATGGCCAACGGCGAGTTGATCGCCCAGGGCGACATGGCAACGCTGCGGCGCAACCCGCAGGTCCGCGAGGCCTATCTGGGCACTGGCGTCAGCGGCAACGCCGGCGACGAGGCGTCATGAGCCTGCTGAGCGCCGAAGGCCTGTACGCCGGTTACGGCGGCGTGGATATCCTGCGCGACACCCACCTGCGCGTGGAAGCCGACGAGATCGTGGTCATCGTCGGGCCCAACGGCGCCGGCAAGTCCACCGCCATGAAGGCCATGTTCGGGCTGGTGCCGGTTCGCCGCGGCCAGGTCGTCTACCGGGGCGAGACCATCACCAATCAGCCGGCCGAGCGCATGGTCAGCCGCGGCATCGCCTACGTGCCGCAGGAGGCAAACGTCTTCCCGTCGCTGAGCGTCACTGAAAACCTCGAGCTGGGGGCCTATGTGCTGCGCGGCTCGAACGTCCCGCGCATGGAGCGCGTCTTCGAGATCTTCCCGCGGCTCAAGGAGCGACGCCACCAGCAGGCCGGGGTCATGTCCGGCGGCGAACGTCAGATGGTGGCCATGGGCCGGGCGCTGATGGTGGAGCCGACGCTGCTCATGCTCGACGAGCCCACCGCCGGGCTGTCGCCGCGGCTGATTGACGAGACCTTCGAGCGCATCCGCGGGATCAATCAGCTGGGCATCGGCGTGCTCATGGTCGAGCAGAACGCCCGCCAGGCCCTGGCCGCCGCTGATCGCGGCTATGTGCTGGCCACCGGCGAGAACCGCTACGAAGACACCGGCCCGGCGCTACTCGCCAACCCCGAGGTCGCGGAAATGTTTCTGGGTGGATAGGCGCGCATGATCGAGATCATCCAGCTGCTCATCAACGGCATCCTGCTGGGCAGTATCCTGGCGCTGGGCGCGGTGGGTGCCACCATGATCTTTGGCGTGCTGCGCTTCGCGCACTTCGCCCATGGCGATTTCATGGCCATCGGCGCGTACTTTGCGCTTACCGTGGTCACGGTATTCAACCTGCCGGTGCTCGCCGCCCTGCCGGTGGCGATGCTGCTGACCGGCGGACTGGCCATCCTGATCGACCAGGTGGTCTATCGCCGCATCCGCCGCGTCCAGCCGGTGATCCTGCTGATCGCCTCGTTCGCCACGGCACTGGTGCTGCGATCGTTCATCCAGATGGTCTGGGGCGGCAGCAATCAGGTCTATCAGGCCGGCATCCAGCTGCCCTGGCGGATCGGGCCGTTCACCCTCAAGCCCGATCACCTGCTGATCTTTGCCGCGGCGGCCGGGCTGGTGCTGATCGTGCACCTGTTCCTCAGCCGCACCCGAATGGGCAAGGCCATGCGGGCGATGAGCGACAACATGGATCTGGCGCTGGTCACCGGGATCCCCGCCAATCGGGTAATCATGTGGACCTGGGGCATCGGCGGCGCGCTGGCCGCCGCGGCGGGCGTCTTTCTGGGCATGGACACGCGCCTGCACCCGGTCATGGGCTGGACGCTGCTGCTGCCGATCTTTGCCGCGACCATCCTGGGCGGCATCGGACGGCCCTACGGCGCCATTCTGGGCGGGCTGGTGATCGGCTGCGCCATGGAGCTCTCGACACTGATCATCCCCGGGACCTACAAGCCAGCCGTGGCCTTCGCCATCATGGTGGCCACCCTGGTGTTCCGGCCCCAGGGCATTATCAAGGGGAACGCCTGATGGACATCGCGGGACTCAGCGCCTACGCGGTCTTTTTTCTGAGCCTGGTGGGCATCTACGCCATCATGGCGCTGGGGCTGAACATGCAGTGGGGCATGACCGGGCAGTTCAACATCGGCATCGCCGGTTTCTTTGCCGTGGGCGCCTACACCACCGCCATCCTCACCACCGCCCCGGCCGAGGGCCGCGTCGGCGGCTTCGATCTGCCGTTCCTGCTGGGGCTGGCCGGATCGGTGATCGCCTGCATCCCCGTGGCCTGGCTGGTGGCGCGGATCACCGCACGGCTGCGTACCGACTATCTGGCCATCGCCACCATCGGCATCGCGGAAATCATCCGGCTTTTCTTTGTCAACGAAGGCTGGCTGAGTAACGGCACCCGCGGCATCCCCGGCATCGAGAAGCCCTTTGGCCTGGGCAACACCGGGTATCTGCTGATCATCATCGCCTTCGTCGCACTGACCTGGCTGCTGGTGGAGATTGCCCGGCGCTCGCCCTGGGGCCGGGTGCTGCGGGCCATTCGCGACAACGAGCCCGCCACCGCCGCCGCCGGCAAGGACATCGCCCGCTTTCGCCGCCAGGCGTTTGTCACCGGCTCGTGCCTGATGGCCCTGGGCGGTGGGCTGTACGCCCATTTCGTCGGCTTTGTCAGCCCCGAGGCCTTCCGCCCGCTCTACGGCACCTTCCTGGTCTGGGTCATGCTCATCGCCGGCGGCAGCGGCAACAATCTGGGCGCCATGCTGGGGGCGCTGGTGGTGTGGCTCATCTGGTCATCCACGGAAATGATCGCCGGACTGGTGCCCACCGCCCTGATCGGCAGCGAGAGCGCCTTCCGCGTGTTCCTGATCGGGATCCTCCTGCAGATCATCCTGGTCAGCCGCCCCCAGGGCCTGCTGCCCGAGAAACGCCCGCCGATGCCGGGCGAGAAACGCTAGAGCGCTGCGAATAGTCAAGAGTCGTCGGGCGGTGGGTGCCCTCCTCGAGCGATCTCGGCGCCCAAGCTCGCCGAGATCGCTCGAGGAGGGCACCCACCGCCCGGTCCTGACCCTCACCGTTCGCCATATAACCCGGGGCTTTTAGCTGAGTCCGAATCCGTCTGGTCCATGCATTGCCGTTCGGCGATCGCTTCACTATCGTCCGGTTCTAAGCAATCACTGGCGTTAGCTCGCAGGTGAATAAAAAGCCACGGACCATCGGAGAATCGCGTCACCATGACCCGCACGACCTCATCGCTCATCACCGCACTGGCGCTCGCCATTGCCCTCGCCGCCCCGGCCTCGGCGCAGGACCGCGAGCTGCTCAACTCCTCCTACGACATCGCCCGCGAGCTGTTCGCCGACTACAACACGCTGTTCAAGGCCCACTGGCAGGAGCAGACCGGCGAGTCGGTCACGATCCGCCAGTCCCACGCCGGCTCGTCCAAGCAGGCCCGCGCCATCCTGCAGGGGCTCGAGGCGGACGTGGTCACCTACAACCAGGTCACCGACGTCAACATCCTCGCCGAGCGCGGCAACCTGATCCCCGAGGACTGGGCGGATCGACTGCCCAACAACAGCTCGCCCTACTACTCGACCATGGCGTTTCTGGTGCGCGAGGGGAATCCCGAAGGCATCGAGAGCTGGGACGATCTGGTGCGTGACGGCGTGGATCTGATCATGCCCAACCCCAAGACCTCGGGGAACGCGCGCTACACCTTTCTGGCCGCCATGGGCTATGCCCAGCAGCGCTTTGGTGACGACCAGGCCGCCATCGATGCCTACCTGAACGATCTGCTCGATCAGGTCCAGGTGTTCGACTCCGGCGGGCGGGGTTCGACGACCACCTTTGTTGAGCGCGGGCTGGGCGATGTGCTGCTCACCTTCGAGTCCGAGGTCAACAACATCACCGCGCTGCACCCCGACGAGAACTTCCAGGTGGTGGTGCCCGAGGTCAGTTTCCGCGCGGAATTCCCGGTCACGGTGATCGACGATAACGTCGAGGCCAACGGCACCGGCGACCTCGCCCGGGCCTATCTCGAGCACCTCTACTCCCCCGAGGCGCAGCGCCTGCTCGCAGGGTTCAACTACCGGGTCCATGACGACGCCGTCCAAGCGGAGAACGCCGACCGGTTCCCCGCCGTCGAGCTGCTGGGCGTCGAGGCAATCGCCGGTAGCTGGGAGAACGCCATGGAGATCTTTGCAAGCGGAGGCAAGCTCGATCAGCTCCAGCGCCGCTAAGCGGGTCCTGCCGGGGTTTGGTCTGAGCCTCGGCGTCTCGCTTTTCTTTCTCGCCCTCGTCGTCCTGCTGCCCATCACCGGCCTTTTCATTCGCGCCGCCGGGATGGGCTGGGAGGCGTTCTGGTTTGTGATCAGTGACCCGCGGGTGGTGGCCGCCTTTCGGGTTACGGTGCTGACCGCGCTGGCGGCATCGCTTTTCAACTGCGTGTTCGGCGTGCTGATGGCCTGGGTCCTGGTGCGCTATTCGTTTCCGGGCCGGCGTCTGCTGGATGCGCTCATGGACCTGCCCTTCGCTCTGCCCACGGCGGTGGCCGGCATTACGCTGGCGGCGCTCTTCGCCGAGAACGGCTGGTACGGGCAGGCCCTGGCCCGAGTCGGCATCGAAGTGGCCTATACGCCGCTCGGTATCATCGTCGCCATGGCGTTTACCAGCGTGCCGTTTGTCGTGCGCACCGTGCAGCCCGTGCTCGAAGACCTGCCGGGCGAGGACGAGGAGGCGGCCATGAGCCTGGGCGCCTCGGATCTGACGGTGTTTCGGCGCATCCTGTTGCCCGGTCTCTGGCCGGCGATTGTCACCGGCGGAGGGCTGTCGTTTGCCCGCAGCCTGGGCGAATACGGCGCGGTAATCTTTATCGCCGGCAATTCACCCTATATCAGCGAGGTGATCAGTCTGATGATTCTCGTGCGCCTCGAGGAGTACGACTTTCCCGCGGCCAGCGCCATCGCGGCGGTGGTCCTGAGCGCGTCGCTACTGCTGCTGCTCGCCATCAGTGTCTGGCAGGAGCGCAGCGTGAAACGACTGCACGGCGCCTGAGCCATGGCCACCGGCAGAGCCCGACGGGTGGGTGATAACACCGCGACGCGGCGCACGCTGATTGCGCTGGCGGCGCTGATCACGGCGCTTTTCCTTTTCATGCCGCTGGTGGTGATCATTGCCGAGGCCTTCGCCGCAGGCTGGAGCGGCTATATCGGCAATATCCTCGATGACTACACGCTGGATGCCATCGGCCTGACGCTGTTCGTGGCACTGCTCACCGTCCCGATCACGCTGGTATTCGGGGTGTTTATGGCCTGGCTGGTCACGCGCTTTCAGTTCCCGGGGCGCAAGCTGCTGACCGCGCTGATCGACATCCCCTTTGCCGTCTCGCCGATCGTCGCCGGGCTACTGTATCTGCTGCTTTACGGGCGCAACGGCTGGATCGGTGAGTGGCTGGGGCGCTACGACATCCAGCTGATGTTCGCCTGGCCCGGCATCGTCATGGTGACGATTTTCGTGACCTGCCCGTTCGTCGCCCGCGAGCTCATCCCGGTCATGCAGCAGCAGGGCAGCGACGAGGAGGAGGCCGGTGTCGTGCTGGGCGCATCGGGCTGGCAGTTGTTTCGGCGCGTGACCTTCCCCAACATCCGCTGGGCACTGCTCTACGGCGTGATCCTGACCAATGCCCGGGCGGTGGGCGAGTTCGGCGCCGTCTCGGTGGTCTCGGGCAGTATCCGCGGGCAGACCAACACACTGCCGCTGCAGGTGGAGCTGCTCTATCAGGACGCTAACGTGGTGGGCGCCTTCGCCGCCGCCTCGCTGCTGGCCGGGATCGCCCTGATCACACTGGTGGCCAAGTCCATCGTCGAGTGGCGGCAGGACCGCCCATGAGGTTCATCGCATGAGTATCGAGATTGACGCGATCGAGAAATCCTTTCGTGGGGTGAGCGCACTGGCCGGCATCGATCTGCAGCTGCCGGCCGGCCAGCTCACCGCCCTGCTCGGCCCGTCCGGGTCGGGCAAAACCACGTTACTGCGCATCCTGGCCGGGCTCGAGGCACCCGATCAGGGGCGCATCCGGCTAGCCGGCCGCGACGTCACCGATGTGCCGGTGCGCGAGCGACGGGTGGGGTTCGTCTTTCAGCACTACGCCCTGTTCCGGCACATGAACGTTGCCGATAACGTCGCCTTTGGCCTCAGCGTGCGGCCCCGGCGCTACCGCCCGTCGGCCGCGCGCATCCGCGAGCGGGTCGCCGAGCTGCTCGAGATGGTACAGCTCGGCCACCTCGCCGATCGCTATCCCGCCCAGCTCTCGGGCGGTCAGAAGCAGCGCATCGCCCTGGCCCGCGCGCTGGCGGTGGAGCCCGACATCCTGTTGCTCGACGAACCCTTCGGCGCGCTGGATGCGCGGGTGCGCAAGGAGCTGCGGCGGTGGCTGCGCAACCTCCATGATCAGCTGCACTTCACCAGCGTGTTCGTCACCCACGACCAGGAGGAAGCGCTGGAGCTCTCCGATCAGGTGGTGGTCATGAACCAGGGCCGGGTCGAGCAGATCGACGCCCCGCAACCCCTCTACGAGCGCCCGGCGAGTCGCTTCGTGTTCGACTTTCTCGGCCGCGTGAACGTGCTTGAGGGCTCATTGCACGATGGCGTGCTCACACAGGGCAAGGCCTCGATCCATCTGCCCGCCGGGCCGCGTCCCGCGGGGCCGGCACAGCTCTACCTGCGCCCCCACGAGCTGCGTCTCGACGACCAGCCCAGCCAGCGCCTATCTGCCGCTGCGGGTCGAGGCCATCAATCTGATCGGTGCCGAAGTCCGCGTCGAGCTGCGGCCGGATGGCTGGGAGAGTGAGGATCTCTGGGAGGTGGGGATCTCGCATGCGGCCTTTAACGCCCGCCGGCCGCAGCGCGGCGAGCGCTATTTTGCGGTGCCCGAGCGCGGTCACCTGCTGGGTGGCCCGGCCGGGGCCCCGCAACCGCTTGCCTGGCTGGGCAGCGGCGCCGTCGCCGACACCGCTCCGGCCCGGACGGGGACTACATCGACGGTTCAAACACGCGGACGGTGACGTACTCGCCGTCGCGGATCTCCCAATGGCCGAAGGTGCCGGCCACATCGCCGTTGTCGTTATAGTTGACGCTGCCCGAGGCCCCCTCGTAGTTGACCGCTTCGCCATTCGCGAGCAGATCGGCGGCCTCGGCAAAGTCACCCGGGCCCACTGACGCGCCGTCCGGGTCATTCACCGCCCGCAGGTGATCGCGGATCGCGGCCGGATCGGTGCTGTCGGCCGCCACCGCCGCCAGGGCGATGGTGTAGACCGCGTCATAGGCGGTATCGATGTAGGGCACCGGCGGCAGCTCGCCAAAGCTCGCCTCGTAGGCCTCGGTGAAATGCTGCGCGGCGTCCGTGTCGTCGCGGGCCTGCGGCACCGTGCCGGCACTGCCGTTCAGATACTGCGCGCCCAGGTTCTCGACGATCTGCGGCGACTTCATGCCATCGGTGAACAGAAAGTCACTGAAGTGCCCGCCCTCGAGGGCCTGGCGCAGGATGGTCTGGCCGTTTTCGGGATAGCCGATCAGCAGCAGCGGTGACTCGCCGTCGGACACCTGACTGAGCTCGCCACGATACGAGGCAAGCCCCGGCTCGTAGCCGCTGCGGCCGGTGACCTCGCCGCCGGCGGCCTCGAACGAGGCGGTGAACGCATCGGCCAGGCCTTCGCCATAGTCGTTGTTGATGTACAGGATGGCGACGCTGTCCATGCCCTCATCGGCGGCCACTTCGGCCAGCGCCGTGCCCTGGAAGGCATCCGAGGGCGTGGTGCGGAACAGGAAGTCATTGTCGTCGAGGTTGGTCATCACCGGCGAGGTCGACGCCCCGGAGATCTGCGGCACGCCCTCGACCGCCGAGACGCTGCGCGCCACCGGGATGGTCACGCCACTCGACAGCGCACCGACAATGGCCGAGACGCCCTGCACCGAGACCAGTCGCTGGGCCGCATCGACGCCCGACTGCGGCTCGGTCTGGGTGTCGGCGATCTCGATGGTCATGGGCTCGCCGAGTACACCGCCGGCGGCGTTGATCTCATCGGCGGCCAGGTTGATGCCGTTGCGCGAGCTCTCGCCATAGGCCTGCAGATCGCCGGTCAGTGGCAACAGCGCCCCGACCTTGAGTTCGGCCTGGGCGCCGCCCGCGGCGACGGCCAGGGACAGAGCGCCCAGCGCCCCGGCTAGCTTGCCATTGATTCTCATGTCACAGACTCCGCTGAATGGTTGCAAAACGGTTACACCGCTGAGAATACGCAGCCCCGGCCGTCGAGGCAAAGCCGGGCCCGGTCAGGCGGTCTGATCGGCATCTGCGCCGTCCCGCGCGGCCTGCAGCGCCTCCTCGGCGGCCATCCATTCGGCCTCGGCGGCGGCCTTCTCGGCCTGCAGCCGGTGCTGCTCGTCGAGTAGCGACTGCAGCGTGGACTGGGCGTCGTCGGCATAGACGGCCGGGTCGGCGAGCTGCGCATCCACCGCCTCGAGCCGGGCGTCGACTCGCTCGAACTCGGTCTCGGCCGCCCCCACGCGCTTTTCCAGCGGCCGCAGCCGGGCCTCGCGGCCGGCCGGCTTTGCCGGTGCGGCGGGTGCCGCGGTGGCGGGCGCGCGGGCGGCTCGGCGGCTGTCACGCTCCTGCTGCGCCAGCCAGCGCCGGTAATCGGCCAGATCGCCCTCGAAATCGCGCACCGTGCCATCGGCCACCAGCCAGTAATCCGCCACGGTGCTCTCGAGCAGGCTGCGGTCATGGGAGACCACCACCACCGCCCCCTCAAACGCCTGCAGCGCCACGTTCAGGGCATGACGCATTTCCAGGTCCAGGTGGTTGGTGGGCTCGTCGAGCAGCAGTAGGTTGGGGGCCTGCCAGACGAGCATGGCCAGCACCAGCCGGGCCTTCTCGCCGCCGGAGAACGGCGCCACCGGATCGAGCGCCTGATTGCCACGAAAATCGAATCCGCCCAGAAACGTGCGCAGCTTTTGCGGGTCGGCGTTGGGTGAGAGGCGCTGGAGATGCACCACCGGGGTTGCCGCGGCATCGAGCTGCTCGAGCTGATGCTGCGCGAAATACCCCACCGACAGGTTGCGGGCCCGCTGGATGCGCCCGCCAAGCGGTGCCAGATCACCCGCCAGGGCCCGGATGAGGGTGGACTTGCCGGCGCCGTTGCGGCCGAGCAGGCCAATGCGATCCCCCGGTGCCAGCGTCTGGCGCAGTCCGCTGAGGATGGGGGCGTCGGCGTAGCCAAGGCTCAATGCCTCGAACCCGATCAGCGGGTTGCCGGCGTCCGGCGCGGGCGGAAACTGAAAGTGGAACGGCGAGTCGACATGCGCCGGGGCCACCGTTTCCATGCGCTCGAGCGCCTTGATGCGGCTTTGCGCGGCCCGCGCCTTGGTCGCCTTGGCCCGAAACCGGTTGATGAACTGCTCCATGTGCGAGATCTCGCGCTGCTGGCGCTCATAAAGCGCCTGCTGCTGGGCGAGGCGCTCGGCGCGCTGGCGCTCGAAGGCGCTGTAACCGCCGGTGTACTGATGCAGCCGGCGGTGTTCGATCTGGACAATCCCCTCGGCGACGGCATCCAGAAAGTCCCGATCATGGGCGATGAGGATGAGCGTGCCGGTGTAGCTCTGCAGCCACTGCTCAAGCCAGATCACGGTCTCCAGATCGAGGTGGTTGGTGGGCTCGTCGAGCAGCAGCAGATCCGACGGCGCCATCAGGGCCCGGGCCAGGTTGAGCCTCACCCGCCAGCCGCCGGAGAACTCGCTCACCGGCCGCTCCTGCACGGCCGGGTCAAAGCCCAGACCATGCAGCAGCATGCCGGCCCGGGCCCGGGCGTCGTAGCCTTCGGCGGCGCCGAAGTCGGCGTGGGCATAGGCGATGCGCTCGCCATCACCGCTGGCCTCGGCGGCCTCCACCTCGGCCTCGGCGGCACGCAGGGCGGTATCGCCGTCCAGGACGTAGTCGATGGCGGGCCGCGGCACGCCCGGTGTCTCCTGCGCCATCCAGGCCATGCGCCAGTCATTGGGGATGGACACCTCGCCGGCATCCACCGACAGCTCGCCGCGCAGCAGCGCGAACAGCGTCGACTTGCCCGTGCCGTTGGCACCGACCAGGCCCAGCTTGCGGCCGGCATGCACGGTCAGGCGGGCGTCCTCGAGCAGCGGGTCGGGGCCGAGCCGCAGGGTGATATCACGCAACTGAATCATTCCGGGCGCCCTCCGCAGCGCCAGCATTCGGCAAACTGCCCCTCGATGCGCTCGCCACAGCCGGGGCACTGCCAGTCCTCACCCACGGGCGCATCCGGCGGGCCGATCACCTCGTCGATCAGCCGCCGGGCGATGGCCGCGTCGTCGCTTGCCACCCACACCTCCGGCCACGCCTCGAGCGGCGGCACCTCGCCGGCGGCCCCGGTCAGAAACCGGTTGCGCACAAAACAGTGGATACCGCGCTCGCCCAGGACCGATTCGATATGACCGGCGATCAGCGGATCGGCGCACACGTAGACGCGCTGGATGTTGCCCGCTGTCTTTTCCATGCCGAGAGGCTAACATAGGGCCATGGACCGACTGGACTCGCTCGCCGACCGAATCGATGCCCTGCTCGACCGCCTCGAGCCGTTGCTGCCCGCGCCGACCCCGGCCATCGACTGGTCCCGGCAGATCGCCGCCCGCTGGGTGGACCGCCCCGGCGGTAGCGGCTTTGAGCCGGTGGCCCATCGCCACCCCATTGACCTGGCGGCGCTGCAGCACATCGAACGCGCCCGTGACGCCGCCGATCGCAATACCCGGCAGTTCCTCTCCGGACTGCCCGCCAACAACATCCTGCTCTCGGGCGCCCGCGGCACCGGCAAGTCATCACTGATCAAAGCACTGCTCAACGCCTACGCGGACCGCGGCCTGCGCCTGGTCGAGGTGCAGCCCGCCGACCTGATCGCACTGCCGCGCATCACCGCCGCCCTCGAGGCACGGCCCGAGCGCTTTATCCTGTTCTGCGACGATCTCTCGTTCGAGGCCGACGACCCGCGCTACAAGGCACTCAAGGCGGCACTCGACGGCTCGGTGGCGGCGCCGCCGGACAATCTCGTCATCTATGCCACCTCCAACCGGCGCCATCTGCTGCCCGAGTCCTTCGCCGACAATGAGCAGGCCCGGCCCGTGGACGGCGAGATCCACCCCGGCGAGGCGGTGGAAGAAAAGATCTCGCTGTCCGAGCGCTTCGGGCTGTGGCTGTCCTTCCAGCCCTTCGATCAGAACCGCTATCTGGATATCTGCGCCGGCTGGATCGAGCGGCTGCACCCGGCGCCGGTCCCCGAACCGGCGGCCTGGCGGGCCGATGCCCTGCGCTTTGCCCTCGAGCGTGGCTCGCGCAGCGGCCGCGTGGCCTGGCAGTTTGCCCGGGACTGGGTGGGTGCCCGCGGGCTGGAGTCAGGCGATACCTAGCCGCTCAGCCCAGGGCGCGACGGGCGTTGCGGAATAGCCGCATCCACGCCCCGTCCTCGCCCCACGCCGCGGGACACCAGGAATGCTGGATGGCGCGGAACACCCGCTCGGGGTGCGGCATCATGATCGTCACCCGGCCGTCGGCGTTGCACAGGCCGGTCACCCCCGCCGGTGAGCCGTTGGGGTTGGCGGGATAGCGCTCGGCCGGCGCACCGCGGGCGTCGACGTAGCGCAGGCCCACCAGCCCCGCCCCTCGGCCGCCGCCGGTCCGTCCGGGTGATCAAACACCGCCCGGCCCTCGCCATGGGCCACCACGATGGGCAGGCTCGAGCCGGCCATGTCGCCCAGCATGAGCGAGTGCGACTTCACCACCTCGACCTGGGCGAGGCGTGCCTCGTACTGACGCGAGCGGTTGCCCCGAAAATCCGGCCATCGGTCCGTGCCCGGGATGAGCGAGCGCAGTGCCGAGAGCATCTGGCAGCCATTGCATACGCCCAGCGCCAGCGTATCGGGGCGCTCGAAAAAGCCGGCAAAGGCCTCGCGCAGCGGCTCGTTGTAGAGAATGGTGCGCGCCCAGCCCTGGCCCGCGCCCAGCACATCGCCGTAGGAGAACCCGCCGCAGGCCACCAGCGCCTGGCACTGGGCCAGACGTCTGGGCTCGCTCATCAGATCGGTGGTGTGCAGATCCACCGGCTCAAAGCCCGCCCGCTCGAACGCGGCGGCCATTTCGATGTGACTGTTCACGCCCTGCTCGCGCAGCACCGCCACGCGCGGAGCCGCCCCCCGGTTGACCGCCGGCGCCACGGCCTCGGCCGGATCAAAGCTGAGCTGCGCGCGAAGGCCCGGATCCTCGCGATCGGCCAGCGCGGCCCGGGCTTCGTCGGCGCAGGCCGGATCGTCGCGCAGCGCCTGCAGGTGATGGCTCGTCTCGTGCCAGATCGCCTCGAGATCGGCCAGCGACTCGTCCAGCACCACGGCGCCCTGATGGCGGATCAGCAGATGCCCGCCGTCGGCCGGCCGGCCGATGCGATGCAGCCGCCCGGCAAGGCCCGCCGCCTCGAAGGCCGCCTCCACCGCCGGGCGATGGTCGTCGCTCACCTGCAGCACCACGCCCAGCTCCTCGGCGAACACCGCGGCCATGGGGTCGTCGCCCAGCCGCGAGACGTCCACCGCCAGGCCGCTTCGCCCGGCAAAGCCCATCTCCGCCAGCGTCGCCAGCAGCCCGCCGTCGGCCACATCATGCAGCGCCTGCAGCCGGCCGGCGGCGATCAGATCCTGGACGGTGTCAAAGCCCGCCGCCAGTGCGTCGGGGTCATCCAGATCGGCGGGCCAGTCGCCCACCTGACCGATCACCTGCGCCAGCGCCGAGCCACCCAGCCGGCGGCCACCCCCCAGATCCAGCAGATAGAGATGACTCGCGGGATCGGCGATTAGCTGCGGGGTCAGCGCCCGGCGTGCATCCGGTACCGGCGCAAAGGCCGAGACCACCAGGGTGAGCGGCGAGGTCACGGCCCGCTCGCCGTCATCGGCGGACCAGACGGTCTTCATTGACAGCGAGTCCTTGCCCACCGGGATGGCAATGCCAAGCTGCGGGCACAGCCGTCGGCCCACCGCCGCGACGGTGTCGTAGAGCGCCGCCTCCTCGCCGGGATGACTGCAGGCCGCCATCCAGTTGGCCGACAGGTTAATGGTGCGCAACCGCCCGACGCCCGCGCCCATCAGGTTGGTCAGCGCCTCGCCGATGGCCATGCGGCCCGAGGCCGGGGCATCAAGCAGCGCCACGGGGCTGCGCTCGCCCATGGCCATGGCCTCGCCGGCGTAGCCGCTGTAATCGCCCAGCGTCATGCCGTAATCGGCCACCGGCACCTGCCAGGGCCCCACCATCTGATCGCGGGCGGTCAGCCCCCCCACACTGCGATCGGCAATGGTAATCAAAAACGCCTTGCTGGCGACGGTGGGCAGGCGCAGCACCCGGTACGCCGCCTCGTGCAGGCTCAGGCCCTGCAGCGCCAGCGCTTCGCGCACCGGGGCGCGACGCTCCACCACCCGGCGCATGCGCGGCGGTTTGCCGAGCAGCAGATCCATGGGGATATCCACCGGCGTGCGGCCAAGTTCCGCATCCCCGACCACGAGCTGGCGCTCGTCGGTGGCCTCACCCACCTGGGCGAACGGGGCCCGCTCGCGCTCGCAGATCGCCTGAAAGGTCTCGAGCCGGGCCGCGTCCAGCGCCAGCACATAGCGCTCCTGCGCCTCGTTGCACCAGATCTCCAGTGGCGAGAGCCCGGCCTCGGCGCAGGGGATGGTGCGAAGCTCCAGCCGGCCGCCGCGATCGGAGTCGTCGATGAGTTCGGGCAGGGCGTTGGACAGCCCCCCGGCGCCCACATCGTGGACGGCAATGATGGGGTTGGCCTCGCCAAGGCGCCAGCAGGCATCGATGACCTCCTGGCAGCGGCGCTCCATTTCCGGGTTGCTGCGCTGTACCGAGGCAAAGTCGAGCGCCTCGGCGCTCTGCCCGCTTGCCACCGACGAGGCCGCCCCGCCGCCGAGGCCGATCAGCATGGCCGGCCCGCCCAGCACCACCAGCGGCGAACCCTCGGGCGCGATGCCCTTGTCGACCTGCTCGGGGGCGATCGCGCCCATGCCGCCGGCAATCATCACCGGCTTGTGATAGCCGCGGATCTCGTCGCCGTCCGGCGACGGCACGGCCTGTTCATAGGTCCGGAAGTAGCCGCAGAGCTGTGGGCGGCCAAACTCGTTGCCATAACGCGCCGCACCGATGGGCCCGTCCAGCATGATCTCGAGCGCCGAGGCCAGCCGCCCCGGGCGGCCATGATCAGCCTCCCAGGGCTGCTCGGCGCCGGGGATGTGCAGATTGGAGACCGAAAACCCGGCAAGCCCCGCCTTAGTACGCGCGCCCCGGCCGGTGGCTGCCTCGTCGCGGATCTCGCCCCCCACGCCGGTGGCCGCACCGGCGAACGGCGAGATGGCGGTGGGGTGATTGTGGGTCTCGACTTTCATGACCAGGTGCGCGGGCTCGCGGTGATGCCGGTAATGGCCATCCAGCCCGGGCTGGAAGCGATCCACCACTGCACTCTCGATGACCGCGGCGTTGTCGGCGTAGGCGGACAGCACGCCGTCGGGGCGCATGGCATGGGTGTGGCGGATCATGGCAAACAGCGAGGCGTCCATGGCCAGTCCGTCGATCACCCAGTCGGCATTGAAGATCTTGTGCCGGCAGTGCTCGGAGTTGGCCTGGGCGAACATCATCAGCTCGACATCGGTGGGATTACGCCCCAGCGCCAGATAATTCTCGAGCAGATAGTCGCGCTCGTCGGCGGACAGCGCCAGACCCAGGTCGCGATCGGCGGCACTCAGGGCGGTGGCGCCGGCACCCAGTACGTCGATCGTCTCGAGCGCGCGGGCCGGATGCGTGGCGAAGAGCGCGTCCGCCTCGTCCAGGCTGGCAAGCACGGACTCGGTCATGCGATCGATCAGCGCCGCCGCCAGCGCCGAGCGCCCCGCCTCGTCCAGCGCCGCGCCGTCGGCGTCAAGGGCGCGGTAGATCAGCCCGCGCTCCAGGCGCACCACCGCGTCAAGCCCGCAGTGCGCGGCGATATCACCGGCCTTGCTCGCCCAGGGCGACAGCGTCCCCAGCCGCGGGACGACGATAATACCCGGGCCCGCCGTCTCGTCGCCCACCGGTGCGGCCTCGAGCAGTGCGGCGAGCCGCTGCGACTCGGCGGCGGTCAGCGTGCGCTCGGTATCCACAAAATAGACCGCACGGCAATAGAGCGCGTCCAGCCCCGGCGCGGCGGCACGGGCACGTTCACGCTGACGGGCGTCGGCCACGGGCTGCCAGCCGGACTGACTGAGCAGAATCTGCATGGGATCAGGGCTTGAGCTGTTCGGCGAGAACCGCCAGCACCTGCCGGGCCGCCCCCGGCGCGGCCGGTGTGCCGTCTTCGTTCTGCACCCTCACCCGCGCCCCGGTGCTGCGCTCGCTGACCACCACCTCGTAGGCCTGCAGCGAGCCTTCGGGCTGTTCGCGCCAGAACGCCAGCGATTCTAGCAGACCGTCGCTGCCGCCGGCCTCCACCTCCGAGGCCACCGAGCCGTCGTAGCGAATGCGGTGCGTGCGGGCGTCGCGATCGGAGCCGAGCAGCTCAAAGCCGACCCGGTCGATGGCCCGGCCGGTCACCGCCCAGGCCGCGTTCAGTGGCAGGCCCAGGTCCAGCACCGGCTGGCCGTCCACCCGGCCCAGTGCCCGGGGCGCGGCGGCATCGGACTCGGCGGCCGGCGCATCAGCGTCTGCCGACCCGGCGGCGCCCGGCCGCGCGTCGGCGAGCACATCCGGTGGCTGGCGCAGGGCCTCGGCGCGGCGTTCGGCCTCGTCGGGCGAGCCACTCATGAGCCCGCAACCGCCCAGTACCAGCGCGATCAGTCCGGTGGTAATTGCCCGCATCACAGCGCATCCGCCAGCTTAAGGGCCTGGCGCACCGTCTCGTGATAGGGCGCGGACAGGGGCGTCAGCGGCAGGCGCATGCCGGCGTCCATGAGCCCCATGGCGTTCAGCGCCCATTTGACCGGGATGGGATTGGTCTCGAGGAACAGCGCGTTGTGCAGCGCTGCCAGACGGGCATCCAGGGCCTCGGCCCGGGGCTGATCGCCGGCAAGCGCCGCGTCGCACATCTGATGCATCAGCGCCGGTGCCACATTGGCGGTCACCGACACGCATCCCCGCGCCCCGGCGTTCATCAGGGCCAGATTGCGGGCGTCCTCGCCACAGTACAGATCAATCCGATCGCCGCAGCGCTCGATCACCTCTTCGGCCCGCTCGAGACTGCCCGAGGCCTCTTTGATGGCGACGATGTTGGCCACGTCGGCCAGCCGGTCGACGGTCTCGGGGAGCAGATCGACACCGGTGCGACCCGGCACGTTGTAGAGGATCTGCGGGATCGGCACGCGATCGGCGATATGCCGGAAGTGCTGGTAGAGCCCTTCCTGGGTGGGCTTGTTGTAGTAGGGCGTGACCAGCAGCGCCGCCGCGCAACCCGCCTCGAGCGCCCGGTGCGCCAGCGCCTCGGCCTCCCAGGTGCTGTTGGCCCCGCAGCCGCCCATCACGGTGATCCGGCCACGGGCGATCTCCACGGTCCGGCGCATGACATGGTCGTGCTCGGCGTGATCGAGGGTGGCCGACTCGCCGGTGGTGCCCACCGCCACAATGGCGTCGGTGCCGCGCTCGATGTGGAATTCGACCAGCCGCTCGAGACCGGCCTCATCCAGGGCCCCGTCGTTGTGCATGGGGGTTGCCATCGCAACCATGCTGCCCTGGAACATCGCTGTGATCCTCTCCGCTGCTACAATTCAAAGATGTTAGCCCCGTACTCCGGGGCTGACAAGCCGCCCATCGGCGCAGCCGTGCTACAATCCGCTGATTCCATTGCGGGGCTTTTCGCGGGCAGCATCGGGCAGCGTCATGCACAAAAACTACCTCGTCGTATCCGCCCTGGGCGAAGACCGTCCCGGGCTGGTGGAAGCCATCTCCGCGCTCATCCGCGATACCGGCTGCGGCATCGGCGACAGCCGCATGAGTGTGCTCGGCGGTGACTTCGCCATGATCCTCACGGTGGAAGGCCGCTGGAACGAGCTGGCCAAGCTCGAGTCGTCACTGCCCGCCGCGGGCCGACGCCTGGGACTGGACGTGCAGGTGCGACGCACCCGCCCGCCCGAGCCTACCGCCGATGTCATGCCCTACAGCGTCGAGGTGGTGTGCGTGGATCACGCCGGCATCGTCCATCAGCTGGGGCATTTCTTTGCCAGCCGCGACATCAATGTCCGCGACCTGACCACCACCACCTACGCCGCCGCCCACACCCGCACGCCCATGTTCCAGCTGCAGATGACCATCGATGTCGCCGCCTCGCTGCACATCGCCCGATTGCGCGAGGAGTTCATGGACTTCTGCGACCAGCTCAATCTCGACGCTATCATCGAACCGCTGAGGCACTGATCAATGACCGAACTCACGCTCCATCAACCGGTTGCCGATTTCGAGCGGCCCACCGACCGGGGAGACACCTGGCGGCTGGCCGACCAGCGCGGCCGCTGGGTGGTGCTGTACTTCTTCCCCAAGGCAAGCACGCCCGGCTGCACGGTGGAGAGCGAGGCGTTCCGCGACCTCGACCCGCGCTTTAACGCCCTCAACGCCCAGGTGGTGGGCATCTCCCGGGACGGCCCGCGCGCCCTCGCCAACTTCCGCGCCCGCCACGACTTTCCCTTCGTGCTGCTAAGCGACAAGGACGAGAGCGTCTGCAACCAGTTCGGGGTGATGCGCGACAAGGTGATGTTCGGCAAACCCGCCCGCGGCATCGAGCGCAGCACCTTTTTGATCGACCCCGAGGGCGTGCTGCGCGAGGAATGGCGCAAGGTCAGCGTCGAGGGCCACGCCGAGGGCGTCCTCGAGGCGCTGAACAGCCAGCGCGCGGGCTAGCGTCGGCATGCATCAGGCCTGCCTGCTCGACACCTCGGTGCTGCTCCACGACCCGGCGGCGCTGTTCCGCTTCCAGGCGCGCGATGTCTATCTGCCGCTGGCGGTGCTGCACGGCCTCGACGCCGCCCGCCACGACAACAGCGAGCAGGCGCGCAACGCGCTTCAGGCGTCACGGTTTCTCGACGAGCGACTGGCCGGCATCGCGCCGTCGGCACTCGTCGAGGGCCTGCCGCTGGGCGAGGGGCTGGGACGGCTGTACTTTCTGACCGAGACCGACGCCGGTCACGACTCGCCGGTGCTGGCCGCCGCGCAAACCCTGGCCCGCACCCACCCCGACATGCAGCTCACGGTGGTGGCGCGCGACATCAACCTGCGCATCCAGGCGAGCGTGCTTGGCCT
>Ga0102939_1000147_pt1 | contig 23576 bp, 21 predicted proteins | sample SalPon2_B_H2O_MG_FD_78214 | JGI IMG/M metagenome (GOLD analysis project Ga0102939, IMG submission 78214) | Salt pond water microbial communities from South San Francisco under conditions of wetland restoration - Salt Pond MetaG R2_B_H2O_MG | ecosystem: Environmental > Aquatic > Non-marine Saline... | reverse complement strand
TGTACGTCGACGAAGTGAACCTGCTGGACGACCATCTCGTCGACGTGCTGCTCGACGCCGCCGCATCCGGCGAGAACCGCGTCGAGCGCGACGGCGTCAGCGTCTCACACCCCGCCGAGTTCACGCTCGTCGGGACGATGAACCCCGAGGAGGGCGACCTTCGCCCGCAGCTCCGGGATCGTTTTGCGCTCTCTGTCGAGGTCGAGGGCGAACCCGACGTCGAAGACCGCGTCGCCATCATCGAGAGCGACCTCGAGGACGCGACGCCGACTGACGACGACACCGACGTCCACCGCGAGCGCCTGCGCTCGGCCCGCGATCTCATCGGCGACGTCACGCTGACTGACGAACAGAAACACGAGATCGCGGCGCTGTGTCTCGATGCTGGCGTCGACGGCCACCGGGGCGACATCGCGACCGCCCGGGCGGCGCGCGCGCTCGCGGCCCTCGACGGTCGACCGACAGTCACCGACGGCGACATCCGTCGGGCGGCCGAATACGCTCTCGCCCACCGGATGCGGTCGACCCCCTTTGAGGACGCCCCTGACGCCGAGGACGTGATCGACGAGCGATTCGACGACGAAAGCGAGGCCGACGACTCGGACGGAGAGGAGGCCGATGCCGGTGAAGCCGACGACAGAGATACCGACCCCGCTGACGAAGCGGGTTCCGAAACCGACTCACCCGAGGCCGATGGCGACGAGGCTGACCCAAGCCCCGACGCCAACACCGACGACGATGACCTCTCCGAGGAAGACATCGGCAGCGATGGCGACGGCATCGAACCACCAACCGCGGAGGGTGACTCCGAAACGGCACCCGAGTCCGGATCCGCCGAAGAAGCCGGGTCCAGAAGCGATGACGACGCCGACGGAGAGAGCGAAAACGAGACGGCCGAACCGCTCGTCCCCGGCCAGCCACGCCAGCCGGCCGACGCGGCTGCTCCGGAAATAGAACCGCCCGATGCGGAATCAGGAACGGGATCCGGTCGAGCATCGGCCTCGCCGTCGACCGGAAACCGGGGGGCTCGGGTCCGGACCGAGTCGGCCGATACCGACGGGTCGATCGACGCAGCGGCCTCGGTCAGGGCGGCGGCGACACGCGGAAGTGACCGGATCGAGGAACGTGACCTCCGGCAATCGGTTCGGTCCGGGACCGGCGACGCACTCGTCGTCTTCGCCGTCGACGCGAGCGCCTCGATGCGTCCCGCGATGGCGGCAACGAAGGGCGTCACGCTCGAACTGCTTGAGGGGGCCTACACCGAACGTGATAGCGTTTCGGTCGTCGCCTTCGCGGGCGATGGTGCCGAAGTCGTTCTCCCGCCGACGGACTCCGTTTCCCTCGCTGCCCGCCATCTCAAGGAGCTACCGGCCGGCGATCGGACGCCCTTGCCGGCCGGCCTCCGGACCACGGCGTCGGTGATCGACCGGGCGGACCCCGAAACTGCGGTCGCAGTTATCGTTTCCGACGGGCGGGCCAACACTGCGGCGAATCCGACAGCCGACACCCGAAGCGCCGCCGAAGCGCTCGCGGAGACCGATGCGAGCGTCGTCTGTGTCGATGCGGGCGACGAGCGCGGACTGCTCGCTGATATCGTCGAGGTGACCGACGGCACGCTCGTTCCGCTCGATGCTCTGACACCCGAACGCGTCGAGACGGCGATCGCCCGCTCCCGGGAATAGCGCCTGACCCAAACCTTTACAAACTCACTTTCAGTAAGACAAGTACAATTTATGAGCGCGAACGAAACCGTTTCGGACCGACTCGAACTCGCCCGCGGCGAACTGACGGCCACACAGATCGCAGCGGGACTGGCCTTCGGTGCCGCGATCACCTTCGCCTTGCTGTTTTTGCAGGAGCCGCTCGCCCACGACGCGACGCATCACTTCCGGCACGCCGCCGGCGTCGTCTGTCACTGAGGGATGATCCACGATTATCTTCAGCGCGGCGTCGCTGCGGGCCTCGTCGCCGGGCTCGCCTACGGGCTGTACATGGTGCTCGTCGCGAATCCGCTCGGCGGGTACGTCGAGGCCGCGGCCAGCGGTCACGACGGTGGCCACGCCCACGGCCACGCCGGATACGTCGTCTCGGAGACGACGACCGCTGCCGTCAGCGCGGCCAGCGGCGTGCTCTGGGCGATCTTTCTCGGCGGCGTCTTCGCGGTCGCGTTCTACTTCCTCGAACCCGCACTTCCAGGCCGTGGCGACCTGAAAGCCTACGTCCTCGCCGGCGCGGGCTTTCTCAGCGTCTCCCTGACGCCGTGGTTCGCGCTCCCGCCGGCGGCTCCCGGAGCGGTCCATCAGTACGCGATAGACACCCGGCTCGCGGCGTATCTCGGTCTCGTCGTCGCCGGGATCGCTCTCTCCGCGGTCGCCATCCGTGCGTACAACCGCTTCGCCCAACGGCACGTCGGCCTCGGGATCCTCGCCGCTGCGGCCCCGATACTCGCGACCGCTGTCGTCCTGTCGATCCTGACGCCGACTGTCGCGACCCATCCGACGCTTCCGGCCGATCTCGTCGCCGCCTACCGAGGGCTCGTCGTGCTCAGTCAGGCGGCGCTGTGGCTTTTGATCGCCGGGACGTTCACTCGACTCCAGCGGTGGAACAGCACTGACCGCTCGGCGCGTCCCGCCGGAGAGACGCTCCCCAACTCCTGATGGAACGACGCACCGACGAACAGACGACCCGCCTCGCGGCACACGTCTTCGTCTGCACCAACGAGCGCGACTCCGAATACGCCGCCTGCGCCGGAGCCGGTGGGGAGGCCACCGTCGACGCCGTCAAGTCCTGGCTCCGCGAGCGCGATGCTTTCTGGTCGCCGATCGGCGTCTCGACGACAGACTGTCTCGGCCTCTGTAGCGCCGATGGCACTGCGATTACGATCCAGCCGCGAAACGAGTGGTATGCCGAAGTGAACCCCGATGACGTCCCGGCGCTTTTGTCAAACGCGTTCGGCCCCGAAGCCGAACGCGTCGAGCGGGATGTCGCGTCCACCGAGTGAGCCGCGGTCGACGAATCGCTCAGATCGCATCGCGCTCTCGGAGGCTGTCGATCTCCGCCTCAGAGTACCCGACCGATTCGAGGACGGCCTCGGTGTCTTCGCCCTGTAGCGGCGGATCTGTCGGCTCTCGGGGCTCGTATTCACTCGACCGGATCGGACTCTTGGGTACCCGAATCGAGCGGCGATCGCCCTGGGCGGCCGTGACTTCGCCGAGGCCGTCAATCGCTTCGAGGTGGGGGTCCTCGCTGACTTCGAGCGTGTCGTTCACCGGTGCACAGGGGACGCCCTCCTCTTTGAGCCGATCGACGATCTCGGTTTTCGAGTACTCCTCGAAGACCGACTCCAGTGTCCGGTCGAGCTCGTCGCGGTTTTCCCGGCGGTCCGCCCGGGTCCGGAACCGATCGTCGTCGGCTAGATCGGGCACGTCCATCGCCACACAGAGAGCGTCCCAGTGGCGCTCCGAAGAGGGCCCGACGAACACCCACTCGTCGTCCTCGGACCGGAACACGCCGTAGGGGGCCCACTGGCCCTGCCCGCCGCCGCGATACTTCTGTCTGGGTTCGCCGAAGGCGTCCGAGAAGGCGACGTTGCCCCCATTCAGGCCGACCATCGACTCGAACATCGGCGACGTGATGTGCTGTCCCTTTCCGGTCTGGTCCCGCTGTCGGATCGCTCCCACGATGGCGAGGGCCCCCTGCATCGAAGCGGCCATGTCGGCGACGCTCGTCCCACAGCGGGCCGGGGGCATGTCCGGATACCCTGTGGTACTCATCAGCCCCGACAGCGCCTCCGCGACGGGATCGAGCGCCGGCCGGTCCTCGTAGGGGCCCTCGCTGAACCCCTTGATCGAACAGTAGATCAACTCAGAGTTCACCTGGCGGAGCGATTCGTAGTCGACGCCCAGTCGCTCGACGGCGCCGGGGCCGAAGTTCTCGACGACCACGTCGGCCTCCGCCACGAGGTCCTCGAAGGCAGCGTGGCCCGCTTCGTCCTTCAGATTCAACGTGATTCCCTTCTTGTTCCGGTTCACGTAGTTGAACCAACTCGAGGAGTCCTCGCTGTCGTCTCTGAAGACGTCGGCGTGCTCGGGGTGTTCGACCTTTATGACTTCGGCACCGAGGTCGGCCAAGAGCAGGCCACAGTACGGTCCCGCGATGATATGCGTCAATTCGACGACGGTGACGTCCGAGAGCGGACGCGTCATGCCGTCCCCCCATTGGCCCGGGAGAGCGTGTCAATATCTTTCATTCCCGTCCGAACGCTCGTTCGATTCGGTTATTTATTTGTTCATACTTCACCGGGCCTCGCCGAGACGGCCCGCTCTTATCCATCACGATTCACCACGACTATTTTTTACCGCCACTCCTCTAATAGTGCAGTAACCACCCTCGCTCATGCCTCCATTCGACCCTGTTTCCGTCCTTCACGTCGACGACGAACCGAACTTCGCCGACATGGCTGCGACGTTTCTCGAACGGGCGGACGAACGGCTGTCGGTCGCGACTGCGACCGGCGCGAGCGAGGCGCTCGATCACCTCGCCGAACACGACGTCGACTGCGTCGTCTCAGATTACGAGATGCCGGAAACGGACGGTATCGAATTTCTCGAAGCCGTCCGCGATCGTTATCCCGACCTCCCGTTCATTCTTTATACGGGCAAAGGCTCCGAAGAGATCGCGAGCGACGCCGTCTCGGCCGGTGTCACCGACTACCTGCAAAAGGAGACCGGAACCGGGCAGTACGCCGTCCTCGCCAACCGGATCACGAACGCCGTCCAGCAGTACCGATCGGAGCGCGAACTCGACGAGAACCGCGAGCGGCTTTCGATGCTCTTCGAACAATCGCCCCTCGGCGTCGTCGAGTGGGACGAGTCGTTCCGGTTTACCCGTGTCAACGAGGCCGCCCAGGACATCCTCGGCTACGCCGAATCGGAACTCGTCGGGACGTCTTGGGAGGTGATCGTCCCCGAATCCGATCGGGCGGACGTCGACGAGGTCGTCAACGCGCTGCTGGACGGTGACGGCGGCTATCGAAGCGTCAACGAAAACATCACGGGGAGCGGCGAGCGGATCGTCTGTGAGTGGCACAACCGCGTCATCACTGACGACGACGGCGAGGTCGTCACGGTCTTCTCGCAGTTTCAGGACGTCACCGAGCGCGAGCGCCGCGAGCGCGTCCTCGAAGGGCTCCACGACGCGACCCGATCGTTCCTCCAGGCGGAAACGAAACGGGCGGCCGCCGATCTGATCAGCGAGGCGGCCGAAAACGTGCTCGGCTACTCGAACAACGTGGTTCGGCTGCTCTCCGAGGACGGCGATCGGCTGGAACCGGTCGCACTGGTGAGCGAGGACCTCCCGGACGACATCGACGAGCGTCCCGTCTACGAGGTCGGCGAGGAAACCGCCGGGGCCGCGTTCGAACGGAACGAACCGGTCATTTACGACGACGTCACGGAACTGGACGACGACAAAGAGCGCGGCGATGTCCACGCGGGGGTGTACTTACCGATCGGTGATCACGGCGTACTCACGATCACCGAGTCCGAACGGGGCGTCTTCGATGAGACGGACGTCCGGCTGGCGTCGATCCTTACAACCAACGCCGCCATTGCGCTTGACCGGATCGACAACCGGCGCGAACAGGAGGCCCGCGTCGAGACCCTGACGGAACTGAACGAGGAAGCCGCCCGGCTCTTCCGGGCGGAGACGCCCGAGGAGATCTGTGAGATCGTCCTCGAAACGGCCCGCGACGCGCTCGGATATCCGAACACGGTCGTCCGGCTTCTGGACGAAGAACGGGACCTGTTAGCGCCCGTCGCTATCACCGAGCGCGCCCGTGAGGAACTCGGGGAGCGTCCCGACTATCCGGTCGGAGAGGGAACCGCCGGCCGGGTGTTCGCCGCCCAGGAACCCATGTTACTCGACGATGCCGGACTGATTGACGACGACTACTCCCGGAAGGACGGCCGGGCAGCCATCTATATCCCGATCGGCGAGTACGGCACGATCAGCATTTCCGACACGACGCCCGGAAAGTTCGACGACTCCGACGCCGAGTTGGCGCAGTTGCTCGCGGCGGTAGCGGAAGCAGCCATCTACCGGATCCAACAGCGGGAGACGGTCGAACGCCAAAACGACCGACTCGATGAGTTCACTTCGGTAATCTCTCATGACCTGCGAAACCCGTTGAGCGTCGCCACCGGTCGGCTGGAACTGCTCAGGCAGGACTGCGACAGCGAGCACCTAGCGGCGATCGATACCTCCCTCGAACGCATGGAGACGCTGACCGACGAACTGCTATCGCTGGCGCGGGAGGGCGAGGCGGCGACCGACCACGAACCGGTCGATCTCGGATCGATCGTCTCCGAATGCTGGAAGAACGTCGAAACCGACGAAGGAACGGTTCTCGTCGACATTGATCGATCAGTCCGGGCTAATCGGAGCCGACTCAAGCAAGTGTTCGAGAACCTCTTTCGGAACAGCGTAGAGCACGGCTCTACTGGCTCTGACTCACAGTCTCGTCAAAACAGCGTCGAACGCGGTTCGACGGGCCGCCGGACGCAGTCCGACAACGGCGCGAAACACGACGGTTCCGGGGTGACCGTGACGGTCGGCGAACTCGAAGACGGCTTCTACATCGAGGACGACGGCCCCGGCGTTCCCGAAGCCGAGCGAGACGACGTCTTTCGGGCCGGGTACTCGACCTCGGCGGAGGGGATCGGGTTCGGGCTGAGCATCATCGAACGCATCGTCGACGAACACGGCTGGGCGATCCGGGTGACCGACGGGAGCGAGGGCGGGGCACGCTTCGAGATTACCGGCGTCGAGTTCGTCGAGAAGTGACCGCTCTTTTGCCCGTTCTCGGTCGTCTCGCTAGGTGGTGGTTCGTATCGACAGTGGTCGATCAGTCGCTTTGGATCCGCGGTGCGAGCATGAACGTGACGTGCCCATCGCCCTCTGCGAAGCCGAAGTGAAGCTTGACGGGGAACTCCTCGCCGAGTTCCATCGTCACCTCGGCGTCCTTCGGAATCGCTTTGTTCATGTCCTTCAGGTAATCCAGCGAGAAGAGCGACCGGGCCTCGCCGGCGGTGAGATCGATCAGATCCTCTTGGCCGAGCTCGAGATGGACGTCGTCGGTGTCGCCCTCGGCGTCGACGTAGAACTCCTCGGCGTCGGGGTCGACGCCCAGCGCGATGTGATCGGAGACCATATCGGCGGCGGTGACCGCCCGGGCAATGTCTTTGCCCTCGATGATGATCTCCGCGGAGAGATCCAGGTCGGGCAGGTCCGGTTCCTGTCTGATCGAGTCGGGATCGATCAACGCCAGCGTGTACTCGAGCCCGTCCAGCGAGATGTGGAGTTTGCGGGTCTCTTCGTCGAGTTCGAGGTGGACGAGTTGGCCCGAATCCGCCATCCCGACGATGTCCTCGAGTCGATCGAGGTTGACGCCGATGACGCCGCCGTCAGTCTCGTAGGACTCGAAGGCGTTCGCCGAAAGCTCCATGTCGACCATCCCGACGTTCGCCGGGTCGACCGCACGGATCGCGAGGCCCTCGTCTTCGAGGCGGATCTTACACTCGTCGACAAGCACGCTGACGGAGTCGAGCGCCGCCCCGAGCGTGTCCGCGCTCACGATAGCCTTGAACATATACGTCTCCCTTCTGCCCGACCCCTAAAAAATCGTCCCATTGTGTTCCTCACCCGCACGCGGCCGAACGCCGACGATCCGGCCGGCCTCCGTCCGAACGTTCTACGACCCTGGCCGTCACTCCAAAAGTAACAGCTCCGGCGACTCCAGGTACTCCTTGACGGTGTTGACGAACTGCGCTGCCTCGGCCCCGTCGACGACGCGGTGGTCGACGGATATCGACAGCGTCATCACTTTTCGCGGGACGACTTCGTCGTCCACTACCCACGGCCGATCCTTGATCGCCCCCAACCCGAGGATCGCCGTCTCGGGGTAGTTGATGATCGGGGTCGCGTACTCGCCGCCGATCGCGCCGAAGTTCGTGATCGAGAAGGTCCCGCCTTGCATCTCCTCGGGCGCGATCGATCGGTCCCGGGCCTTCCCGACGAGTTCGTTCATTTCGTCGGCGATCTCGAGCATCCCTTTTCGGTCGGCGTTCCGGACGACCGGCACCATGAGCCCCGCGTCCGTCGCCGTCGCGACGCCGATGTTGTACTCGCCGCGGAGGACGATCTCCTCGCTTTCCTCGTCGAGTTGGGAGTTGAGGATCGGGTACTCGTTGAGCCCGGCGACGACGGCCTTGATGACGAACGGCATGTACGTGAGGTCACTGCCGCGCTCGGCGGCCCGTTCTTTGAGCCGTCCCCTGGCTTCGACCAGTTCGGTCACGTCGACCTGGTCGTGGTGGCTGACGTGGGGCGCGGTGTATTTCGACTCCTCCATCTGCTCGCCGATGGTCCGCCTGACGCCCCGATAGGGGATCCGTTCGTCCTCGCCACCGGTGACCGCGGTGGCTCGCCCCGTCGACGCCTCCTCGCCCCCGGTCGCCGAGACGGCCTCGGCGTCGGCTGCCTGGGCGCGCTGTTGGGCCTCGGCGTAGGCTTCGATTTCGGCCGGCGTGACGAACGGTTCGTCGTCTTTCGTCCGGTCGGTCGGGACCGAATCAATATCGATCCCTTCCTCATCGGCGAGCCGTCTGGTTGCCGGCGCTGCCAGCGTTCGTTCGCGGTCGGCGGCTTCAGCCGGCTGAGTCTCCGTTCCATCACGCTCCCCGGCGTCGTCGACCCGCCGGACTGCCGATTCCGACGCTTCGGTCACCGTCTCCTCCGTCGTGGCCGTGGCTTCGCCTTCGGCTTCAGTCTCGGCCGCCTCGGCGGCCGCCCGGACGTCGCCCTCGGTGATCCGCCCGCCCGGCCCGCTGCCTTCGACGGTCCCGATGTCGACACCGAGTTCGCGGGCGAGTCGCCGGGTCGAGGGCGCGGCGAACGTTCGACCACCTGTCGTTTCCGTTTCCGCCTCCGCTTCGGTCCCGGCGGGTTCGCTGTCGCCCTCGTCCGTCGTCTCCTCGGTGGCCGACGGCTCGCTTTCTTCGGTCGCTTCGCCGTCCACGTCGAACGTGATGATCACCGTCCCGACGGGCACCATCTCGCCTTCCTCGGCGAGGATCTCTCTGACCGTCCCGTCTACCGGTGCGGGAACTTCGACGACCGCCTTGTCCGTTTCGACCTCGGCGACAGGTTGGTCCTCGGAGACCTCCTCGCCAACGTCGACGAGCCAGCGGACGATCTCGGCCTCCGTCAGCCCCTCGCCGACGTCCGGGAGTTCGAACTCGCGAACCATCTCAGGCCTCCACCGTCTTTCTGATCGCGTCCTCGATGCGTGTATCTTCGGGCAGGTAGTAGTCCTCGAGAGCGTACAGCGGGTACGGGACGTCGAAGCCCGTGACGCGCTCGATCGGGGCCTCCTGGTAGTAGAGCGCCTCCTCCTGTATCGTCGCCGTGATCTCGCCGGCGAGGCCGCCGGTTTTGGGTGCCTCGTGGACGACGACCGCCCGCCCGCTCTTCTTGAACGACTCGAGGATCGTCTCGGTGTCCATCGGCGACAGCGTCCGCATGTCGACGACTTCACAGTCGATGCCGTCCTCGGCGACCGATTCGGCTGCCTCCAGCGTCGGCCGGGTCATCGCTCCCCAGGTGAACACCGAAACGTCGTCGCCCTCCCGGCGAACTGCCGCCTCGCCGAGGTCGATCGTGTAGGGTTCCTCGGGAACGTCCTCGCGGAACGCCCGATAGATGAGCTTCGGTTCCAGGAATATCACCGGATCGGGATCCCTGATCGAGGCGGCCAACAGCCCCTTCGTGTCGTAGGGCGTCGAGGGAACGACGACCTTCAGGCCGGCCTCGTGGACGTAGATCGCCTCTTTCGACTCGGCGTGATGCTCCGGGGCCCGAATGCCGCCGCCGTAGGGTGCTCGGACCACCATCGGACAGGTGAACCGCCCCCGCGAACGGGTCCGGAGGCGGGCGGCGTGGGAGACGATCTGATCGAAGGCCGGATACATGAACCCGGAGAACTGGATCTCCGGAACGGGCCGGAGCCCGTAGGCTGCCATCCCGATCGACGTGCCCACGATCCCGGACTCGGCGAGCGGGGTATCGATGACCCGGTCCCCGCCGAATTCCTCTATGAGCCCCTCCGTCGCCCGGAAAACGCCGCCGTTCTCGCCGACGTCCTCACCGAGGACGAGGACGTCGTCGTCCCGTTCCATCTCGCTTTTCAGCCCATCACGGACCGCCTGTACCAGCGTCAGATTCTGCGTGCTCGTTTCCTGAGTACTCATTCTAGTAGCTCCTCGTCGCCGTAACGTTCGCGCAATCGATCCAAGTGTGCAGCCTGTTCGTCGATCCTCTCGGTCCGGTCGGCGTGGACGTGATCGAACATGTCTGCCGGCGCCGGCCGTTCGGTGCCTTCGGCGGCTTCGACCGCGTCCGCGACCTCGTCTTTGATCGCTGTCCCGATCGCCTCGACTGCCTCGTCGTCGAGGATTCCCCGCTCCCTGAGGAACGCCTCCAGCCGCGGGATCGGATCCTTCGCCTTCCAGCGCTCGACCTCCTCGTCGTCGCGGTAGACGGACGGGTCGTCGGCGGTCGTGTGTGCACCGAAACGGTACTGGACCGCCTCGATGAGGGTCGGTCGCGTCGCCCGCCCCGGCGCGTCGTCGCCCGATTCCTCGGGGCGTTTCGCCTTCGCGACGGCGTCTTTCGTCACCTGATAGACCGCGAGCGGGTCCATCCCGTCGACGAGGACCCCCTCGAACCCGTAGGCATTCGCCTTCTGTGCCAGCGTCGCCGAGGCGGTCTGTTTCTCTCTGGGCACGGAGATCGCCCACTGGTTGTTGTTACAGAAGAAGACCGCCGGCACGTCGAAGACGCCGGCGAAGTTGAGCCCCTCGTGGAAGTCGCCCTCGCTGGTCGCGCCGTCGCCGAAATAACAGAGGAACGTCTCGTCCTCGCCGGCGAGGTCCGCCGCCATCGCCGCACCTGTCGCGTGGAGCACCTGGGTGGCGATCGGCACGGCGACCGGAAAGACGTTCAGCCCGGTGTGTCGGTTGCCGCGCTCGTCGCCCATCCAGTAGCGTAGCGTTTGATCGAGGCCAACGCCGCGGACGTAGGCGGCCGCGTGTTCCCGATAACTCGGGACGATCCAGTCGCCTTCGTCGAGCGCCATCGCGCTCCCGATCTGGGCGGCCTCCTGCCCGGACAGCGGCGGATACGTCCCCATCCGGCCCTGCCGCTGGAGGCTTACCGCCCGCCCGTCGAAGTGGCGAGCGAGCCGCATCGAGCGGTACATCTCAACGAGCGAGTCGTCGTCGAGATCCGGAACCGTCGCCCCATCGACAACCGTCCCGTCTTCGTCGAGTACGCGAACCCGGTCGCGCTCGGACGTACTCATGGCTCACTCCGTCGTCGCATACTACCCATGTTCACGCCCGTCGGCATAGTACTTATGTCAGATCCCCCTGGCGGCGAACGACCGGCCCCGTTCGATCGACATTCGGAACGGGCGGCCGGGAGCCGTCCCCACACCGATCCGAGAAGTGTCTATACGCCAACTATAATCAACTACAGAAAATATTGATACCGTCGTCGGACGAAGCGTTCCTGGGAGGCGCCCGCGTGTTGGCATCCGGGGTGGGGATGCACCCGCGGCTATAGCCTCCACCCGCAGCGTTCTTCGATCAGCCGTGTCTTTCCCGTCAGTGTACGTTTACCAGGAGCGTTCCGTCGATGCGGACGGTCCGCTCCCCGTCGGGCGTCGGAACGGTGTAGGCGACGCCATCGGCCGACGGCTCTACGGGCCATCGGAGCATCTCGCATAACTCCCGATACCCAGGTGCAGCAGGATTGTATCCCCTGGCAGCGAGCGTTTCGGCGATCGCCGGGTGGCTGTGTGCGGCGAACATCGGCACGAACACGCGATAGAGCCGACAGGTGCGACAGACAGCCTCCCCGATGGTCCCGGGTTCGGTCCGACAGGTCGAACAGAGTCCGTCCTCCGGAACGGCGTGTTCGGTACAGACCTCGAGATCGAGATCTATACGACCCGCACAGACTGGACAGACGTCGGCCCGCAGCATGCCGAGTTCGGCGAAATAACTGATGCAGGTCGATCGAACGAGCCCTTCGGGCGTTCGACCCGCGAGCCCGGCCGGTGGCATCGGCAGGGCCGTGATCGCGCCACCGTCGGCGTCGACGGCCCCATCACATTCCGTACAGCGCGTATAGAGGCGATCGTCGTCGTACGACACCGCGATCGGCGAGTCGCACCGATAGCACGTCTCGTCGACGACGACCGGCCCGAACGAGGCTTCCTCGGTGACTGACCCGGCCAGAATTGCCCGGACGATGTGCGAGCCAGCCCGCCGGATGACGTACCCGCCGTCGACGCGGGCGATGAAGGGTCCGACGAGCTGATCGAGATGGTAACTGAAGTTCCCGCTGTCCGGCGCCCCGACCGCCGCCTGGAGCGTCGAAAACGACACCGGCCCGTCCCGCTCGATTCCCTCACTGCGCGTCCGGCGCCACACCGCTTTGAGGATCTGTATTCGCGTCTCGTTGCCCAACAGCGCGAACGCGTCGTCCGCGGCCATCTCCTCACTCCCGTCCATGCACCGTCGTGTGCCGGCTTCGAATAAAAAGTGTCAGCCAGTCTCGCCCCCCGAGTTCGCCGTCGGATCGCTGCATTGAGAGCTGCTGGCACTCACTCGGCGACAGCGCGAGCCGACTCGACGCTTTTATCGTCCTGAATCAGCGCCTCGACGAAGAGTTCGCCCGCCTTGAACGACGACCTGACCATCGGTCCCGAGGCGCAGTACAGAAAGCTGAACTCCCCTTCGGCGACGCGCTTCCAGACGTCGAACGTGTCCGGGTGGACGTACTCGAAGACCTCCAGGTGCGACCGGGAGGGCTGGAGATACTGGCCGAACGTGACGATATCGATGCCGATCTCCGAGAGATCCGAGAGCGTCTGGTACACCTCGTGGTCGTACTCGCCGACGCCGAGCATGAGGCTCGTCTTGGCGTAGGCGTCCGATTCGGCGATCCGTTCGAGCACGGACAGCGACTGCTCGTAGCCGGCCCGCCGGTCGCGGACGGGCCACTGAAGACGTTCGACCGTCTCGACGTTGTGGGCGACGACGTCGGCCCCGGCATCGATGATCGCCTCGACGGCCGCGAGATCGCCTTGAAAATCGGGGATGAGCGCCTCGACCAGGATCTCGGAGTCGTGCCGTTTGATCGCCCGGATCGTCTCGGCGAAGTGGCCGGCACCGCCGTCATCGAGGTCGTCCCGATCGACCGAGGTCAACACGACGTAGTCCAGCCCGATCTCGGCGACCGCTGCCGCGACGTTCTCCGGCTCGTCGGGATCCAGCGGCTCCATGCCGCCTGTCTCGACGTCACAGAAATTACAGCCCCGTGAGCAGCGCTCGCCCATGAGCATGAACGTCGCTGTCCCGGGGCCATCCCGCCCGCTCCAGCATTCGCCGAGGTTGGGACAGTTCGCCTCCTCACAGACAGTGTGGAGGTTTCGATCCCGGAGCGTCGATTTGATCTCTGTGAACCGCTCGCCGCTCGGCGGGCGGGATTTCAGCCACTCCGGTTTGCGCGGCCGACTGCTCATATCCCCTCCTTCGGACTGCCGAACCAAAACGTATCGGGTCGGCGAGATTTCTCTCGCCCGGCCCCGCGCCGAATCGGACGGGACGGAAACGCCTATACGCTCGGCACCCTCGGTTTTCCCCGTGGCAGGTCGCACGGAATACGAGACCGGAGTCGCCGTCGAAGACGTCCTCCCGGCGTTCGCCGACGCCTTCCCGTTCGAGTCGTTCAACCGGATGCAATCGGAGGCCCTGCCGGCAATCGTCGAACGCGACGACAACGTCGTGGTCAGCGCGCCGACCGCGAGCGGGAAGACGGCGCTCGCGGAGGCCGCCATCTGTCGGGCGCTCGATGCCGGCGGCACCGCGTTGTTTCTGGCGCCGCTCCGGGCGCTGACCAACGAGAAGGAATCCGAGTGGGAGCGTTTCGAGTCGCTCGGCTACTCGGTCTACGTCGTCACCGGCGAGCGCGACCTGACGCCTCGGCGCGCCGAACGCGCCGACATTCTCGTGATGACACCCGAGAAGGCCGACTCGGCGACCCGAAAGCACGACTCTCCCCGGTACTCGTTTATGACGGACATCGACTGCTGTGTCATCGACGAGGTTCACCTGCTCGACTCGGACCGCCGCGGGGCCGTCCTGGAGGTGACAATCTCTCGGCTGCGGCGGCTCTGTGCCCCCCGTATCGTCGCGCTGTCGGCGACGATGCGGAACGTCAGCGACGTCGCCGAGTGGCTCGACGCGCCCGCGGACTGTACGTTCGCGTTCGGCGAGTCCTACCGGCCGGTGCCGCTGTCGGCGACCGTCGAGACGTACGCCCACGGCGACAACGCCTTCGCCGACAAGTACCGGCGGCTCTACCGGGCGCTCGATCTCGCACAGCCCCACATCGACGACGGCGGGCAGGCGCTCGTCTTCGTCGCCTCCAGACAGGACACCGTCCGGGCCGCCGAAAAAGCCAGAGACGAACTCGCCGAACGCGACGTCGAGATCAGTTCTCGGGGCGATTACGATTTCCATACGGACGCCCAGGAACTGGAAAACGATACGCTCCGCCAGTCGGTCGTCGACGGCGTTGGCTTCCATCACGCCGGGCTCGCGAAAGAGGACAAGGACCGCGTCGAAGACTGGTTCAAGCAGGGGAAGATCCAGCTGCTGTTTTCGACGTCGACGCTGGCGTGGGGCGTGAACCTCCCCGCCCGGTGTGTCGTCATCCGCGACACCAAACTGCACGACCCCCTCGAAGGAGAGGTCGACATGAGCCCGCTCGACATCCTCCAGATGCTCGGGCGGGCCGGACGTCCCGGCTACGACGACGCGGGGTACGCCCACGTCATCTGTGACGGGGCGGACGCCGACAAGTACCGACGACTGCTCGCGGATGGCAAGCCGATCGAGTCCCGACTCGCCGAGGAACTGGACACCCACCTGAACGCCGAGATCGCCCTCGGCGTCGTCGACGACATCGAGGACGTGATGTCGTGGCTCGAAACGACGTTCTACTACACGCGGGCCGAGAGTGCGCCGGATCAATACGACGACAGCGCCTCGCTCCGGGACCGCGTTTCAGCGACGCTCCAGCGGCTCGTCGAGGGCGGGTTCGTCGATCAGTCCGGACTGGAAATCGAGCCTACGGCGCTCGGTCGGCTCACCTCGCAGTTCTACCTCCGGCTCGACACCGCCGAAGCGTTCTACGCCCTCTGTGAACGGGCGAACGACGGGGAGACGGCGGCACTCGACGAGGCAGCCGCGCTCCGGACCGTCGCCGATGCGGCCGAGTTCGACAGCGTCTCGGCCCGGCGCGACGAACGCGAGACGTTCGGGGCTGTCCTCGGCGGTGAGGGCGAGGCCCTCGATCCCGGGAACCGGAAAGTACTCGCGATCCTCCGGGCCGGGATGTCCGGGACGACACCGGGAGAACTCCAGAGCGATGCGTGGGTCATCAGACGAAACGGGCTGCGCTTTCTGGCGGCGCTGCGAGCCTTCTGTGAACGGTTCGCCGCGCCCCGGGATGCGAATCTCGTCCGCCGTATCGAGGCCCGGGTCGAACACGGGGTCTCTAGCGAGGCCGTCGGGCTGACTGCCATCGGCGGCGTCGGGGCGGGACGCGCCCAGAAGCTAGCTCGCGAGGGCCTGACGGATCCGGGCGACGTCCGAGCGGCCGGCATCGACGGGCTCGTTTCAGCCGGGCTCTCTGAGGGCGTCGCCGAGCGCGTCCTCGAACAGGCTCGCGAGTTGCCGGCCGTCTCCATCGAATGGTCGGGAATCCCCGACGCCATCGACGCCGGCGAGAACACGATGGCGGACGTGACGGTCAGAAACGACGGCGACGGCGCGCCGGCCGGTGTCAGAATCACCGTCAACGGCGTCGAAATGACGGCCGAAACGCGGTATCTCGGCGAAACGACCCTGCCTGTCGGCGTCTTCGGTGCCGACGCCGACGGACTCGACTACGAGGTCGAGGTCGTCTTCCCGGAACTCCCGCTTTCGCCCGTCACCGAGCACCGGACGGTCCGGGTCAGTCGCTGAGGCCGTCCCTCCGTCCCCACGCCCTCTCCCAGTCGTTTCGAGAACTGAAACCGATGTAACCCGTATGTATGCCGGCCGCGTTGGTTCCCGTATGGGTCGTTCATAATGGGCAACGAATCGACTGTACTTATCGTCGATGACGAGCCCGATCTCGCTGATCTGTATGCGGCCTGGCTCCGCGACGAGTACGATGTCCGGACCGCCTACGGGGGAGAGGAAGCCACCGCGGAGCTCGAATCGGGGATCGACGTCGCACTAATCGACCGGTTGATGCCGCGGATGTCAGGCGACGAACTCCTCTCACACATCCGCGAGGCGGAGTACGACTGTCGTGTCTCTATCGTGACGGCCGTCGAGCCCGACTTCGATATTATCGAGATGGGCTTCGACGAGTACATTGTCAAGCCGGTCCAGCGCGCCGAGATCAATGAGGTCGTCGACGCGCTTTTGACTCGCTCGGAGTACGAGGACAAACTCCGAGAGTTCTTCGCGCTGGCGTCAAAGCGGGCAGCGTTGCGGACCGAAAAGTGTCCCCGAGAGCTTGAGAATAGTACTGCCTACGCGGAGTTGACCACGGAATTTGAGCGGCTGCGGACGGATCTAGAGCGAACGGTCGATCAGCTACGTCCCCGCGATCTCGATGCCGAGATGCGACAGCTGGACCGGGCGTCTTCCCAATTTGATTAATAAACGACCAACGCGAGATACAGCTGTCCGATCCCTGCGAGTATCATCACGACACCTGCGAGCTGTTTTAACCGGCCGGAGTACGTCATCAGTCGCCCGGCGTTCGTCAGCAAACCCATGCCGGTCGCGATAGTAGTCGCGATCATCAACACGGCGACGGTCCCGGCGTAGGTGGCGACGAGGAGGACGGAGATTTCGGCCGGGAGCGTGAGCGCCCGGGCGACGACCGCGAGAAAGATCGGTGCGACACAGCCGGCCCCGGCCAGTGCGTAGCCCGCCCCGAAGAGGCCGAACCCGAACACGCTCGCGCGCCGTTTCGGCAGCGGTATCGAAATAGAGGGGCTCCGTCCGGTCACGACGAGCAGTCCAAAGACGATGAGTAGCCCCCCGACGAGCGATTCGAACACCGTGATGTTCGACAGCGTCGCGTTGCCGACCCGGACCGTAGCGCCGGCGAGTACGGCGAACGTGGCGAGAACGCCGATCCCGGCCGCGAGGCCGCGGGCGCCCGCACCGGCGATCGAGACCTCGTCGGCCTCGGTCTGATTCACGTAGAAGCCGACGTAGCCGGGCAACAGAGGATACGCACACGGCGAAAAGAACGTGGCGACGCCCGAGGCGAGCGCGAACGGCACGTTCGTCACGAGCGTGGCGTCAGTCATCTATCCAGAACGCGTTCGATCTCCGTGACGAGTTCGTCGGCCGTGTGGACGCCGGACTCGGACCACTGAATCCGCCCCGAGACGTCGAGCACCACAGCGGTCGGATAGGCGCTGACGTTTAGTTTGGCGGCCAGTTCCGCGGTCGGATCCGCACCGACCAGCCAGTCGCCGTCGTTTTCGATCCACCAGTCGGCGATCTCCGATTCAGTCACCGATCGGCCGACGGCTTCGGTCGTCACCGAAATGAACCGCACGTCGTCGCCCACGCGATCGCTAGCTGTCCCGAGCGCTGGCATCTGCTCTGCACACGGCGGGCACCACGTCCCGAAGAAATCGACGAACGTCGGCTGCTCGGTTGCGGGGACCGTCACCTCGTCGTCCCGGCTCCCGGGCGCGTCGATGGTCTCGATCGTCATCGGCTCGATGACCTCGGTCTCGTCACCGCCCTTGTCCGTGTCGCCGTCGCTTCCCGTTGTCCCGCCTGTTCCGCCGTCGTTGCTGTCGAACACTGAGGGAGTCGCACCGGCCGCGAAGAGCCCGGCGCCGCCCACTACAGCCGCGCTCCCGATGCCGGCGACGAGCTGTCGGCGGCGCATCTTATGCGGTCACCACCTGTTCGAAGTCGTTTACGACGGTCTCGATATCGACGCCCGCGCCGTTCGGATAGGCGCGTTCGACGATGCCGCGATCGTTGGCAAGAAGGATCAGCCCGTAGTGCGGGAACTGATACTCAAGGTTCTCGTAGTTGTCGGCGGGTGCCTTCTCGATCACCAGCCCGAACTCCTCCTCGTAGAGTGTCTGTCCCGCCTCGTAGCTCTCGGGTCTGAGGAAATGCCAGTTCCCGGTTTCGAGGTTTACGCCCTGCTGGCTCGCGTAGTCTTCGAGGACGGGTGCCGTGTCCCGTTCGGGGTCGAACGTGGCCGCGAGGAACGCGGCGTCGTCGCTGTAGCCTCCCTCAGCGGCGACTTCCTGGGCGCGTCTGAGCCGGAGGACAAGCGCCGGACAGACGCCGTCCGGACAGTTCGTATAGAAGAACGTCAGCAACACGGCCCGCTCGCCATTGAAATCCTCCGTCGCGATTTCCTCGCCGGCGATCGGGTCGGGGAGTTCGATCGCCGGGAGTTCGTCCCCGTGGCTCGGATGTGCGGCCGCGCTCAGATCCTGCTCGGGGGGATCAAGCACCGTTCTGTCTCCGCCTAACACGCCGAGACAGCCGGCAGTGGCGACGACGCCGGCGCTGGCGATCGATCGCAGCGAATCGCGGCGGTTCATATTTGGAGGATACGTCTTGCTGCCAATGGGTGTTGTGGTCCGTCCTTCTAGCTCGGATCAACGTCAGACGATCGCCGCGACCGTCTGGCCGGCGATCACTGCCGAGAGCGCGAACAGTAGTGTTCCGCCGGCGTTCAGGGCGACGGCGGCCAACTGGCCGTCTTCGACGAGTCCGACTGTCTCGACGGCGAACGAAGAGAACGTGGTGAACGCACCGCAGAATCCGACGCCGAGCGCGAGCCGCGCCGGCCCGTTGAGCCCGAGCCCGAGGACCACCCCGAGTGCGAAGCTCCCGGCGACATTGACGGTGAAGACGCCGAGTGCGGACCGGCTGATCGCTCGCGAGACTGCGTACCGCGAGACCGCGCCGAACGCCCCGCCGACACCGACCGCGAGAAGCGTCACGAGCGCCATCGGATCACCTCCCTGGCGAAAAGTACCGCGAGAAAGCCGAGCGCGTAGTTTCCGACGATATTGACGGCCGCAAGCGTTGGATCGAGAGCGACTGTCTCCGTCGCGAACGTGCTGTAGGTGGTAAACGACGACACGAATCCCGTCGAGACGACGAGCCGGATCTGATCGGAGAGCGCCCCTCGCGCTTCGGCGCTGTAGACGACGCTTCCGAGCAGAAAGGCGCCGACGACGTTGACGGCGAGCGTTCCCCACGGAAACGTCGCCGGGAGAACGACCGCAACCCCGTGTCGACTCGTCGCCCCGGCGAACCCACCCAGCGCGACCAGCGCGATGTTCCGGCCCTCCATACCGGCTTCTCCGGCCGGAGGAACTGCAAGCTTGCGATTGGCTCTTGCTCACTCCGAGTGGTCTGATTGGTACCCGGGTCGACCCAGCCCGCCGGTCGGCACTGTCACAGTCGTCGCAAGGCGGATCCCCGCCCGTTTGCGAGCGAGTGACCTACTTTCCGAATCAGTACTCCGTACCCTCCTGGAATCCAGGTGCCAGCCCCGTATGCCGGATGCCGCTTTGGCTCTGTATCTCAAACTCGTACACTTTGACATTCCCCGACGTACTGGCGTTCCGGAACAGTTCCGGTCGCCACGCGGCCGTCAAGAGGTCCTCCAGTTCGGACCACTCGTCTTCGGGGACCTCGGTTAGCTCACCGGTCAACAGAGCGCTTTCCCAGTTGAACATCGTCTCGACCGAGTAGACAAGAAACCGAGCGCGGTCTGCTCGCTCGGTGAGGGCGGCTTTCCGGCTGGACGAACCGAGGAGATAGGTGAAATACAGACTGGAATCGCCGTCGAACGCGAACGACATCGGGAGCAGGTACGGCGCTCCATCCATCGGTAGTCCAAGCACGCCCGTCGACTGCGTATCGATAAATGCCCGGATCGCGTCGTCGTCCATCTGTTCGAGCCCGTACTCCTGTAACTGTGCTATTGACATACTATACCACTCGTACGAGAGCCATTAATGCTACTTCCCGTGTCTTACGGAGTGAGACAGCTGTTATACCGGGTCTTCGCTGTGTAAGGCCTGCTACCAAGGTCGCTGTCGTCGCTGTCTGGCTCCGGACATCCGAACGTTAACCATTATCGGTGTACTTATGTGGACGCTCCTAGCCACAGATGTGTACAGGCATGCGCATTAACGACACACGGTGCCAGATACGGCACCCGATCGACAAAATCGTACGGGGGACCGCGGATGTCCGGTGAAACGAGCGAGGCGGTCGACCTCGAGTACCCCTCCAGCGGCTGGATGGGATTTTTCAAGAACCACTTCGGCCCCTCGATGCTGTGGGCGCTGATCAGTATCGGCGGCAGCCACATCGCTGTCGGCCCCGAGTTCGGCGCGACGTTCGGCCTCTATGCCGTGTGGATCTTCGCGATCATCTACATCGCGAAGTACGGGGCGTGGGAACTCGGTATCCGCTATAACTATGGGGCCGGTGGCAATCCCGTCGAAGCCTACGACCAGTTACCGGGGCCGAAAAACTGGATGCAGTGGTTCACGGTACTCGTGTTCGGCGTCTTCTATATCGCGATCGTCGGTGCCGTCGGGATGGGTACGGCGGCGATCGTCGCGTTCCTGACGCCGCTTTCGGTGCCGCAGGCCTTCGTCGTCTTCGTCGGCGGCGCCGGTGTTCTCGTGTTCTTCGCCCGGTACAGCCTGATAGAGAAGATCCTGGTCGGGTTCACGATCGCGCTCGGTGTGTTGCTCGTCGTCGGCGTGATCGTCGGCCCCCCGTCACCGGACGTCGTGACGGAGACAGCGTTCTCTCTCGATCTCACCGGTGATCGAACCGTCACGTTCGTGGCGCTGTTCGCCGCGGCCGCGGGCTTTGCGCCGACCGGGTTCAGCACCAGCGTCCTGATCGGAAGCTGGAGCATGGCTAAGGGCGAGGGCGCAGGCCAGCTCAAACAGCAGGGGCTCGATCCCGAAGACGAGCAGTACCACGACTACATCGCTCAGTGGATCAAGACCGGCCGTCGGGATTTCAACATCGGCTACGCGTTCAGCTTTATCCTGTTGGCCACGATGGTTATTCTCTCGTCGAACGTCCTCTATCCGAACCCGCCAGGTGACGGGCGGTTCGCGGTCGCGATCGGACAGATCCTCTCGGAGTCCTTCGGCGAGTGGTCCTTCTGGGCGATGATGATCGGCGCCTTCGCGGCGCTGTATTCGACGATCATCACTCTCCTCGACGGTGCCTCGCGCGCCGTCGGCGACGTGCTCCCGATGGCGATGGACAACGACGACATGAACAGCGACCTCATCCGTCGGATCGTGCTGACGTTCGTCGTCGTAATCAGCAGCGCTACTGTGTACGTTCTCGGGAACATCCCCGTGACGTTCATCCTCTATATCGCCGCCATCCTGGCGGTGACGGAGATCGTCTTCTTCCCGGCGAACTGGTACGTGGTGAAAAAGAACCTCCCCGAGCGGTTCCATCCGACGACTGCCTGGAACGTCTACTACGTCTTCGCGCTGCTCGCGGTGCTTATCTTCGGTGCGATGGGCGCCGCCGTCCGTCTGGGCATCGTCCCTCAGTTGATCGATCTCCTCCCCTGATCGGGAGCGCTTCCGTTCTGTTCCGTCGCCCTCAGCCCCTAATTTAATTCGACCAGACACCGTGTTCGGGGTATGGACGACGAACGCCTCCCGAGTCGGGATCTGACTGAGGGCGTCAAACGTGCCCCAAACCGGGCGATGTTGCATGCCATGGACCTCGACGACGAGGACCTCCAGCGGCCGATGATCGGCGTCGCCAACACGGCCGCCGAGATCACCCCCTGCAACGCCCACCTCGACGAGGTGGCCGCGGCGGCGAAAGCGGGCATCGAGGACGCTGGCGCCGTTCCCATCGAGTTCGGGACGATCACGATCTCGGACGGCGTCTCGATGGGCCACGAGGGCATGAAGGCCTCGCTGATCTCTCGGGAAGTGATTGCCGACTCCGTCGAGCTCGTTGCCTTCGGCGAACGCCTCGACGCCCTCGTCGGGGTCGCAGGCTGTGACAAGAACCTCCCAGGAATGCTGATGGCCGGCGCCCGGTTGGACCTGCCGACAGTGCTTCTGTACGGCGGCTCGCGCCCGACCGGAACGTTCCAGGGCGAAGAAGTAAGCGGCGTCGAGGTCGTCGAGGGCGTCGGCGCGGTGTTGGGCGGCGACATGACTGAGGCGGAACTGACGGAGTTAGAACAGTCGGCCTGTCCGGGCGCCGGATCGTGTGCGGAGATGGCGACCGCGAACACGATGGCGACGATCGCCGAGACGATCGGGATGGCGCCGGTCGGGTCGGCCTCTCCGGCCGCTGAAACCGACGAACGGCAGGCCGTCGCCAGGGAGTGCGGCGAGCGCGTCGTCGCCGCACTCCAGTCGGGCCTTCGGCCGAGTGATATCCTCACTCGACAGTCGTTCGAGAACGCCATCGCGGTCCAGGCCGCCATCGGCGGTTCGACCAACGCCGTCCTGCACCTGCTCGCGCTGGCCGCGGAAGCCGACATTGAATTGGCGCTCGAAGCGTTCGACGAAATCTCCACTCGAACACCGCATCTCTGCAATCTCAAGCCCGGGGGCGAGTACACCATGCACGACCTCCATCGCAACGGCGGCGTTCCGGCGATTTTGCGGTATCTGCTCGATAGCGGCTACATCGACGGGGAAACGATGACGATCACCGGGGAAACGCTGGCCGAGGCTGTCGATCGGGCCGACCCGCCAACGCCGGATCCCGCGGTCGTCCGGCCGCCGGACGATCCAATCGATGACGAGGGCGCGATCGTCGTTTTGCGAGGCAACCTGGCGCCCGAGGGCGCAGTGTTGAAAGTGACCGGGAAACACGACTACCGGTTCGAGGGCCCGGCCCGGGTGTTCGACGGCGAAAACGAGGCGTTCGCGGCCGTAGAGAACCGCGACCTGGACGGCGGCGAGGTCCTCGTCATCCGCAACGAGGGCCCCCGTGGCGGCCCCGGGATGCAGGAGATGCTCAGCGTCACCGCGGCGATCGTCGGCGCGGGCTACGACGACGTGGCGCTCTTGACTGACGGCCGCTTTTCGGGTGCGACCCGCGGCCCGATGATCGGCCACGTCGCCCCCGAAGCGTTCGCCGGCGGGCCGATCGCGGCGATGGAGGACGGTGATCGGATCACGATCGACGTCCCCGACCGCACCTTGGCGGTCGATCTCTCCGCTGACGAGATCGAATCGCGTCTGGACGGCCGGGAACGCCCCGAGCCCGAGTACGGCCGCGGCGTTCTGGCGAAGTACCCCTCGATGTTCGCTTCCGCTGCGGACGGGGCCGTGACCAGACCATGCTCCGGTTGGCGGGAGTGAC
>Ga0102939_1000144_pt1 | contig 23834 bp, 20 predicted proteins | sample SalPon2_B_H2O_MG_FD_78214 | JGI IMG/M metagenome (GOLD analysis project Ga0102939, IMG submission 78214) | Salt pond water microbial communities from South San Francisco under conditions of wetland restoration - Salt Pond MetaG R2_B_H2O_MG | ecosystem: Environmental > Aquatic > Non-marine Saline... | reverse complement strand
GACCACGACCACGACGACCACAACGACCACGACGACCACGACGAACACGACGACCACGACGACCACGAACAGTAACCGACTGACGAGCGAGAGCGCCGGAGGCCGTCAGCGGGTGCACCGCCCCGCATAACCGCCGAGAGCCGAACTTTGATGAGGCGGCCAGTCGACGCGGACGCATGGTAACCGACCGCCTCGTCGCCCACTGCGAGGCCGCCGACGGCGACCGCGACGGACTCTCCGAGCACGTCCTCGACTGGCTCGCGGTGACGGTCGGCGGGGCGGCGCACGCCGACTCCTCGCCGGCGATACTCGACGGGATCGACCGGATCGCCGGCCCGACTCCGGACCCGGAGACGGACGCGACCGCGACGGTCCTCCCGAGCGGCGAGCGGCTGACCCCGGCCGACGCCGCGTTCGCGAACGGCGCGCTCGCGCACAGCCTCGACTTCGACGACACGCACCTCCCCTCCTCCCTGCACCCCGGCGCGCCGACCGTCGCCGCCGCGCTCGCGGCCGCCGAGGGCGCCGGCGCGAGCGCCGACCGGTTCCTCGCCGGCGTCGCCGCCGGCTACGACGTCGCCTGCACGGTCGGCGAGGCGGTCGGACCGGACTCGCACTACGACCGCGGCTTCCACGTGACCGCCACCTGCGGCACCTTCGGGGCGGTGGCGGCCGCCGGCGTGGTCCGAGCCCTCGACGCGGGCGCGCTCCGCGACGCGTTCGGGATCGCGGGGAGTCAGGCGGCCGGATCGCTCCAGTTCCTCGCGAACGGCGCCTGGAACAAGCGGCTCCACCCCGGACTGGCCGCCCGCCGAGGGATCGAGGCGACCGACCTCGCGGCCGCGGGCGTCGTGGGCGCGGCCGACCCGCTGGACGGCGACTACGGCTTCCTCTCCGGGTACAGCGACGACCCGAACCCGGCGGCGTTCGATCGCCTCGGCGAGCGCGACGCGGTCGCGGAGACCGGCCGCAAGCCGTACCCCTGCTGTCGGTACCTCCACCCGGCGATCGACGCCCTCCGCGAGATCGCGCCGGCGGTCGACCCCGCGGCCGTCGAGTCGGTCCGGATCGCGATCCCGAGCGCGGGCGTCCGGCTCACGGGCGACCCAGTCGAGTCGAAACGGCGCCCGGAGAGCTTCGTCGACTGCCAGTTCTCGGCGCCGTTCGTCGCCGCGCTCGTCCTGACCGAGGGGTCGGCGGGCGCCGGGGAGTTCCTCCGCGCCGTCGGCCGGCTGGACGAGCCGCCGCGGTGGGACGACCCGGCGCTCCGGCGGCTGATGGACGCGACGAGCGTGACGACCGACGAGGCGGTCGAGGAGCGCTTCCCCGAGGAGTGGGGGGCCGAGGTGCGCGTGACGGCCGCCGGCGAGACGCACGAGCGATCGGTCCGGATCCCCCTCGGCGAACCGGCGAAGCCGATGTCGGACGCGGAGGGTCGCGCGAAGGTGACCGGGCTCCTCGCCGACACCGGCGTCGATCCCGAGCGGCTCGCCGACGCGGTGGCGTCGCTCACCGGCGAGAGAGACGAGAGAGGGTCGGTGGCGTCGCTCGTGGACGCGGCGACCGTTTCGTAAGCGCCGAACGGGATCGGGAGTCCCCGCTCGCTCGCGCCGCGCGGCGCTACTCCTCGCCGTTCGGCTTCCCGACGATCACCGGCCGGTCGGCGTTGAGGAGGACGGTCTGGCTGACGCTACCGAACAGCGCCTTCCCCACCGGCGAGCGCTTTCGCATGCCGATGGAGATGGCGTCGACGTCCGCGTCGGTCGCGACCGTCAGGATCGCCTCGGCCGCGTCACCGACGTGGATCTCGCGGGCGTGCTCGATCCCGAGGTCGTCGAGGCGCGCCTCGACCGCCTCCAGCGACTCAGGGATCCCGCGGAGGTCCTCGATAGATTCGTTGACCTCCTCGATGATGCTGGACCCCGCCTCGTCGGCCGGCGCGTCGACCTCCTCGTACACGTGTAACACCGTCACGCGGACGCCGTCGGGATCGACCGGCAGCGACTCCAACAGGTCGACTTGGGACTGCGCGCGGTCGGTCTCGATGTCGATCGGCAACAGGACGTGGTACATGCGGCACGGTTGATCGCGGTGGATCTTAAAACGCCACGTCGGGGCGTCGCTCCCGTCTCGGGGTTTCGGCGCGAGGCGCTCGCGCCGTCGACGAGACCGCCCTCAGTCCTGCACCGTCGCGAACCGAGAGACCGCGGCCGCCGAGAGCGCGCCCATCGCGGCGATGCCGGCGAGGACGACGAACAGCTCCCGCGGGCCGGCGCGGGTGAGGGCCCAGCCCGCGATGGCCGCCCCGAACGAGCCGACCCCGAAGATGCCGAGGTAGGTGTAGCCGAAGGAGATGCCCCGCGCCTCGCTCGGGGAGTAGGCCGCGACCGTCGCCTGCGAGAGCGGCTGAACCGTGAACAGCGTGACCCCGAGCGCGAGCGAGACGAGGAGGAACGTCACCGTCCCCCCGCTGGCGGGAACGAAGAGGAGCGCGAGCCCGGCCAACGCCGTCATCAGCACTATCAGCCCCCGTTCCGGCGGCATCCGGTCTGCGATGCGGCCCCCGAGGTACTGCCCGAACACGCCGACCGTCAGGATCGCGACGTACAGATACCGCGCGACGTCGAACTCCTCGGCGTACGGGCTCTCCGGATCGATTAGCTGGACGTCGATCAGGCCGCCGAGGACCTCGCCGAGGAGGTCCGGCAGGAAGGTGAGGAACGTCCGGTAGTAGAGCCCGCTGAACGTGACGAACGCGAACACGATCAGGAACCCGCCCGCGATCAGGACGCGCGTGTCGTCGGCGATGGTCGACAGCGACACCTCGCCCTTGGCGCCGCCGGATCCGGCGGCGGCCGAGTCGTCGCCGCCGTCGGCGGCCGCGGCGTCCGGGAGGGCGGCGTCGACGTCGACCGTTGCCCCGTAGGCGGCGACGACGATCGCCGGCAGCGTGAGCGCGGCCGCGACGATCCGCCAGTCGAACGCCAGGAGGAGCAGGGCGGTCGCCAGCGGGCCGAGCGCGATGCCGAGGTTGCCGCCGATCCCGTGGTAGCCGAGGGCGGTCCCCCGCTGGTCCACCGACTTCGAGAGCAGCGACAGCCCCGCGGGGTGGTAGACGCTCGCGGTGACGCCCCAGACGCCGATCGCGAGCGCGAGCGCGATGAGGTTGGGCGCGACGCTCACGAGGAGGAACGACCCGGCCATCCCCCCGAGACACGCGAGGATGACCGGCTTGGAGCCGAACCGGTCGACGACGATGCCGCCGGGGAGGGCCCCCACGCCGAACAGCCCGTATCCGATCGTCGAGACGAGGCCGAGGGTCGCCGCCGTCGTCGAGAACTCCGAGATCCACACCGTCAGCAGTATCGGGATGGAGAGCTCGTAGGTGTGGACGAGTCCGTGCGAGCCGGCGGTGAACGCCACGATACGTCGCTCGGCGGAGTCCATTACGCCGGCGTTCGCCGCGGGTCGGGATAGCTTCGGGGGTAGCTGCCGGGGTTGCCGCGAGGCGCCGGCGACGGGTCGGCTCGCCGCGCCGTCACTCGCCCATCGCCGTCTCGCCGACCGGGGGGTCGGTGCGGATGACGCCCGCGACGAGGACGGCCCCGACCAGACAGACGACCGCGAGGAGCGTCCAGCTCGCGCGGTAGTCGAGCGTGTCGGCGAGGTAGCCGAACGCCGGGGGCGCGAACAGCGCGCCCGAGGTCAGCGCCAGCTGACAGCCGGCCGTCGCGCTCCCCATCTGGTCGGCGGAGACGAGCGTCGCCATACAGGAGTAGTAGACCCCCGTGAAACCGAGGACGAAGAAGCCGAGCGCCGCGAAGGCGATTCCCGCGTTCGCCTGCGTCGTCGTCCGCGCCACGACGAGGAACAGGCCGGCGCCGGCGAGGATCTGGACGAGGAGGATGCCCCCGATCCGCGTCTGGGGGTCGCCGGGGAGCGCGTCGGAGAGCCACCCGCCGAGGAGCCGGCCGCCGCTCCCGAACAGCTGCACGACCGCGAGCACGACGCCGCCGAAGGCGACCGACCCGCCGATCGACTCCTCGACGTACAGCACGGTGTACCCCGTGGTCGTGAACAGCGCGGCGCCGAGGAACAGCCCGGAGGCGGCCAGCAACAGGTACGCCCGGTTGTTCGCCAGCCCGCGGAGGTCGGGGTAGCTGGCCGTGCCGCCGCTCCCGCCGCGGTAGAGCGCGTAGAAGCCGACCGCGACGACGATCCCGAGCGCGGCGGCGATCAGGAAGCCGATCTGCCAGAAGAAGTACCCCGCGAGCCCCGTGACGAGGAGCGCGCTGATCCCGCTGCCGCCGGTGACGCCGACCTGCTTGATCCCCATGGCGGTGTTCTGCTTGCCGGGCGAGACGCTGTCGTACACGGCCTTGTTCGTCCCGGGCATGGCGGTGCTGTACACCGAACCGAGGAGGAACACGGCCGCCAACAGGAGCGCGTACGACCCGGCGCCGGCGACGAGGAGCATGCCGGCGGCGAGCCCGACGAGCCCGAGCGAGAGGGTGCGCCGCTCGCCGAACCGGTCGGTGAGGGCGCCGACGGGGAGCAGGAAGATCGCGTAGCCGAGCGTGAGCGTCGTGACGACGATCCCGACGCGAAACCGCGAGAGGCCGAACTCGTCCCGGAAGAAGGGCGTGGCCGCGAAGACGGTGTAGTAACAGATGCTCGCCGACACCTGCCAGAGGGTGACGAGCGACACCGCGCGCCAGTAGCTGCGGTCCATCCACCGTCAGCCACCGCGGCCCGTTTCATAAGCGGTCCGCTCTCGGCAACCGGCGGACGCGACGACCACGGGACCGACCTGGACGGCGGCGGCGATGCGGCGAGAGCGGCCGCGAGCCGTCGGTTCGGGGCATCGATCACCACGACGCGAATCCTTATGCGACGCGCCGAACCACGTCAACACATGCCACGTGACTGGCGCGACTCCGTCGACCTCACCGAGCAGCAGTCGCTCGTGCGGCGGAGCATCCGCGACCTCTGTTCGGCGTTCGACGACGAGTACTGGCGGGAGTGCGACCGCACGGCGACGTACCCGCAGGAGTTCGTCGACCAACTCGCGGCGGACGGCTGGCTCGGCATGCTGATCCCGGAGGAGTACGGCGGCGTGGGGATGTCGACGAGCGAGGCGGTGGTGATGATGGAGGAGATCGCCGCGAGCGGCGGCGGGTTCGCCGCGCCGCAGGCGATCCACGGCGGGATCTACAACTCGGTGCCGATCGTGAAGTACGCGGACGAGGAGCTGAAGGCGGAACTGCTCCCGAAGGTCGCCGCCGGGGAGGAGACGATTCAGGCGTTCGGGCTCACGGAGCCGAACGCGGGGTCCGACTCGACGGCGATGGAGACGCGAGCGGAACGCGAGCCGCGGAGCGGCTCGAAACAGAGCGGTGCCACCGCGGAGCGCAAGCCGCGAAGCGGCTCGGAACGGAGCGGCACCACGGCCGACCGCGAGGGCGACGAGTACGTGATCAACGGCGAGAAGGTGTGGATCTCGCGGGTCGAGAACAGCGACTACCTCGTGCTGATGGCCCGCACGACTCCGCGCGAAGACGTGGACAAGCGCACCCGCGGCATCTCCATGATCCTCGTCGACCTAGACGACGCCTATGCAGACGGCCTCGAGATCGAGCGGATTCCGAAGACGGCGAGCCGCGCGGTCCACTCGTATCAGCTCTACTTCGACGACGTCCGCGTGCCGGCCCGGAACCTGATCGGCGAGGAGGGTGAGGGGTTCTACCAGGTGCTCGACGGCCTCAACGAGGAGCGGCTCGTGATCGCCGCGGAGTGTCTGGGGCTCGGCGAGACGGCGCTCGAAAGCGGGATCGACTACGCGAACGAACGGGAGGTGTTCGGCGGGCCGATCGGGGCGAATCAGGCGATTCAGCACCCCCTCGCGGAGGCGTACGCCGACCTGCTAGCCGCGAAGAAGGTCATCTACGACGCCGCCGACCGCCTCGACGACCTCGACCGGACGGCCGCCGGCGCCGAGGCGAACGTCGCGAAGTACCTCGCGGCCGAGGCGGCGTTCGAGGCCGCCGACGCCGCGGTCCAGACCCACGGCGGCTTCGGCGTCGCCCGCGAGTACGACGTGGAGCGGTACCTCCGGGAGGCGCGGCTCACCCGACTGGTCCCCGTGACCCAACAGCTCGCGCTCAACTACCTCGGCGAGCGCGTGCTCGGACTCCCGCGGTCGTACTGAAAAAATCCGACGGTGAGGACCGGGGCTTCGCCTACCGCTTCCGCCCGGAGAGGATCCCGGCGGCGCCGCGGAGCGTGCGGAGCGGGTTCGGCCGGCCCACGGCGGTCTGGAGGACGTACAGCGCCACGACCGCGGCTATCGCCCCGATCTGGACGGTCTGCATCGGGTGGACCATCGCGATCACGCCGGCGACGAAGAAGGCCACCCGGAGGCCGTACGTCTGTCCCCGGCCGAAGACGAACTGGTAGTTGATCCCGTGGATGATCGCCAGCGCGCCGACCATCGCGAGGGCGCCGGCCGAGAGGGACGCGTAGTTGAACGTGCCGGAGACGAGCTCCGGGTGGTAGACGAACGCGAAGGGGAGCACGAACAGCGGCGCGGAGATGCGCAACGCCTCCTTACAGCTGCCCCAGAAGCCGCCGCCCGAGATACCGCAGGTGACCGCGACGCAGGTCGCGATCGGCGGCGTCAGCCCGGCCAGGATCGCGGCGTAGAAGACGAAGAAGTGGGCCGCGATCTCCGGGACCGCGAACTGGCTGATGAGCGTCGGCGCGACCAGCAACGCCACGACGGTGTACGCCGCAGTCGTCGGCATCCCGAGCCCGAGGATGATACAGATGATCATCGCCAGCACGAACGCGATGATCGGGATCCCGCCCGACAGATCGAGCAGGGTGAGCGAGATCGCCGTCGGCACGCCGGTCGCCATCAGGATGTCGACGACCCCGTTGATCGCCGCGAGGATGATCGTCACCGGCGCGACGACGATGACGCCCTCGCGGAACCCGTCGACCGTCTGTTCGAGCGTCTCGAACAGCGCCTCCTTGTTGCTCTCGCCGTCGAGCGCCGCCTGGACCTGCGGAATGCCGATCCCGAAGACGATCATCGACACAGCCGTGTACAGCGCAGCGGTCATCACGGTGTACTGCAGGATACCGAGGATGTAGATCAGGATCAGGAGCGGGACCCCGTACTTGATCGACTCCAGTACCATCGTTCGGCGCGCCATCTGATCGCCGATAAGCCCGTCCATCTCCGGGTTCTCGATCTGGGGCGCGGCCACGTAGTGGACCGCGATCGTGATCGAGACGACGAGGACGGCCGCCGGGATCAGCCCGGAGACGATCACGTCGACGTAGGTGATCCCGGTGATGAGCGACGCCATAATGAACGCCCCGGCGCCCATCACGGGCGGAAGCACCTGTCCGGACGTGGAGGCGACCGCTTCGATGCCCCCCGCCGTCTCCGGTTTGATCCCGTTCTCTTTCATCAGCGGAATGGTGAACGAACCGGTCATCCCGGCGTTCGCGGTCTGGCTCCCGTTGACGGAGCCGATGACCGCGCTGGCGACGACCGCGGTCTGAGCGATACCGGAGTCGAGGTACTTCGCCGAACGCACCGCGAGCCTGAGGATCAGGTCGAACGCGCCGTACGCCTTCAGGAGCCCGGCGTACAGCAGGAAGAGGGCGATCCACGCCGCCACGAGACGAGTGAGGAAACCGTAGAACCCGTCGACGCTCACCACGAGGATCCGGAGCATGCGCGTGCCCGAGAGCCCGCCGTGGCTCAGGGCGCCGGGCATGAACGGACCGGCGAACCCGTAGCCGATGCCGATGAGGACGACCGCGAGGAACGTGAGCCCGAACGACCGCCACGTCAGGTAGATCATCGCGAGCGTGAACGCGAACGCCATCGCGAGCTGCGGCTCGGTCGCGCGCCCGACCGTGTCGATCGCGACCGCCTGGTAGTTCACGAAGAGGTACCCGCTGGTCCCGAGCGAGACGAGCCCGGAGCCGACCAGCAGCGCCACCTCGCCCCAGTTGCGCTCGATGAGCGGCTCGTCGAGCTCGGAGATCACGTACAGCCCGAGGATACCGCCCAGGAACGCGACCGCGTACTGGCCGCGGGGCATCAGCTGGGTGTACGAGTACCACATGACGATCATCCAGAACGGGATCGAGAAGGAGATGAGCGCCATCCGGAGGCGTTCCTCTATCCCCGACCCGAGCCGGAGGATGACCGCCGACACGCCCGCGACGCCGAGCACCGCGCCGACGCCGAGGACCGTGGTCGCCGAGTCCTCGATGGCGGTCGCGATCGCGACCGGATCGTCGAACAGGGCGGTCGGGAGCGCGGCGCCGTACGCCCCGGTCAGGAAGTTCGGGATGATCAGGGTCGGCAGGAAGATAACGAGGAACCAGAACGGCAGCGAGAGGAGGTACAGCCAGAGCTGTCTCCGCCCGCGATCGCCGGGGGCGAGTTCGAGGGACTCCTGGTCGTCGAGCAGTCCCTGGTCCGAGTCCTCGGACGGGTCTATCGGATCGGTCGGGTCGTCGGAGTTGGTGGCCATCCGTCGTGAAAGATCGGGGGTGTCGAGGTGGTTACGGGGCCGGTGCTACTCGTCGCCGCGACTCCAGGAGTCGTCCCAGACGTCGTTAGCCTCGAAGAAGTCCGCCACGCCGGCGTGAACGTCGATCTCCGGGATAACCGTCTGGGTCATGGCCTCGGGCGAGTACTCGAGAGTCGTCGGGTCCGACTCCCGCAGCGTGTCTTCGTGTTCGATCGCGAGCCGACAGATCTCCTCGGTCGCGCGCGCCGAGATGTCCGGACTGAACGCCCACTGACCGGCGAGCGACCACGCGGTCAGCGTGTCGGTGTAGGCGGTGACCTCCTGCTCGTACCCGTACGGCTCGATCTCCTCTAAGATCGCGCCGGGGTGGTCCTCGATGACCTGCTTGAACTCGTCGTCAACCTCCAGCAGGTTCAGCCCGCCGCCGCTGCGCACGTCCACCTCCTGACACCAGCCCGAGAGGTTGACGCCGTTGGCGCCGTACAGGCAGAGCGCGTCGACGCGCGCCTCCTCGACGGCGCCCGGGATGTCGCCGGTGTCGACGTTGAGGATGTCGTTCGGCTCCCACACGCCGGCCTCCTTGAGGATCTCCTCGGTGAGCAGTCGCGTCCCGAAGCCGGGTTGGATCGGGTAGATCGTGTAACCGCCCTCGCGGAGGTCGGAGACGGACTCGACGTCGCTGCCGTCCAGTCCGACCCAGTGAATCTGCAGCGACGTGAAGAGGAACCCCTGGTTCGGAAGGGTCTCGACCGGGTCCTCGGCGAACGGACCCTCCTCGTTGAGCGCCTTCGACAGCGAGTTGTTGTCGACGCCCATCGCCGGGATCTGGCCGTTGTCGTACTCGTAGAGGTTCGCGGTCCAGCCCTGCGTCTCCTGGACGGAGATGTTGAGGAAGTCGCTGTGCTGCGAGGCGGCCCGGGCGAGCGCCTGCCCGGCGGCCTGCGTCGAGCTCCCGGTGGAGGTGCCGCCGATCGTGACCGTGACGTCGCCGTCGCCGCCGTCGCCGCCGTCGCCGCCCGAACAGCCCGCGAGGCCGACGACGCCGAGCGTCGCCGCACCTTTCACAACGTCGCGCCGGGTCGTGTTGTCACCATCTATCATGTGGATCGATTCTTCACGCCTATTGATAAAATAGTGTCGTCGAAGACAGAATTCACGGAGGAGACGGCCAGAGAGCGACGGGTACAACTCCAGATAGAGTCAACATCGAGTTATTTCTTAGACAATTGGCCTGAGAAAAATAAACCGAGGGGACGAAAGCCGAGTCACTGCCACGAAAACGCCGTCTCGAGGTCGTGGGGCGTGTTGCCGCCCTCGGCCGCGGCTCGAGCGCGGTACGCGTCGAGCGCGTCGCGGAACGCCGGGTCGGCCACCTCGACGAGCGCCTCGGCCCGTTCGCGCGGCGAGCGCCCGCGGAGGTCCGCGACCCCGTGCTCGGTGACGATCACGCTCGCGTCGTGCTCGGTGTGGTCGACGTGGGGCGTCAGTGGCACGATCCGAGAGACGTCCCCGCCGACCGCGGTCGACGGGAGTGCAACGACGCCGAGCCGGCAGTTCCGCGCGAAGTCGCCCCCGCCCCCGATCCCGTTGACGACGCGGGTCCCCCCGATGTGGGTCGCGTTCACGTTGCCGTAGAGGTCGACCTCGACGGCGCTGTTCACGCCGACCACGCCGAACCGGTCGATCAGTTCGGGGGCGTTCGAGACGTCCGCCGGCCGCAACACCACGTCCTCGGCGTAGCGCTCGACGTCCTCGAAGAGCCGTTCCTGGCCGTCCGCCGACAGCGCCAGCGACGTGGCGCTCGCGCCGCGGAGGTCGCCGGCGTCGAGCATGTCGAGGAGGCCGTCTTGGACGACCTCGCCGACGTACGACACCGGGCGGTCGCCGAAGTCGACGTCCGCGAGCGCGCCCATCAGGGCGTTGCCGAGGCTCCCGACGCCGAACTGGAGGTTCGCCGCCCCGTCGAACAGGGGGTTCCGGTCCAGTTCCGCCTCCAGGAACGCACCGAGGTTCTCGGCGATCGCCTCGTCGGTCGCGGAGACGTCGCGGAACTCGTAGGGGTCGTCCGGGCGGTCGGTCTCGACGACGGCCGCCAGCTTCTCGGGGTCGAACCGGACCGCCGGGCCGTCGGTCTCGCCGAGGGGGTCGTCGAGCGGGATCGGGTCCCGGTGGGGCGGATTGTCGCGGACGTGGACGTCGTGGACGCGCGAGAGTTCGACCGGCTGCGCGCGGTTCACCTCGACGATCAGCCGGTCCGCCGCGCCGACGTAGGCGGGCGTGTGGCCGACCGACGTGGAGGGGACGAGCCAGTCGGGGCCGACGGCCACCGCCTCGACGACGGCGACCGACTCGCCGCGCATCCCGGCTCGGAGCCCGCCGAACCGGACCTCGTCCGCGAGCCGCGAGATGTGGCGGTCGTGGAACTCGATCCGGCCGTCGTTGGCGGCCGCCCGTGAGGTCTCGTTGGGCACGAACGGGTACCGGCGCGCCATGTCTCCCGACTCGACGAGCGCGCGGTCGATCTCGTCGCCGACGCCGCCGCCGGAGACGACGGTGAGTTCGCGCGCGTCGTCGGCCGCGGCCAGCGCCTCGGGGACGAGCTTGGGATAGCCGACCCCGCCGAAGCCGGAGACGAGCAGCGTCGCCGTCGCGGGGACGAGCGCGGCCGCGGCCTCGGGCGAGGCGATGGGCAGGTCCCCGCCGAGCCGGACGTCTGGCACCGGATCGCCGGCTGTCGGGGCATCGGGCCCCTCGGTTCCGGGCGACCGGGTCACTCCAGGTCCTCCGGTTGGGTGCCGATCCCCTCCGGCCACCCCGTCGGCTGCGCCGCGCTCGGTTCGGCGTACGACCGCTTCAACACCATCGGCGTGCGCTCCAAGGAGAGCACGAGTTCGTCGTGCTGGTTGTACGCGCGCAGTTCGGTGGTGACGATGCCGACGTGGTCGCGGGAGGAGGACTCGCGCTTCTCGAGCACCTCCGACTCCGCGAACAGCGTGTCGCCGTGGAAAACGGGCGCGTGGTGGCGGATGTCGTCGTAGCCGAGGTTCGCCGTGGCGTTCGCGCTCACGTCGATGACGCTCATCCCGACCGCCAGCGCGATGACGAAGGTGCCGTCGACGAGGCGCTCGCCGAACTCCGTCTCGGCGGCGTACGCCTCGTTGAAGTGCATCGGATTGAGGTTCATCGAGAGGTTGGTGAACCAGACGTTGTCCGTCTCCGTCACCGTCCGGCCGTACGGGTGCTTGTACACGTCACCGACCGCGAAGTCCTCGTAGTACCGGCCTTCCCACCCGCCGACGATCCGGCGGTCCGTCCCCCCGTCGGCGGCGGCGTCCAGTCCGTCTGTCTCGGCGGCGTCGCCGTCCGTCGGCTCCGATCCACCGCGGTCATGTGTATCGCTGTCGCGAACCATACCGACTACCGACGACGACGGCTCAAAAGAGGGTTGTGTTCGCGGACCTCATCGCCCCGACTAGACGAAGTTGGTCGCCGTGTACCACAGCAGACCGACGGCGATGATGGAGACCACCAGTATCCATCCGACCATGATCGCGCCCATCTGACGGTGGGTGAGGTTCTGGCCCTCGAGGATGTCTGAAACGCTCATAAACGAGCGATTCGCTCAGAGTATATAATGCCTTCCCACGCGGGCGGCGAAGCGATCCGACCGGCGCGGTGTCGCTCGGCGGACGCGCTACCACTCAGCGTACGCGCGGTACTCCGCGCCCTCGTACGCGAGGAGCCACGTCCCGTACGAGTCGTCCACGTCGACCCCCTCGTGCGACCGGAGCCGGTCGACGACCGACCGGAAGGCCTCGTCGTCGTCGAAGTACGCCCCCTCGATGGCCTCCTCGACGACGGCGCGCTCGGCGTCGGAGAGCCCGGAGAGCGTGAACAGGTACCGGTCGCGGACCCGCTCGGCGAACGACTCGACGTCGGGGGCGACCTCGGTGACCTCGTACCGGTACTCGAACTCCTCCGCGGTGCGCGAGTCGACGCGGACCCGGTATCGGTCCCCGTCTCGGACGACCACGTCGTACCGTCGCTCGGGGACGAAGACGGAGTCGTCCCCCACCTCCGCGGCGGTGCCGTACCCGACCCCGACGCCGGTGTCGGCGTCCGGCGGTTCCTCCTCGACGAGAATCGGACGGAGCCGCTCGCGGTCCGTCTCGGGGAGGTCCTCGTAGGCGACCTCGCGGAGGCCGGCGGTGGAGTTCGGCTCGGCCGCCTCGACGACGACCGTGTACACCGTCACCTCGCTACTCGCGACCCGCGTCTCAGAGACCTCGTAGAAGCGCCCGTCTACCCGGACCGCGTTCGTCCGGTCGAACAGGTCGGACCGCCCGCGTCGGGTCGCCGAGCCGTTGTCGCGGGCCAACGCGACGACCTCGTACGCCTCCGATCCGGGCTCCGGCGCCGTCGACACCCACTCCGCGACGGTCTCCGTCGTCGCTTCCTCGAAGTCGAGGACGACCGCGGGATGGCCGCAGCCGGCGAGGGCGACGGAGAGGAGGGCGGTCCCGCTCGCGAGGATCCGACGGCGGTGCATGCGTGAGATGACAGCGATGAAGCACGAAAGCGTTGGGGTCCGGGCGGTGCGGCTCGGCGCCGAGCGGTCCGGTCGGTCGCGCCCGCCGGAGTCCGTTCCGCGAGCGACGGCGTCGCAAGGGCAAAGAGACCACGTCACATACGAACGGTAGACATGGAGGCGCGTCGGTGACTGCCGGTAGCCCCGTTCCCCCCGAGGCGTTCGCGAGCGCGCTCGAGGGGCTCGACGCAGAGGCGTTCGCGGCGTTCGTCGGCGAGGCGTACGCGGCGACCGCCGACGCGGTGGAGGTGAGCGCGCCGCGGATAACCGTGGTGAACGGCGACCGCCGGACCGATCTGTTGGCCGTCTCGGCCGCGAGCGAGAGCGTGGACGACGCGGCGGTCGACGCGGCGGTCGACGCGATCGTCGTGGCGCGCGACTCGCTCCTCAACGGTGACGTGCCGACCGAGGGCGTCGCGGTCGTCACGCCCGCCGACCTCCGGGAGCGCCTCCTGTACGCCATGCCGCCGGCGGAGGCGAACGCGATCGCAGAGCGGGCGCTCGACGCGCCGATGCGGTCGACGACGTACCCCGACCCGTCGGGAGCGGGCGCGGCCGGGGACGCCGCGACTGGGGATGCGACGGGCGGGGCGGACGGCGACGTGACCGAGGGTGCGGGCGCCGGCGAGGAGGGCGGCGGAGGAGGCGGAGTCGAGACGACACCGCGGGGCGTCCCGGGGACGGCGACGGACACGGAGCCGGCGAGCGCGGGTCCGACCGGTACCGCGACCGCGGGGAGCGGAAACGGGCGCGCGACCGGCGGTGCCGCCGCCGGAGGCGCTCGGCCGGGACCGTCCGCGTATCGAGACGCGGACGAATCGGGCGAAGCGGATCGCTCGCGGACTCTCGTCGCGGCGGTCGTCGTCGTCGCGCTCCTCGCGGCGGCGGCGGTCGGGGCCGCCACCGTCGGCGACGGTCTCGCGCCGGGCGGCACGGACGAGTTGACCGACGGCGGCGGCGCCGACCCGGGCGACTCGTCGCCGGCGGGATCGGACGCGGCCGACGGGAGCGACGGCGACGACGGCGACGCGGCGGTGACCGACGACGGCGCGGCGACCGCCGACGAGGGCACGGTACCCACCGGCGACGACGCGGACGCGACGGCGTCGACAGACGACGGCGACCCGACGAACGGAACGGCGGGCGAGGCGGCTCGGAACACGGACGTCGCGCCCACCTGCGAGCGGTCGGCCCTCGCCGTCGTGCAGGTGCAGATGAACGCCTTCCGCTACAACGACAACAGGACGAACGACGGTATCAGGGCCGCGCGGGCGTTCGCGTCGCCGACGAACAGGGAGGCGGTGGGCTCCGTCGAGCAGTTCGTATCGCTGTTCGAGACGCCGTCGTACGCGCCGATGCTGACGTACGACACCGCGCAGTACTCGGTGCCGCGCGTCGACGACGACACCGCCGAAATCGAGGTCGTCACGCGGGAGAACGGCAGCGTGACCGGTCGGTACGAGTTCCGGCTCGTCCGGGTCCCCGGCGGGAGCGCGGGCACGAGCGCGGACCTCGGCGACGTGGACGACTGTTGGATGACCAGATCCGTAGGGGTGACGGAGTGAGCGAGCGGCGTCGCTCGCGCTCGACTATCCGGTCGTGGACGGGCTCAAATTCGACGCGACCGACCGCGACGGCCGGCCGTGGGACGTGAAGGGTTCGATGGTGAGTGGGGTTCGGCCGACGTTCAAGTTCTGGAAGGATCAGCACGAGACGCTCGCGGACGCTGACGGCGGGTACGCGCTTGTGTGGTATCGAGCGGAGGGGCGGCAGATCACCGTGTTGTCGTCAAGAACAATTCGTGTTCGAGATCTACGCATTACAAACTGGACAAACTCCGGAAAGACACACTATCGAAGCCATTCAGGAGAAGTTGAGGTTTGTGCAAATCGTTTTCTATGATCCGTGATTTCCTGACACTTATATGCGGGTGTAATTTCATAAAATCCCCTTAATACAAATTATCAATCTTCAGTCATCCGAGCTTGTCAGGATAGAATTATATAAAAACATATTAATGTCCTTTCAGTTGCTAAACTGGATGAGTGACTCCGAAGAGTATTCTTCTCTCACCGACTTGGTATTTGAGAAGAATCAATTGGAATCCGCGGATTTTGAAATTGCCTTTACCGCGACACTCGCAACCATCGTCCTTGCAACTACATCCAGCACCGATGTACCACCGTTTGTTCTGAAGTTCACATCAGTTGCACTTATTACAACAACCCTGATACGCCGGATGGCTGTTAGCACTCGTTTTGCCGACGAGGAGAAGATCCTTTCAATTACGATGTTTCCAATTGAATTATTAACATTAGTAACATTCTTTTACTTATTTTACACACCTGCCGAGATCATCAGCACAGCTACTGGATTAAATCAGCACACACTGTTGTTTACCGCCCTATTAATACCCGAACTGATTATTTTCTTGATTGTATCACAAGAAGTTGTATTCAAAAACTATATGATCTGGTGGGGTGGGTTCGCACTTGGTATAGCTGGGAGTACCGATAATCTGATAATACGGACAGTAGGCGGGTTTATTGCATTAATCGCTTTCAGAATATCACTAGTAGAGGATATGCCAGAAGAATTGGATGAAGCGCAAGAGTTTGTCAGTAAGGTTGAAAATAGACTAGAGACAGCCCTTTCTGACGCTAATCAGGAATTTGAGGAATATATGATTCCTACATCAGCTGGAACAACGATAGCCACTTGGAAGGCAATTCTGGCTCTTATTTCTCTCTTTGTGCTAACTACGGGATTTTTGATTCTGTCTTTTACTCTTTCACTCGTATTCGGTTCTGTGTTTGAGTTATTTCTTTTAGTGGTTTCAGCCTTTTTTGTCAGACATATTGTCAGATTTTATTACTTAGCATACGGATCACCGAAAGAAAATCAAATGTTTGGTAAGGGATTTCCACAAATTCTATTGACGTATCTCGTCTATGTCTCTGGTCTGTACTCAGTGTTTGTTTGGATTTAAATAGAAGCGTAGAGGCACGCTCCCACATTGCTTTTATTGCAAACACTATTCTGAACAGATAACCGTACTCGTCATACTTTGTTTCTGAGATCAAACGGATCGGAGTGTCTCTCATTTCTCTATCTATATCCAACACAATAGTTTGTTTCTGTGTTGTCCTGATTCCCAGATAATAGAACGCGTCACGGGGGGTTCCCGTACGCAAAGCAGGACCAGAGGCTCCTCTTGCAGCCGGCGCGTAGCGCCGGAAACGCCAGCGAACGGGACCACGCGAGGTAACGACTGAACGAACGAAGTGAGTGAAGAAGTGGACTCGCGGGGATGTTGAACCAGATCCAGACGTGCTCGCTCACGTCGTTCGCTGCGCGCGACTGGCAGGGTTCAAATCCCGCTCGTTACCGTGTTGCGCCGCTCGCGAGGTTGCTCGCGGCGCAAAAACATGGACTCGCGGGGGTCCCGTGAGCGTCAGCGAACGGGACCACGCGAGGCCACGCCTGAACGAACGAAGTGAAGTGAAGGAGTGGACTCGCGGGGATTTGAACCCCGGGCCTCTTCCTTGCGAAGGAAGCGATCTGCCGCTGATCTACGAGCCCGCACCCGGAACCAATCGCCGTTCGTATTTGTACCTTACCTTTCGGCGACCCGCACGCGAGTGATTCGCAGGCGACGGCCGTCCCGGCTCGCGACGAGGCCCGCCGCTACCGACGGGATTAGGTAGCCGTCGTCCCGAGTAATAACCGAGACGAGTCGGCGTCGAGCGCTCGATACCGAACCGAAACCTGATTAACGTTTCTGGGATGCATCCCATATTCGTTACTCTTTTGCGTGCGGGCGGCGCAGTATGACGTATGGCAGAAGCGACGGCGACGACGGACCCCGACCCGGCGGCGATCGCGGCCCTGAAACACGTCGGGCTCGTCGGCGGCCTGACCGAGACGAAGGTGTCGTGCGCGGCGCTGGGCGACCGGCTCGACGCCTCGACGCAGACCGCCTCGCGACGGCTCCAGACGCTCGAATCCGCGGGCTACATCGAACGCGACGTGGTCGGCGACGGCCAGTGGGTGCGCGTCACCGACGCGGGCGAGGCGGCCCTCCGCGCCGAGTACGCCGACTACCGTCGGCTGTTCGAGAGCGACGTCGAACTCGTCCTCCGCGGCGCCGTCACCGGCGGGATGGGCGAGGGGCGCCACTACATCACCCTGCCCGGCTACGCCGAGCAGTTCCGGTCCCGCCTCGGCTACGAGCCGTTCCCGGGGACGCTCAACGTCGACCTGAGCGAGGAGAGCGTCCGGCGCCGCGGCGAGATGGCCGGGATCGACGCGGTGCCCATCGACGCGTGGGAGGACGAGGACCGCACCTACGGCGCGGCCTCGTGTTACGGGGTCACCCTCGTCGCCGGCGACGACCGCTACGAGGAGGTCCACGCGATCGTTCCCGACCGGACCCACCACGACGACGACCAGCTGGAGCTCATCGCTCCCGAGCGGCTCCGCGACGCGCTCGCGCTCGGCGACGGCGACGAGGTCGAGGTGCGCGTGGCGGCGACGAGCCGGGCCGACGACCCCGACGGCGAGACCCGCGACGACGCCGGCGAGGGCGACGCCGCGGAGACGGAGGCGGCCTGATGCGCGCCGACGCCGACGCCGACGGGGAGGTCGGCGCCGACCCCGGAGCGGTCGCCGACGCGACCGAGCCGGTCGAGCGCGCGCTCGACGCGTTCCGGGCGGGCGACCCCGTCTGCGTCCACGACTTCGCCGACCGCGAGGGCGAGACGGACATCGTCTACCCGGCCGGCGCCGTCGACGAGGCCGCCGTCGCGCACATGCGCAACGACGCTGGCGGGCTGATCTGCGTCGCGGTGGGCGACCGCGTCGCGGACGCGTTCGGGCTGCCCTTCCTGGCGGACGCGCTCGATCACCCCGCGGTCGACGACGACCCCGACTACGACGACCGCTCCTCCTTCTCGCTGCCCGTGAACCACCGCGACACGTTCACCGGGATCACCGACGAGGACCGCGCGCGGACCATCGTTGAACTGGCGGCCGCCGCGGGCGCCGTCGACGCCGACCCCGCGGGGTACGGCCCCGGGGACTTCGCGGCGGAGTTCCGCGCGCCGGGCCACGTCCACGTGCTCCGGGGCGACCGCGACGGCCTCGCCGGCCGGACCGGCCACACGGAGCTCGGCCTCGCGATGGCCGAGGCCGTCGGCGCCGCCCCCGCCGCCGTGGTCTGTGAGATGCTCGACGACGAGACGGGTGCCGCGCTGGCGCCCGCGGACGCCGAGGCGTACGCCCGTCGCCGCGGGATCCCCTACGTCGAGGGCGCCGCGCTCGTCGAGGCGTTTAAATAACCGAACGCAGTGCCGTCGGCGCGTGCCGACGAGCGGCCACCGGCCGCGAGTCGCACGCGCGAGGGAGTCAGTCGTCCGGAGCGAAGCGGAGGACGACTGACGAGGCTGGGGAGGCGTGAGGCTGCGGTCGCGGTGGGGGTGGGACTCAAAAGGGGCAGCCGCGAGGCGGATGCAGGTGACGCAAGCACCGCAGGGAGCGAGCAGCGCGAGCGACCGAGGAGCGCAGCGAACGTGCATCCGCCTCGCGGCTGGGGCTTTGGCGGTGGTCACCGGCGATCTGTCGGCAACCGCTTATAAGCGAACAGCGAGGACTCCAGCAACACTTGACTCTCGGTAGTCGACCGAGTTCTCCGCATGTCACAGATTTAAGCCCGACCGCCGCAACTCCCGATTATGGGATTTGACGAGATGGACGTCGACACGATCTGGAAGAACGGGGAGTTCCTCGACTGGGAGGACGCGACGACCCACGTTCTGACCCACGCGCTCCACTACGGCAGCGGCGTGTTCGAGGGCGTCCGCTGTTACGACACCGAACAGGGGCCCGCGGTGTTCCGGTGGGAGGAGCACCTCGACCGGCTGTTCGACTCGGCGAAGATGTACGACATGGAGATCGAACACTCCCGCGAGGAGATCACCGACGCCACCCTCGAACTCCTCGACCGGCAGGACCTCGACTCCGCGTACATCCGCCCGCTCGCGTACTACGGGTACAACTCCCTCGGCGTCTCGCCGCAGGACTGCCCGACCGACCTCGTGCTCGCGGCGTGGCCGTGGGGCGCGTACCTCGGCGACGAGGCGTTGGAGGATGGCGTCGACGTGATGGTCTCCTCGTGGCGGAAGCACGCCTCCTCGCAGGTGCCGACCAACGTGAAGACGACGGGCCTGTACGTCAACTCCATGCTCGCGGGCGAGGAGGCCCGCCGGAACGGCTACGTCGAGGCCATCGTCCTGAACAAGGAGGGGAACGTCGCCGAGGGGCCGGGCGAGAACATCTTCATGGTGAACGACGGCGAGATCTACACCACGGGGCTGGCGCAGTCCATCCTCGAGGGGATCACCCGCGACACCCTGATCACGCTCGCGGAGGAGCGCGGCTACACGGTCCACGACGAGGCCGTCATCTCCCGCGGCCAGCTGTACACCGCCGACGAGCTGTTCTTCACCGGCTCCGCGGCCGAGGTCACGCCGATCCGCTCCGTCGACGACACCGAGATCGGCGCCGGCACCCGCGGCCCGGTCACCGAGGAGCTGCAGCAGGCCTTCTTCGACCTGGTCGAGCGGCGGACGGACGACCACGACGAGTGGTTCACGTACCTGTAGCGAGCGAATCGCCGCGCTGACCGAGCGGTCTCGTCACCGTCTTTTTCGACGACGCCGCGCTCGCGACGAGCGGAGGGGCCCGCGTCAGTCGTTTCCGCCGTCCGCCGAGCGACGATCGCGATCGCTGGGCGTCCCGTCGGTCCGGACGCTCCCGACGTCGCCGGAGCGACCGTTGCTCCCCTCGGGCGGGCGCTCCTCCTGCACGGGGACCTGATGGGCGGACTCGGCGAACCCGGCGGAGAGGACGCGGGTCATCCCCTCCTCGACGCTCTCGCCGGTCTCCTCGATGCGGTCGGGCTCGACCTCGATGACGAAGCCGGTGGTGATGTTCGGCGCCGTCGGCATGAACAGGACGATCTTCCCGTCGCGGGTCTTCTTCCCCGTCCGGAACGCCGTCATGCGGATCCCCGGCCACGTCTCGATGTAGACGGGGCTCTGGAGTTCGTCCGTCCCCGAGACGGCCGTCTCGATCGCGAGCTTGGAGGCGTTGTACACCACGCGCAGCGCGGGGATCCGGTTGATCGCGCCGTCGACCGCCGACTCGGCCAGCCGGCCGAACGTCGTCCGCATGAAGTAGCCGACCGCGAGGACGACGGTCGCGAACACCGCGAGCGCGATGATCACGCGGGAGATCGGCTCCAGCGGAGCGGGGATGATCGCCGGCTGTAACCCCTCGATGAGGGGGATCGAGGCGATGTACCGGTAGATCCACTGAATGACGAGGAGGAGGACTAAGAGGGGCGCCAACACGATGAGCCCGCTGGCGAAGTCGCGTTTCCACGTGGACATCTATCGAGTGGGTATGTGGCGGCGACCCTTAAGAGGGCTTCTACGCGACGAGCGGCGGCGACGGGCGCTCGCCGCGGCGGACGTCCCGCCGTCGGCGCGGATCACCGACCCGCGACCGCCCGGAGAGCGAACGTCAGGTTCTCTTTGCGTTCGCGGACGCGCCGGTAGAAGTACGAGAGCCACTTGTCGCCGAACGGCGCGTACTGGACCACGTCGACGCCCTGCGCCGCGAGGTCGCGCTGGGCGTCCTCCCGGACGCCCATGAGCATCTGGACCTCGTAGTCGGTGCCGTGTTCCCGAGCGAGTCGGTCGGCCAGCGCGATCATCGCGGGGTCGTGGCTGCCGACGGCGACCCCGCGGTCCCGGTGCTCGAAGAGGAGCCGGAGGTCGTCTCGGTACGCCTCGTCGACCCGTGACTTCTCGGTGTAGGCGACCGACGACGGCTCGTCGTACGCCCCCTTCACGAGGCGGATCTTCCCCGGCACGTCGACGAGGCGTTCGAGGTCCTCGTGCGTGCGCTTGAGGTTCGACTGGACGCACTGCCCGACGCTCCACGGGTACTCCTCGGCGATGGACGCGAAGGCGTCGAGGGTGGCGTCGGTGGTGTCGACGTCCTCCATGTCACACCAGACGAAGGCGTCGCGCTCGTGGGCGTGGGCGACGATTTCGCGGTAGTTCTCCTCGAACAGGTCGGCGGAGACGTCGAGCCCGATCTGCGACGGCTTCACCGAGACGCAGGCGTCGAGCCCGCTGCCGGCGATGTCGTCTATCAGGGCCAGATAGGCGTCGACGTCCTCGCGAGCGGCCGTCGGGTCGTCGTAGTGCTCGCCGAGCAGGTTGGCGATGACGGCGACGCCGTCCGCGTTGCACGCTCGAACGTGATCGAGGAGTACCGGGACGCTCTCGCCGGCGACGAACCGGCGCGCGATAGGCGGGATCATACCGGAACTGAGGGCGGCGGCGACTTTATTATTGTTGAACCGAGAGGTCCGGCCGAGCCCGGCTCGAATCCGTGGTTTATATACTCCGGACGGGTGTGGACCGCATATGATCGGTTCGCTCGTCGCGACGGCGTTCTGGGCGATGGTGCCCGCGTACGTGCCCAACAACGCCGCGGTGCTCGCCGGCGGCGGCCGCCCCATCGACGGCGGCCGCGAGTGGCGCGGGGCGCGACTGCTCGGCGACGGGAAGACGTGGCGCGGCACCGCGGTCGGCACCCTCGTCGGCGTCGTCCTCGCGCTGGCGCTCAACCGCCTCAACGGCCCGGCGAGCGCCGCGCTCGGCGTCGACCTCCCGACGTTCGCGCTCCCCGCGGCCGTCGCGCTCGCGTTCGGCGCGATGTGCGGCGACATCGGCGCCTCCTTCCTCAAGCGGCGCTCCGGCCGCGAGCGCGGCGCCGCGTTCCCCGGACTGGACCAGCTCGACTTCGTCGTCGGGGCGCTGGTGGCCGTCTTCCTCGTCGACCCCGACTGGGCGCTCGCGGTGTTCACGCCCGCCGTCCTCGCGGTCGTCCTCGTGATGACCCCCGTCCTCCACGTGGCCACGAACGTCGGCGCCTACTTCCTCGGAGTGAAGAACGAGCCGTGGTGAACGCGAACGGCGATAGCGGTGGGCCGGCGACCGCCCTCGCGGCGTCGCTCGTCTCCGCTCTGGCGACGACCGGGAGTCCGATCGCCCGGCCGAAACGGACGATTCGAACGGTTTCGTCGCGAGTACTGATCGCGCGTCGTCGCGTCTCCGAACTGACGAAAATCACAACAAAACATATATACTCGCGTGGCATACGTTGACATGCATGTCTAGTAGTGCACCCAGCCCGGACGACGACGTGCTCGACGAGTTCCTGTCCGATCGCGGTCACGAGACCGAGATCGTACGCTGGGAGCGATCCTATAACAAGCTCCAGTGTCCGGAGTGCGGTGCACTCCACCCCGAGGGATCGGCGCGGTGCGACGTCTGTGACTGGCGCCCGACCTGATGTCGACATCGGCGCACGGGCGGTTAGCTGTTTTCTTTCGACAGAATCCGGCGGCAGTATTATGTGTCATCAATCGATAGTGACAGCCATGCCGACCTGCCAGAACTGCGGTTCGTTCGTCACGACCGATTACGTTCGGGTGTTCACCCCGAACGAGGTCGACCGTCCCCGCGTCTGCCCCGCCTGCGAGGACCTCGTCCGCGACGGTGCCGACGTCCGGGAAGCGCGCGCGACGCGAAGCAACTGAGCGGTCCCGGTTCGGGGCCGAATAGAGCGTTCCCTCCGAAACGGCCCGAGCCACGGCGTTTAAGGAGAACCGGGATCAGGGATACACAATGACCAGGCCTACGGTGACGCGGCTGTTCGGCGGTCCGGGCAGCGGGAAGACCACGGCGCTGCTGGACCGCGTCGAGGAGATACTCGAAGACGACGACGCCGACGTCCGGGACGTGCTCGTCGTCTCGTACACGCGCGCGGCCGCCGCCGAGATCCGCGAGCGCCTCGCAGAGCGGCTCGACATCTCCCCGCGGAGCCTCCAGGGGAACGTCAGCACCATGCACGCGAAGGCGTACGAGCTACTGGACCTCTCCCGCGGCGACGTGGTCGGCGAGGACGACAAGGAGGGGTTCTGCGAGGAGTACGGCATCGAGTTCGAGGACCAACACGGCGGGGCCGGCCGCCGGACCGCCCGGTCGACGACGATCGGGAACAAGATCATCGCCACCTCCCAGTGGCTCCAGCGCACCGAGCGCGACGTCGCCGACTGGTACGACGTGCCCTTCCAGTGGAACGTCGAGGAGGTCCGGCTGCCGCCCGAGGAGGACCCGAACGCCCAGCAGGGAAACAAGTACACGCCGACGTGGCCCTCCGACGACGACCGCATCGACATCCCCGAGACGATCCGCGCGTGGCGGGCGTACAAGGGCGACAACGACCTCGTCGGGTTCGCTGACATGCTCGAACGGGTCGCGCAGCGCTCGCTCGTCCCCAACGTCGACTACCTGATCATCGACGAGTTCCAGGACATCACGACGCTGCAGTACAACGTCTTCCAAGAGTGGCGCCCGCACATGGAGAAGGTGCTCATCGCCGGCGACGACGACCAGGTCGTCTACGCGTGGCAGGGCGCCGACCCGGACCTCCTCCTCGACACCGACGTCGACGAGGACGTGGTGCTCCCGAACTCCTACCGGCTCCCCTCGGAGATCCTCAACGTCGTCAACGCGGAGATCCGCCACATCGACAAGCGCCAGGAGAAG
>Ga0102939_1000135_pt1 | contig 24761 bp, 22 predicted proteins | sample SalPon2_B_H2O_MG_FD_78214 | JGI IMG/M metagenome (GOLD analysis project Ga0102939, IMG submission 78214) | Salt pond water microbial communities from South San Francisco under conditions of wetland restoration - Salt Pond MetaG R2_B_H2O_MG | ecosystem: Environmental > Aquatic > Non-marine Saline... | reverse complement strand
TACGCGGGGGCGTAGCCGGCGTCCTGGATGACGGGGAGGGCAAGCTCCAGGCCGAGCAGCCCGATGAAGTAGCCAAGCACGCCGCCGGCCACCGAGGCCACCGTCGTGAGCGCCGCCAGGCGCAGTGCGCGGGCCGGCCGTGCCATGCACATGGGCGCCAGCATGACATCCGGCGGTACCGGAAAGAACGAAGACTCGGCAAAGCTCAGACCCGCCAGCATCCACGGGGCCCGCGGGTGCTTCGCCCAGTGAAGCACCCGATCGTAGAGGGTGGTAAAGACCTTCACCCCTCGACTCCGGCGCGCATCGGCACAAAGCTCACCGCCTCGATGGTTTCCTCGACAAAATCCCCCGAGCGCTTGTGCCAGACCCGCAGCTGCTGGCCACCGCCATCGCCCACCGGCGCCAGCAGCTGCCCGGCTTCGGCCACCTGCTCGAACAACACCGGTGGCACGGTCTCTGGCGCGGCGGTCAGGATGATCGCATCAAAGGGCGCCGCCGACGGCCAGCCCTCGAACCCGTCCCCCAGGCGCTGGCGGATGTTGCGGGTACCAAGCACACGGAACAGTTGCCGGGAGCGCGCGTAGAGCGCACGAATCCGCTCGATGGTGCACACCTCGTCGACCAGCGCCGCAAGCACCGCCGCCTGATAGCCCGAGCCGGTGCCCACTTCGAGGATCCGCGAGGGAATGCGCTCGCGGATGAGGATCTCGGTCATGCGCGCCACCACGAACGGCTGCGAAATCGTCTGCCCATGGCCGATGGGCAGGGCCGTATCCTCGTAGGCGCGCGAGGCGAGTGCCTCGTCGACGAACAGATGCCTCGGGATCTGGCGCATGACATTGAGCACACGGGCATCCCGGATCCCGGCGTCACCGAGGCGCCCGGCGAGGCGCTCACGGGTGCGCCGCGAAGTCATGCCAATACCCTGCCGCCGCTGATCGTCCATCAGCGCAGCCCTTCGATCCAGCCCGCCACCGACTCGAGCGCGGGGTAGTCGGTGAGATCCACCTGCATGGGCGTAATGGCGATGGCTCCGCGCTCGATGGCGTCAAAGTCGGTCCCCGGACCGGCGTCCTGACGCGCGCCGGGCGGGCCGATCCAGTAGATGGGCCGGCCCTTGGGGTCGTGATCGCGGATTGCCGCCTCGGCACGATGGCGGCTGCCCAGCCGGGTGGCCTCGATACCGCTGATCGCCGACCACGGCCGATCCGGGACATTGACATTAAGGATGGTATCGGCGGGCAGCGGATCGTTATGCAGCCGTTCGAGAAGCTGCCGCGCCATCATCGCCGCCGTGTCGTAGTGCGTCGGCGACTCCCCCACCAGCGAGATCGCAATCGCCGGCAGGCCCAGCGTGCGGCCCTCCATCGCGGCCGCCACCGTCCCGCTGTAGAGCACGTCATCGCCCAGATTGCCGCCGGCATTGATGCCCGAGACCACCATGTCTGGCAGGGCCCCAAGCAGACCCGTGGTGGCCAGATGCACGCAATCGGTGGGGGTGCCGTCAACCCGGTAAACCCCCGCGCGGACTTCGTCAACGCGAATGGGACGATCGAGGGTCAGCGAATTGCTCGCGCCGCTGCGGTCGCGCACCGGCGCCACCACCGTCACGTCGGCCCGCTCGGCGAGCGTCGCGGCCAGTTCACCGATGCCGGTGGATTCATACCCGTCGTCGTTGCTGACGAGAATTCTCATAAGAGGCCCTTTTCTCCTTGCGCTTTTGCCCGTGTACTATACCGATCCCGAGACGCTGCGGGAGACAGCCATGGAAGATCAGGACCCGGAGACCGCCCTTTTCCGGGCGGCCATGGAGGATGTCAGTCCGCTCGAGCACCCCGACACGCCGGATCTGCGGCGACGGCGTCCGCCGCCCATTCCCGGCCAGCGCCGTGCCGATGATCGGGCCGTGCTGCGCGAACTCGCCGAAGGCGAACAGGACGGCTCGGAGCTGGGTGCGGAGCTGGGCGAGGCGCTGGCCTGGTCGCGCGCCGGGCTCCACCGCAAGACCCTGCGGCGGTTGCGGCGGGGGGATTTCAGCGTAATGGCCGAAGTCGACCTGCACGGCCACACCGTGGAGTCGGCGCGGCGTCTGCTCACGGATTTTCTCAACGAATGCCAGCGCCGGCACATGGGCTGCGTGCGGGTCATCCACGGAAAGGGACGGCGCTCATCGAATGCCGGCCCGGTGCTCAAGGGCCAGGTCGATCGCTGGCTGCGCCAGCGCGATGACATCCTGGCCTTTTGCTCGGCCCGCCCGGTCGATGGCGGCACCGGGGCGCTGTACGTGCTGCTACGGCGCTGATCAGTCATTGATCGGTGCCACCAGCTCGCGGACCACGGTGGTGGCATAGGCGCCCCGGGTCAGCTCGAACTGAAACCGCCAGACCCCGGGCGCCACGCAGGCACCGGCGAGCCCGCGCACGCTAAGCCGCAGCGCGCGCCGATCGGCCGTCACACCCTGTTGCGCCAGGGACTGAATCACCGCTGACCAGTCCCCCAGTATCGCCGCCTCGCGGTCGAGCCCCGCCGCCGATTGCGGCTGGCGCCGGTTATCGGCACCGGGGAGCGGCCCGGTGGGGTGAATGCGCTGGCCCGCTGCCCGGCGCCGGGCCACCGCCAGATCCGTGCGGTCGGCAGCAAACAGACTGCCGCGCCCGTCGAGCACCAGCAGGTCCCCGCGCTGGGGCTGCGCCCAGTCGCAGGCCGCAACCCGATCGGCCAGCACGGCATTGAACATGGCCGAGCGCGCGGCCGAAATCAGCATGCTGCGCTCGTTGCGCGAGCGCGGCTTCTGCCCGCCCCCGAGCCAATCGAGGGCGCGGGTGAGAGTGTGGCCGCCACGACCGAACCGCTGCCCCCCGAAATAATTGGGCACACCGTGGCTGGCAATCATGACAAGCCGTCTCGCCAGCGCCCGCGGATCGGCGTCGACGTCGCGCAGGGTCAGCGTAAAGCGATTGCCGAGCAGCGCGCCCACGGGCAGCTTGCGTCGGTGACGGCGCACATCGAGCACCCACAGCGACCCGTCATGGTCCTCACTCACGCAACCCGGCGCCGGGAGCGGCGCGTTGACCGGCCAGGGCAGCGACAGCCACTGCGTGGTCACCGCCTGACGATCCTTGCGCCCGGCATACCCCATGGCTCGCCGCTCGACCTGCCAGTACTCGGCGAGCCGCTGCATGGCCTGCTGCGTGCTGAGCCCGCGCTTGCGGATCCGCACCAGCAGGTGCGGGCCGTCGCCTTCCGCGGCAAAGCCCAGGCGCTCATCCACCTGAAAGTCCTCCGGGACGGCGGCGAGACGGCCGACACCCACCGGTCCGCCCCAGGCAAACGGTCCGTCGTCAGGCCGGTTCACGGGCAATCGATCAACGCGACCGCACTGGAGGCGATCCCCTCGCCGCGCCCGGTGAACCCCATCCACTCCAGGGTGGTCGCCTTGAGGTTGATAGCGCTGATGGGCAGATCCAGATCGGCGGCGATGCACGCGCACATCCCGGCCAGGTGACCTGACAGCCGCGGGCGCTGCGCCATCAGGGTGGCGTCAAGGTTGACGATCGAGCCGCCCTGCTTGGCAATCAGTGACCCGACATGCCGCAGCAGCACGCGGCTGTCGATGTCTGCGTAGGCGGCATCGGTATCGGGAAAATGCTGACCGATATCGCCCCGCCCCGCCGCACCGAGCAGTGCATCGGTGATGGCATGCAGCAGCACGTCCCCGTCGGAGTGCGCGGCAAGCCCCTGATCAAAGGGGATCTCGACGCCGCCCAGCACCAGCCGCCGTCCCGCGACCAGGCGGTGGGCATCAATCCCCTGACCAATGCGCATCATGACCGCTGCCCCCGTCGCTGCCGCTCAATGGCGCAGACCAGCGCCTCCCGATCATCGGGATAGGTGTACTTGAGATTGCCCGGATCGCCGGCAACCAGGCGCGGACGCGCCCCCAGCGCCTCCATTGCCTGCGCCTCGTCGGTCACCGGCCCGCCGCGGGCCAGTGCGGCCTGCAGGCGCCCCAGCGGGAAGAGCTGCGGCGTCATGGCCTGCCAGAGCCCCTGCCGCGACGGGGTCTCAACCGCTCGTCCAGCCGCGTCCGCGCGCTTGAGCGTATCGCGGACCGGTGCCGCCAGCAGTCCGCCATCGGGATCATCGGCGACGGTTTCGATCAGCCGGGCGATGTCGGCCGCCGGGACGGCCGGCCGCGCCGCATCATGCACCAGCACCGGGTCGGTTTCCGCCGCGCCGCGTTCACGCAGTGCGACAAGACCGGCGCGCACGGATTCATGGCGCTCGGCACCGCCAATGCACTGGCTTACACGCTCATCCCGGTATTGTTCGATGTGTTCAAACCGCCCGTCATCAGCGGCCCGTACCACCACCACCGCCTGCAGGTCGGCCCCCTCGAGCAGTGCGTCGATGGACCAGGCCAGTACCGGCCGGCCCGCCAGGTGGTGGTACTGCTTGGGGGTGTCGGCGCAGAGGCGCTGCCCGCTGCCCGCCGCCGCAATCAATCCCCAGAGTCGCCTAGTCGCCACGCGGTCTGATTACCCGGTAGAACTGCTCGTTGGCGCCGATCATGCCCATGTCGCGACGGGCGCGCTCCTCGACGCTGCGCAGGCCCTCGCGCAAATCGGCCACATCGGCGGCCAGCGCCCGGTTACGCTCGTCGAGCCGGGCGTTTTCGGCGCGCTGCTCGGCCACCGCCGCCTGTAGACGCTGCAGGGCCGGGAGACTGCCCTCGCCCAGCCACAGGCGTGACTGCAGCACCACGACCAGAACGAGCAGGACCGCCGCCATCCAGCGCATGGCGCGCGTCAGGCACCCATGCGGCGCAGGTTGGGGAAGGCCGAGCGACCCGCGTAGCGGGCCCGCTCACCCAGCGCCTGCTCGATGCGCAGCAGCTGGTTGTACTTGGCCACTCGATCCGAGCGGCACAGCGAGCCGGTCTTGATCTGCGTGGCCGTACTGGCCACGGCCAGATCGGCAATGATCGTGTCCTCGGTCTCGCCCGAGCGGTGCGAGACCACCGCCGAGTACCCCGCCCCGTCGGCCATGCGGATGGCATCGAGCGTTTCGGTAAGCGTACCGATCTGGTTGAACTTGATGAGAATCGAGTTGGCGATGCCCTGGTCAATGCCGCTCTGGAAGATACGGGTATTGGTCACGAACAGGTCATCGCCCACCAGCTGCACACCCTCGCTGATCTGGCGGGTCAGGGTTGCCCAGCCGTCCCAGTCATCCTCGCCCATGCCATCCTCAATGGAGATGATCGGATAGCGCGCCACCCAATCGGCCAGCACGGCGGCAAAGCCGTCGGCATCAAAGCGGCGGTCTTCGGAGGCCAGATAGTATTCCCCGTTCTCACAGAACTCGGAACTGGCCGCGTCCAGCGCCAGCCAGACCTGCTCGCCCGGGGTATAGCCGGCGGCCTTGACCGCCTCGAGGATGACCTCGATGGCTGCCTCATTCGAGGGCAGATCCGGGGCAAAGCCGCCCTCGTCACCCACCGCCGTCGACAGGCCGCGGTCGGCGAGGACCTTCTTGAGGGCATGGAAAATCTCGGTGCCGCAGCGCAGCGCATCGCTGAAGCGATCGAAGCCGATCGGCATGACCATGAATTCCTGGATATCGACGCTGTTACTGGCATGCGCGCCGCCGTTGAGGATATTCATCATCGGCACCGGCAGGGTGTATTCCTCGGCCGGTGCCAGGTAGGCGAACAGCGACTCGTCCGCCGACCGGGCCGCCGCCTGGGCAACCGCCAGCGACGCGCCGAGTAGTGCATTCGCGCCCAGCCGGCCCTTGTTGTCCGTGCCGTCCAGGCGGATCAGGCACTCGTCGACGGCGCGCTGATCCTCGGCGGTCATGCCCTGCAACGCCTCATTGATCTCGCCATTGACGTTGGCCACTGCCTGCGTCACGCCCTTGCCCAGATAGCGGGCCTTGTCGCCGTCGCGCAGTTCAACCGCCTCGCGGGCGCCGGTGGATGCACCGGAAGGCACCGCCGCCCGGCCCAGGCTGCCGTCGCTGAGGGTGGCTTCGGCCTCGAGGGTGGGGTTGCCGCGCGAATCGAGGATCTCGCGGGCGTGCACACGGGTGATGGTGGACATGAATAGGCTCCTTCTAGGTAGAGGTTTCGGCCAGTCCGTACTGCCGGGTGACGGCATCCAGCGCTGTCAGCGCATCGAGGAGTGCCGGCAGCCGCTGCAACGGCCAGCTGTTGGGGCCGTCGGAGAGCGCGTTGGCCGGATCGGGGTGAGTTTCCATGAAAATACCGCTGACGCCGGCGGCCACCGCCGCGCGGGCCAGCACCGGGACATGCTCGCGCTGCCCGCCCGAGGCATTGCCCTGGCCACCCGGCAGTTGCACCGAGTGGGTGGCGTCAAAGATCACCGGTGCGCCGGTGTCGCGCATGACGGCCAGCGAGCGCATGTCGGCGACGAGGTTGTTGTAGCCAAAACTCACCCCCCGCTCACAGACGGTGATCCGTGTATTGCCGGTCTCGCGGGCCTTGGCGACTACATTGGCCATGTCCCACGGCGCCAGGAACTGGCCCTTTTTGAGATTGACCGGCAGGCCGCAGGCGGCCACCGACTGGATAAAGTCGGTCTGCCGGCACAAAAAGGCCGGCGTCTGCAGCCAGTCCACCACCGATGCCACCTCATCGAGGGGGCTCGCCTCGTGCACGTCGGTGAGCACCGGCACATTGAAGCGCTCCCGAACGGCGGCGAGGGTCTCGAGCCCAGCCTCGCGGCCGGGCCCGCGATAGCTGCTCGACGACGAGCGATTGGCCTTGTCGTAGGATGCCTTGAAGACCAGCGGGATGCCCCGCTCGGCGGTCATGGCCACGAGCTGCTCGGCGATCTCGAGCGTCAGCGCCCGTGATTCCACGACACACGGCCCGGCGATCAGGCAGAGGGGATGATCCAGCCCCACGGGCCGGCCCTGCACATGGATCGTCACGACGGACGTTCTCCGCGGGCTTCGCGATGGGCGGTTGCCGCGGCAATGAAATCGGCGAACAGCGGATGGCCGTCCCGCGGCGTCGAGGTGAATTCGGGATGGAACTGGCAGGCCAGATACCACGGATGATCGGGCAGCTCGACCGCCTCCACCAGGTGGCCGTCTCCTGACCACCCGGCGATCACCAGCCCCGCCTGGGTCAGGCGTTCGGCGTAGCCGTTGTTGAACTCGTAGCGATGACGATGGCGCTCGCGGATGACGTCCTTGCCGTAGATCTCGTGGAACCGGGTACCGCGCACCAGCGTCGAGGCCTGGGCACCCAGGCGCATGGTGCCGCCCAGGTCCGAGTCGCTGTCGCGATACTCGCGCAGGCCCTCGGCATTCATCCACTCGGTGATCAGCGCGATCACCGGATGCCGCGGGTGGGTAACAAACTCGGTACTGTGGGCGCCTTCCAGTCCGGCCACATGGCGGGCGAAGTCGATCACGGCCACCTGCAGGCCCAGACAGATTCCCAGAAAGGGCACGCCCGTCTCGCGGGCGTAGCCGGCCGCGGCAATCTTGCCTTCGATGCCCCGCTCGCCGAATCCGCCCGGGACTAGCACCGCATCTACATCATTGAGCAGTGAGGCCCCTTCGCGCTCGATAGCCTCGGAGTCGACATAGCGGATATGCACTTTCTGGCGCTGCTGGATGCCCGCGTGGCGCAGCGCCTCGTTGAGCGACATGTAGGCATCCGCCAGATCGACGTATTTGCCCACCATCGCCACGGTCACTTCGCCCACCGGTGATTCCATCGCCTCGACCACGTGCCCCCAGTCGTTGAGTGTGGCCGGGGGCAGGGTCAGGCCGAGTTTTTCGGCGACGATGCCATCGAGGTGTTGCTCGTGGAGCATCGCCGGGACTTTGTAGATGTTGTCGACATCCAGTGCCGAGATCACGGCCTGCGGCTCGACGTTGGTGAAAAGCGCGATCTTGCGGCGCTCCTCCGCCGGGATGGGCATGGACGCGCGGCACACGAGAATGTCCGGCTGAATGCCGATGCTGCGCAGTTCCTTGACCGAGTGCTGGGTGGGCTTGGTTTTCATCTCGCCGGCGGCCCCGATCCAGGGCAGCAGCGTCAAGTGAATGAACAGGCAGCGCTCGCGGCCAAGCTCGGTGCCCATCTGCCGGATCGCTTCGAGAAACGGCAGCGATTCGATATCACCCACAGTGCCGCCGATCTCGATCAGGGCGATGTCCGACTCCCCGGCCCCCTCCTCGATGCAGCGCTTGATCTCGTCGGTGATGTGCGGGATGACCTGCACGGTGCCACCGAGGTAGTCGCCGCGCCGCTCCTTGCGGATGACGCGCTCGTAGATCCGCCCGGTGGTGTGGTTATTGGCCTGGGCGGCGCGCATGCGCACGAACCGCTCGTAATGGCCGAGGTCGAGGTCCGTTTCGGCCCCGTCGTCCGTGACAAAGACCTCGCCATGCTGGAACGGGCTCATCGTGCCGGGATCGACATTGATGTAGGGGTCGAGCTTGACCATGGTCACGCTGAGCCCGCGCGCCTGGAGGATACTGCCCAGTGAGGCGGCGGCGATGCCCTTGCCCAGTGAGGACACGACACCGCCGGTGATAAAGATGAATCGCGTCATTATACCGTCGGTCTGGTGGCGGAGCGGGCGGGCAAGACGCCCCCCGGAATGGCTACGGAACTTAGCAGAACGACCCGTCCGGCACAATCTGACCCCTTGCGGTCAGCCACGGCCAGTCGGCGCCGGCCTGGGTACGGGCGGGCCACCAACCCGGCGCATCGGCGTCGCCGGCGGGCCAGCGCGCCCGTCCGGCCCGGGTGAGCCCCAGCCCGGGGAGGGCCAGACAGGTATCCGCCTCGTCCACGACCACCGGCAGACGCGCCCGCCACCAGGGCACCACGCCCTGCTCGCGCAGCACTTCGCGGGCCGGCTTGGCCGGACGACCGACCAGCGCCAGACGCTCGCCGGGGTGGAGGGTGCGCAACCACAACGCCGCCTCCGCCCCCGGCAGGCCCGTGACCGTACCCAATCCACCCCAATCCACCGGACGGCCATCGGGCTCGAGCCGCCGGGGCGTTGGCACCACCGGCAGCGCCGCCGGCAATCGATACAACCAGTCGCCGTGGCGCCGCACCTGCCCCCCGGGCCAGGCAAGCACCGGCGCCCGGTCGGAGGCGGCGCCCGCAAGGGCCTGCATCCCCGCATTAAGGCGCTTTTCTCCGGGCGGCGTCTGACCGCCGGCGCGGATCCATTCGCGCAGGACAAGGGCGCGTGCTGCGCCGGATCGGGCCCGCCAGTCTGACAGCGACAACGGGCCTGTGTCGGCACCCAGCCATTCGCCGATCAGGGCCCGTTGGCTGCGGGCATGCGCCGCCAGCCGCCCCGCCGCCGTCGCCGCCGCCGGCCAGCGCTCAGTCAGTGCCGGGATGACCCGATGGCGCAGGTAATTGCGGTCGAACGCCAGACAGTCATTGGACGGGTCATCGACCCAGTGCAGGCCATGCTCGCGGGCATGGCGGACAAGGGATTCCCGCGGCACCGTCAGCAGCGGACGAACCAGCCAGCCCGGGCCGAGGGGCCGGATTGGCTGGATCCCGGCGAGGCCATCCGGCCCGGTCCCGCGCAGGAATCGATAGAGCAGGGTCTCGAGCTGATCATCGGCATGGTGGGCCGTGAGCACGGCCTCGTGACGGCCAAGCACCGCAGCCAGCGCCTGATAACGGCCCTGACGCGCCGCCGCCTCGACGCCCTCGGTCCCCGTCTCGGGGGTGATGTCGATCTGCTCGAACGCGGCGCCGAGGCGTTGGGCAGTCGCGCGGCAATGGGCCGCCCAGCCGCCGGCCGCCGGGTGGAGGCCATGATGGACATGCACCGCGCGCACGGGCCATCGCCCCTGCAGAGCCGTATGCAGCAGCACCGTGGAATCCAGTCCGCCGCTGTAGGCAACCACAAGGCCGGCGCAGTCCGCCGGCAGCGCCGCCTCGATCAACGCCGGGCCGACCGGCGCGGCCGGTCTGTGATTACTGCTTGAACTCACCCAGTGCCATCAGGCGCTCGTAGCGCGCTGCACACAACTGATCGATATCCCCCGCCGAGAGCGAGGCCAGGTGCCGCTTGAGCGCCTCGGCCAGTCGCCGCGAGGTCTCCTGCCAGTCGCGGTGGGCGCCGCCGAGCGGCTCCTCGATGACCTCGTCGTTGAGACCCAACTCGCTCAGGCGAGTCGCGGTGATCCCCATCGCCTCGGCCGCATCGGCCGATTTCTCGGCGCTTTTCCACAGAATGGACGCGCAGCCCTCGGGCGAGATCACCGAGTAGGTGCTGTACTGAAGCATCAGCAGGCGGTCACCCACACCAATCGCCAGTGCCCCGCCGGAACCGCCCTCGCCGATCACCGTACAGATCACCGGCGTGCGCAGGCCCGACATCACGAACAGATTATGGGCGATGGCCTCGCTCTGCCCGCGCTTTTCCGCGTCCACCCCGGGATACGCCCCCGGCGTGTCGATAAAGGTGAACACCGGCAGCGCAAATCGTTCGGCCATCTGCATGAGCCGTTTCGCCTTGCGATAGCCCTCAGGACGCGGCATGCCGAAGTTGCGCGCGATCTTCTCGCGGGTATCCCGGCCCTTCTGCTCGCCGATGACCATGACCGGTTGGCCGTCGAGACGCGCCAGTCCACCGACGATGGCCGCGTCATCGGCAAACGCGCGATCACCGTGCAGCTCCTGGAAGTCGGTGAAGATCGCCTCGATGTAATCAAGCGCGTAGGGCCGATAGGGATGCCTTGCAAGCTGCGAGACCTGCCAGGCGGTCAGGTTGCGAAAGATCTGCTCGGTCAGCTGACGGCTTTTCGCCCGCAGGCGCGCCAGCTCGTCACTGATATTGACCTCGGCATCGTCGTTGACGTGGTGCAGCTCCTCGATCTTGGCCTCGAGCTCGGCAATGGGCCGCTCGAACTCCAGGAAATTCAGATTGCTCGATGCCAAGGCTGCACTCCCCTACTCGCAATGGTGACAGTTTACCACGGCCCTAGCGGCGGTAGTCGACGGCGACCCGATCGGCCGCGAGTAGTCGGCTCAGCCGATCGATCAGCTCGGGCTCGGGCCGCACCCGCCAGGCTTCGCCCAGCCGCAACCGCGCCGCCGCACCCTCGCCCTCGTAATCAATGCATACCGGGCAGGACCCCGACTGATAGGGGGTGAGCGCCTCGGCAAGCGCGGGGACAAAGCCATTACCCGCCTCACCCGCCGCCACCCGCAGTACCAGGCGCCGGGCAAACTGAAGCCGCGCGCCGGCAAGGTCGTAGACCCGCTCGGCGGAGATACGATAGCCGTCGCTGAATTCGTCATAGCCCAGATCGCCCTCGACCACCACCAGCTGGTCCTTTTCCAGGAGATGCCGATGCCGCTGGTAGACATCCCCAAAGCAGATGACCTCGAGCCGGGCGGTGCGATCATCAAGGGTGACAAAGCCGAGTCGCCGTCCACTCTGGGTGACCCGACTGCGCGCGGCCACCACCAGCCCGGCCACCACCACCCGGGCTTCGCCCTTGCCACGGGCGCTGTTGCGATCCAGACCCGACGCGGCCTGATTGAGCCGGCAGCTGACAAAACCGGCGAGTTCGGCCTCGTGCTCCTCGATGGGATGCCCGGTCAGATACAGTCCCAGCGTTTCCTTTTCGGCGGCCAGCCGCTCGCGCTCAACCCATTCGTCACCGTGCACCGCGCTTGCGGTTTCCCGCGCCGCGTCGGCGGCCTCGGACGGCGCCCCCAGGCCGAACAGGTCATCCTGACCCAGCTCGACATTGCGGCTTTGCTGCTCGGCCGCCTGCAGCGCCGCGGGCAGCGTGGCCATGGCCGAGGCGCGATTGGGGCTCAAGGCATCCAGACTGCCGGATCGGATCAGCGCCTCGAGGACCCGGCGGTTGACCCGCCGCAGATCGATACGCCGGCACAGGTCATGCAGATCGGTGAAGGCGCCGCCATCGGTCCGCGCCTCGATGATGGCCTCGACCGCCGCCTGCCCGACCCCTTTGACCGCGCCCAGTCCGTAGATGATGCCGCCGTGGTCGGCGGCCTGGAACATCCAGTCCGAGCGATTGATCGCCGGCGGTGCCACCTCAAGCGACATGGCCCGGCACTCGTCGATCAGCGTCACGACCTTGTCGGTGTTGTCCATGTCCGAAGACAGCACCGCGGCCATGAACGCCGCCGGGTAGTGGGCCTTAAGCCAGGCGGTCTGATACGACAGCAGTGCGTAGGCCGCCGAGTGGGACTTGTTAAAGCCATAGCCCGCGAACTTTTCCATTAAGTCGAACAGACCCTCGGCCTGGGCATCGGGCAGGCCCTGCTCCTTGGCACCCGCCAGAAAGAGGGTTCGCTGCTTGGCCATCTCCGCCGGTTTTTTCTTGCCCATTGCCCGGCGCAGCAGATCGGCCTGACCCAGGCTATAACCGCCGACGGCCTGGGCGATCTGCATGACCTGCTCCTGGTAGAGGATGACGCCGTAGGTGGGCTGCAGGATCGGCTTGAGCGCGTCGTGGTGCAGCTCGGGCGTGGGATAGGCAACCGGCTTGCGGCCGTGTTTCCGGTCGATGAAATCCTCGACCATCCCCGACTGCAGCGGCCCGGGGCGGAACAGCGCCACCAGCGCGATAATGTCCTCGAAACTGTCCGGTCGCAGACGCCGGATGAGGTCTTTCATCCCGCGGGATTCAAGCTGGAAAACCGCCGTTGTCTGGCATTCCTTGAGCCGCTCGAAGGTGGGCGCGTCGTCGAGCGGGATCGTCTCGATATCGAGCGGCGTCTCGCCCTGACCGGTGCGCAGCGCATTCACCGCGCGCACCGTCCAGTCGATGATTGTGAGCGTGCGCAGCCCGAGGAAATCGAATTTCACAAGCCCGACCGCCTCGACATCGTCCTTGTCGAGCTGGGTCGCCAGGCCACCGCCGCCCGGCTCGCAGAAAAGCGGCGAGAAATCGGTCAGATCGCTCGGCGCGATCACGACACCGCCGGCATGCTTGCCCACGTTACGCGACAGCCCCTCGAGCCGCTGGGCGAGATCCAGCAGAAAGCGCACGTCCTCGTCCTGCTCGCCAAGCTCGCGCAGGTCCGCCTCCTGACCCATCGCCTTGTCCAGCGTCATCCCCACCTCAAACGGAATCAGCTTGGCGATGCGATCGACATAGCCATAGGCATGCCCCAGCACCCGGCCCACGTCGCGCACCACCGCGCGGGCGGCCATGGTGCCGTGGGTGGCGATCTGCGAGACCTTCTCGCGGCCGTAGCGCTCGGCGACGTAGTCGATGACGCGGTCGCGCTTTTCCATGCAGAAATCGACATCGAAGTCCGGCATGGAGACCCGCTCGGGGTTGAGGAATCGCTCGAAGAGCAGATCGTAGCGCAGCGGATCGAGATCGGTGATATCGAGCGCGTACGCCACCAGCGAGCCGGCACCGGAGCCGCGCCCCGGCCCGACGGGGATGGACTGCGATTTCGCCCAGCGAATGAAGTCGGCCACGATCAGGAAGTAACCGGGAAAGCCCATATCGATGATCACGCCCAGCTCATGCTCGAGACGCTCGCGATACGCCGCCTCGCTGCCCCCGGGGGTGCCCAGCCGCTGGATGCGCTGATCAAGCCCGGCGCGCGCCTCGGCGCGCAGGTAGTCCTCGATGCCCTGATCACCGGGCACCGGAAAGTCCGGCAGCACATTCTGGTCAAGGGTCAGCGAGAGGTTGCAGCGGCGCGCAATCGCCAGGGTATTCTCGAGCGCTTCGGGCAGATCGGCGAAGCGCTCGGCCATTGCCTCGGGGCTTCGCAGATGCTGGGCCTCGCTGTAGCGACGCGGGCGGTTGTCGTCGTGCAGTACCCGGCCTTCGTGGATGCAGACCCGCGCCTCGTGGGCCTCGAAGTCGGTGGACTCGAGGAAACGGACATCATTGCTTGCCACCACCGGAACGCCATGCTCGCCGGCCAGGGCCACGGCGGCGTGGACATGGGCGTCGTCGCCCGGGCGGCCGGTGCGCTGGAGCTCAAGGTAGTAGCGGTCCCCGAACCGTGCCTGCCAGAACGCAAGGCGTTGCCGGGCGAGATCGCCGTTGCCGGCCACCAGCGCCTCACCCACATCCCCCCGGGCGGCGCCGGACAGCACGATCAGCCCCTCGTTCCAGTCATCCAGCCAGGCGCGATCGACCAGCGGCAGGCCCTGGGCCTGTCCCTGCAGATAACTCGCGGTGATCAACCGTGTCAGGTTGGCGTAGCCCGTGTCGTTCATGCACAGAAAGGTCAGCGTGTGGTGATCGTCCCGGTCGCCGGCCGCGACGCGCAGATCCGCACCGATCAGCGGCTTGACCCCGGCCGCCACCGCCGCGCTGTAGAACTTGACCATGCCAAAGAGATTGCCCTGATCGGTGATGGCCACCGCAGGCATGCCCTGACGCGCCGCCGCCTCGACCAGCGGCTTGACGCGCACGGTGCCGTCGATCAGCGAGAATTCGGTGTGGACATGAAGATGGACAAAGCCTGGGGGCATGGGGTCAACCGGATCGCCGCTGGAATACCGACAGTCTAGCGCTCGGAGCCTGACGGAAGATAGCGCGCCATTGCCGTGCGAACCGGTCTGAAGCTGCGGCGATGCTCGGGACAGGGGCCGTGCCGGGCGAGGCGCTCGCGATGCAGGGCGGTTGGATAGCCCCGATGCCGATCGAAGCCGTAGGCCGGGTAGCGGTCATGCAGATCCATCGCAATGCGATCGCGAACCACCTTGGCAATAATGGATGCCGCGGCAATCGCCGGTACCTGGTCATCCCCGCCGACCACCGCGCTGACCGGGCCGGCAACGTCCGGGCAGTCGCACCCATCCACGCGCACCGCCACCGGCGGGGCCGGCAGTGCCGCGACGGCGCGCTCCATGGCCAGCAGACTCGCCCGGCGAATGTTCAATGCATCGATTTCGGCGGCGCTGGCGCTGGCAATCGCCCAGGCGGCCGCACCGGCGCGGAGTTCCGCATCCAGCGCCTCCCGCCGCCGGGCGGACAGGCGCTTGGAGTCGCGCAGGCCGGCGATCTCGACATCGGGCGTCAGGATCACCGCCGCGGCCACCACGGGGCCCGCCAGCGGGCCGCGTCCAACCTCGTCAACCCCGGCGACACCGGGCTCGATCGGGGCTCTCATTGCGGCCGCGCCGAGTGCGTGAGCAGATCGCCCAGTGCCTCGGCGGCGCGCTCGCCCGCATCCCGGCGCAGCTCATGGTGCAGGGCCGCGAACCGCGTGGCCATGGCGGTGCGCTGCTCACTTGAATCAAGCAGCTCGCCCAGCGCTGCCGCCAGATTGCCGGCCGTGGCCCGATCCTGCACAAACTCGGGCATCAGCGACTCGCCGGCCATCAGGTTGGGCATGGCAAAGTGCCGAACCTTAAGGCTGCGTCGGATGATGGCTGCTGTCAGCCGATTGACGCGGTAGGCCATCACCGAGGGGCAATGCAGCAGCATCGCCTCGAGCGTTGCCGTGCCCGAGGCGATCAGCCCCGCGTCGGCCGCCGCCAGCACCGTGCGCGCCTGCCCGCAGAGCACCTCGATCGGAGGGCCCGTGGCCCGCTCGGCCAGCATGGCTTCGATACGCGCCTGCAGCGCCGGCGTTGCCGCGGGGATCACGAAACGCCGCCCCGGGGCAGCGGCGGCAAGCCGGGCCGCGACCTCGCCGAACACCGGTAGCAGCGCTTTCACCTCGCTGCCCCGGCTCCCGGGCAGCAATGCGACAAGCGTTTCCTGCGGGCCGATGCCAAGCGAGGCCCGGGCCGTGTCCCTCATCCCCTCGGGATCGATCGCATCGGCCAGCGGATGCCCGACAAACCGGGCGGATACGCCCCGGGCCTCGAGATAATCCGCCTCGAACGGGAAGATGCACAACATCCGATCCACCGCCCCGCGGATCCGGCGGATCCGCCCGCTGCGCCACGCCCAGACCGTGGGACTGACATAGTGGGCGGTGGGCACCCCCGCGCGGTGGAGCGAGCGCTCGAGACCGAGGTTGAAGTCGGGCGCGTCAATGCCGATGAAAAGATCCGGCGGGTCGGCCCGCCAGCGACGCCGCAGGTCACGGCGGATCGCGAGCAGGCCGGGCAAGTCGCCCAGCACCTCGACGATGCCCATCACCGAGAGCGCTTCCAGGGGGTGATGACTGACAAGCCCCGCGGCTTGCATGCCCGGGCCGCCGATGCCCTCAAACCGGGCCTCAGGATAGCGACGCGCCAGCGCCTGGATCAGTCCGGCGCCCAGGAAATCGCCCGATGGCTCGCCGGCGACCAGCGCGATCCGCACGACTGATCGGCGCCTAGCGGACGATGCCGCGGGGCGAGGCCTGCAGGAACGCGACAAACCGCTGCAGGGCCGGGTCGTCAGCCGCATCGGCCTCGATCGCCGCGATGGCCTCCTGCAGGCGCAGTCCGCGCTTGTACAGGGTTCGGTAGGCGGCGCGCAGACGACGCTGACCGTCGCTGTCAAAGCCGCGGCGACGCATCCCCTCGCTGTTGGTCCCGTGGGGCGCGGCGGGATCGCCGGCCACCATGACCCATGGCGGGACATCCCGCCGCACGCAGCTGCCCATCGAGGTAAAGCACCCCTCGCCCAGCCGGCAGAACTGATGCACCAGGGTGAAACCGCCCAGGGTGGCCCGGTCGCCCACGCTGACGTGTCCGGCAAGCGATGCCCCGTTGGCAAACACGATCTCCTGACCCAACTGGCAATCGTGGGCAATGTGCACGTACGCCATGATCCAGTTGCCATCGCCAATGCTCGTCACCCCACCCCCCTCCTGGGTGCCGCGGTTGATGGTGACGAACTCGCGGATGGTGTTGTCGCGGCCGATCTCGAGGCGACTGTCCTCGCCCTCGAACTTTTTGTCCTGGGGCGCCTCGCCCACCGAGGCGAACTGATAGATGCGCGTGCCGCCGCCCACCCGCGTCGGGCCATTGACCACGGCATGCGAGCCAATATGGCAATCCGCCTCAATGACCACCTGCGGGCCAATCACGGCATAGGGGCCCACGCTGCTGCCCGCTCCAATCCGGGCATCCGGGTCGACAATCGCGGTGGGATGAATCGCGCTCACGACGCCCCCATTGTGCAACGGATCCCCGCGCTGGTGACCAGCCGGTCATCCACATCAATGCGTGCCCTGAAAAGCCAGACCCCCCGCATCACGCGGTCCAAGCGGGCGCTGATGCTCAGCTGATCGCCGGGCGAGGCCGGTTGTTTGAAGCGCGCCTCGTCCACCCCCACCAGATAGAAAAGCGGCGGCGCGTCGGGCATCTCGACACCGGGCTCGGCCTCGCGGGTTACATAGGCAAGCAGCCCGCAGGCCTGCGCCATCGATTCCACGAGCAGCACGCCGGGCATGATGGTGCGCTCGGGGAAGTGCCCCGGCACCCAGGGCTCGCTCGCACTGACATTGCGAATCGCGCTGATGGACTCGCCCGGGGTGTAGTCGACCACCCGGTCGACCATCAGAAGGGGATACCGGTGCGGCAGCCGCGCGCGGATCGCCTCGGGACCCATCTGGCGGTCCGTCCCGTTGTCGGTTTGATCAGTGCCCATCACGATCCTTTGTGGTTTCCATCAATCGCTCCAGTTTCTCGAGGCGGCGAGCCAATTCGTCGAGTTGGCGGAACCGCACCGCGCTGCGCCGCCATTCGCGCGTGGGCATCAGGGGCACGCCCGATGAGTACACACCGGGCTGGTCGATGTTGCCGGTGATCATGCTCATCCCGGTGAATGTCGCCCCGTCTGCGATTTCGAGATGGCCGACAAACCCGACCCCGCCGGCGATCCTACAGTATCGCCCGATGTGCGTGCTCCCCGAGATGCCGGCGTTGGCCGCGACGACGGTGTGCTCGCCGATCTGCACGTTATGGGCAATCTGCACCAGATTGTCGATCTTGCAGCCATCACCGATCCGGGTATCCCCCTGGGAGCCGCGATCCACCGTGGTGTTGGCGCCGATGCTCACATCATCACCGATGAGCACACGGCCGAGCTGCGGGACCGGCTCCCAGTGATCGCCGGCATCGGCGAACCCGAACCCGGCGCTGCCGATCACCGCGCCGGCGAGCACATCGACCCGCTCGCCCAGCTGGCTGCCGGGAAGCACCGAGGCGTTGGCGCCGATGCAGCAATCCCGTCCCAGCCGCACGCCGGCGCCGATCACGCTGCCGGGTCCGATCCGGCAGCCCGGACCAATCCACGCGTCGGCCTCGATCACCGCCTGCGCCGCCACACTCGAGCGCTCATCCACCCGGGCACGCGGATCAACCACGGCACTCGGCGCGATGCCGGCATCGGGCACCGGGGGCGGGTTGAGCAGCCAGGCGACGCGCGCAAAGACCAGATAGGGATTATCGGCCCGCAGCACGGCAAAGGCCTGCGACACCGCGGGCTCATCACGCGGGATAATGACCGCGCCGGCGCGAGTGGCGGCCAGTTGTGCACGATACCGGCGGTTAGCGAGAAAGCTGATGTCGCCCGGGCCAGCCGTTTCCAGCGGTGCCACCGCGGCGATGACGCGATCGCCCGCCCCCTCGCAGACGCAGCCGGTCAGCGACGCGAGCTCATCGAGCGTATACCGCGAATCGGCCACCGGTCTCTCCCCTTTTATTCATTGTTATTGCGCTGCTCGTACTGGCGTTCGAGTCGCTCGATAATACGATCGGTAATATTGACCGCATCACTGGCGAAGACGACGCCGTCACTAACCACCAGATCATAGCCCTGCTCCGCGGCGAAACGCTCGACCACGCGCAGGATCCGCTGCTGCAGGTCCCCCAGCGCTTCGTTACGGCGCAGGTTGAAGTCCTCGCGAAAAATCTCCTGCTGGCGCTGGATCTGGCGGCGCTGATTGACAATGCGACGGCGCAGCGCCTGCTCCGCCTCGCCATCAAGGCTCATGCGCTGGTTGGCAAGCCGGTCCTCGAGATCACGCAACGACTCCTGCAGCGCGATGATCTCCTCGTCGCGCGGCGCGAATTCCTCCTCCAGGCGCTGACGGGCAGCGTCCGCCTGGGGGGCCTCATCCGAGACCCGGCCGGGATTGACATAGCCGATCGCCAGATCGCTGTCCGGCTGCGCCGTGGCGCTGGCCGTGGCGCCCAGTATGGCCAGGACCCCGACCCTCAGCCATCCACGCGCCCAGCGCGTTGCACCCGTCGCCATCAGAAACTCGCTCCGATCGTGAACTGAAAGCGCTGGGTGTCGTCGCGCTGCTTATCATTAATGGGCTGGGCCACGCCGACCGTGAACGGGCCGATCGGCGAGTAATAGACCAGCCCGAGCCCGGCCGAGTAGCGAAGCCCGCTAAAGGAGATATCCGACTTGTAGTCGAGATTGTCACGCTCGCGGTCCCAGACCTGACCCGCGTCGACAAACGTGGAAAAGCGCAGGTTATTGCCGCCCTTGTCGCTGGCAAGCGGAAACCGGACCTCGGCACGGGCCAGCGCGCGCAGGTTGCCGCCGGTGGGATCGTCATTCTCATCGCGCGGACCGAGGGAATTTGCCGTGTAGCCGCGGACCGTGCGGATCCCGCCGGCAAAGAAGTTCTCGTAGAACGGCAGGCGCTCGCCCTCGCCATAGGCGTTGCCGTAGGAGAACGTGCCATCCAGCACCAGCGTGAACAGGTCATTGAGCGCCACATAGCGCGACTGCTCGTAGCTGAACCGGTAGTACTCGACGTCGGATACCTGCGGCAGCGCCACGGCCAGACCCAGGCGCTGACGCCCGCCCCGGGTGGGAAATACGGCCGTGTTGCGGGTATCCCGCGTCCAGGACAGATCCGTGAGGATGGCGCGGTTGGAGGTACCGTTGCGGACCTGGAAGTCGCGCTGGAAAGCCGTCGGGTCGCTGAACTCCAGCCCCACGTCCTCGAAGGTCACATCGGCGCCGAGGCGATCGGTGCCACTGACCGGAATACGATAACCGTAGGACGCCCGCGTGGTCTTGACGCCATAGTCGGCCAGATCGGCCTCGTCGGCATCGCGATCGCGCAACGACAGCGCATAGCGCCGGTCGATGCCGCTCATGGTGTGGTTGCGCTCCAGATAGGAAAGCCGATAGAGCGTGTCGGCGTCGTCACTGTTCGCCACAAACTCGGCCCGGTCGCCAGTGCCGAAGAGGTTGTCCTGCTGCACCCCCAGGTTGAGCAGCAGGCCCTGATCACTGCCAAAGCCCACGCCGGCGCGCAGACTGCCGGAGAGGCGCTCGGTGGCATCCACCTCGACGTCCACCTGATCGGTGGTCCCGGGCACGCGCGGCGTATTGATGGTGACGTCACTGAAAAAACCCAATCGGCCGAGCCGGTCTTCGGAGTTTCTCAGATCCCGGGTCGACAGCCACGTGCCCTCGTATTGCCTGAGCTCGCCACGAATCACGTCATCGCGGGTGGACTCGTTACCGCTGATACGGATACGGCGCACGTACACCCGCTCGGCGGGATCCACGAACAGGGTCAGGTCGACCACGCGATCGGCCTCGCGCAGCTCCGGGATGGGATTGACCCGGGCGAAGGCATAGCCCCGCTCGCCGAGCTTTTCCTGGATCGCTTCGACGCTGCGGGTGATGTTGCGCTGGTTATAGATCGCGCCGGCATCGACGGCGACCAGCTCACGGAGCGTCTCGCGGGGATAGATCAGGTCACCGGCCAGCTCGATGTCACCCACCGTGTACTGCTGACCCTCGTCGAGATTGACGGTGATATTGATGCGCTGGCGATCCGTGCTGATCGTGACCTGCGTCGACTCGATGCTGAAATCGGCATAGCCACGATCCCGGTAGAACGCGCGCAGGCGCTCCAGATCCCCCGAGAGGCGCTCACGGGAGTACTTGTCGCGCTGCGAGAGCACCGCCCACCAGGCCTTCGGCCCCATTTCAAAGACATCGCGGAGCCGATCGACATCAAAGGCGCGATTGCCGATGAAGCGAATCCCCTGAACCGTTGCCGGCTCACCTTCCTCAACGTCCACCCGCAGGCTCACGCGGTTGCGCGGCAACGGCGAGACAGTGCTCTCGATATCCACATCGTAGTAGCCGAGCGCGAAGTACTGCTGCTCGAGCTCGCGTTCGATGCGGGCAAGCAGCGGCCGATCAAAGCTCTGCCCCTCGCCCAGTCCGGCACCGCTCAGCCCCTCGCGCAGACGCTCGCTGTCGATCTGGCTGTTACCGATGAACTCGATCCGCGCGATCGCCGGGCGCTCATCGACCTCCACGATCAGTGTGCCGCCATCCCGCAGCAGGGTGACGTCGTTAAAAAAGCCCGTGTCGAACAGCGCTTCCACGGCATCCGACGAGCGCGCCGCTGTCAGCTCGTCGCCCGCCTCGAGCGGCAGATAGTTGAGCACCGTGCCCTCGGCGATCCGGTCCAGCCCGCGGATCCGGATGTCGTCGATGGTCATTGCCTGTGCGCTGCTCAGTCCAGCCAGCAGCAGCGTCAAAGCAGCCAGTCTTAATCGCATCATTCGCTATCTACTCAGCCCCCGGCGCCGAATATCCGGTTGAGATCGTTGTAGAACGCCAGGGCCATGAGCATGAACAACAGCACCATGCCGATCTGCTGCCCCATGCCCTGCGCGGCTTCGGAAAGCGGACGCCCCCGCACCCATTCGATCGTGTTGTACAGTAGATGCCCGCCATCCAGTACCGGCACGGGCATCAGGTTCAGGATACCAAGACTGATGCTCACGATCGCAAGAAACTTGAGAAACGGGATCAGCCCCAGCGACACGGAGTCGCCAGCGTACTGCGCAATGTTGATCGGGCCGCTCAGGTTTTTCACCGAGGCCTCGCCGATCACCATTTTCACCAGCACATCCACGGTCAGCGTGGCCGCCCGCCAGCTCGCACCCGTGGCCTCGCCCACTGCGGCCAGGGGCCCATAGCGCACCTCGTGGCGCAGATCCGAGAACGTCCCCTCGGGCACCCGGGGCGTCACGCCCAGCACGCCAGTGCGCGCGTCACCCGAACCGCGGCTGTCCAGTGTGAAGCTGCGGGTCAGCGTTGTCCCCTGCCGCTCAAAACCCAGCGACACGGCCTGCTCCGGGCGCTCGCGGATCGCGCTGACAAGCGCGCGCCAGGTCTCCACCGACTCCTCGTCCAGGCGCCGGATACGATCGCCGGGCTGCAGCCCGGCGCGATCGGCACTGCTACCCTCCACCACTTCGTTGATCACCGGGGCGATGCGTGGCTGCCTGGGCTGCACGCCGATGCGATTGAGCACTTCGCCCTGCTCATCAAGCAGCCGGACGCCGCTCAGATCCAGTTCGAGGCTTGCCCGCGCCCCGCTTGCGCGCTCGACCTGCACGGGAAACGTGCCTTCGTCGGCCGCGCCAATCAGCGACATGACCGTCTCATCCCAGGCCTCGACGCGATTGCCGTCCACCCGCAGGAATTCATCCCCGCTTGCAAGCCCCGCCGTGGCGGCCGGCGACCTCTCGGCCACCGGGCCGATCACGGGCCGTACCTCGGTGGCACCGATCACAAAGACCAGCCAGTAGGCGAGGATGGCAAGGGCAAAATTGAACACCGGCCCCGCCGCAATGACCGCGTTGCGCGCCCACAGCGATTGGCGATTGAAGGCACGGTGGCGCTCGCTTTCATCGACGGGGGCCTCGCGCTCGTCGAGCATTTTCACATAGCCGCCCAGCGGGATCGCCGCCAGCACATATTCGATGCCATCCGCGCCGGTGCGCTGGAGCAGCGGCCGGCCGAAGCCGATGGAAAAGCGCAGCACCCGCACGCCCACCCGTCGTGCCACCCAGAAGTGGCCGAACTCGTGGACCGCGACGAGTACGCCGATGACCAGCAGAAAACCGAGAATATTGATCAGCAAGCTCAACGGTGCCTCCCGCATTGAAGCGATTCGGCGGCCTGTCGCCGCGCCCACTGCTCGTGAGCGATCAGCGCCTCGAGGGTATTATCCGGCTGCGTTTGCAGCGCGGCGAGCGTGTCCTCGATAACGGCCGCGATCCGATCATATCGCAGACGGCCCTCGAGGAAGGCGCCAACGGCCACTTCGTTGGCGCCGTTGAGTGCCGCCGTCGCTCCGCGTCCGTCCATGAGCGCCGCTCGCGCCAGGGTCAGACAGGGAAAGCGCTGCTCGTCCGGCGCCACAAAATCGAGCCGCCCGGCGGCGATCAGGTCGAGCGACTCCACACCAGCACTCACCCGTTCGGGCCAGGCCAGCGCGTTGGCGATAGGCGTTCGCATGTCGGGGTTGCCCAGCTGCGCCAGCGTCGAGCCGTCGCGATACTGGACCAGCGCATGCACCAGGCTCTGCGGGTGTACGACGATATCGACCTGTTCCGCCGGCATGGCAAAAAATCGGCAGGCCTCGATAAGCTCGAGCCCTTTGTTCATCATGGTGGCCGAGTCCACCGAAATCTTCCGACCCATCGACCAGTTGGGGTGGGCACAGGCCTCGGCCACGGTGACCTCGGCCAGGGTGGCGGGATCGCGATCACGAAACGGCCCTCCCGATGCCGTCAGCACCAGGCGTTCGACTCCGTCCAGTGTCAGCGGCTGGCCGGGACGCGCCGGCAGGCACTGAAAAAGCGCGTTGTGCTCGCTGTCGATGGGCAGCAGCACGGCACCACTGCGCTGCGCCGCGCTCATGATCAGCGAGCCGGCCACCACCAGCGCCTCCTTGTTGGCGATCAGCACGCGCCGACCGGCCTCCACCGCCGCCAGACACGGGGCAAGCCCCGCTGCTCCCACAATACCGGCAACCACCGTCTGCGCGTCCGGATGGGTGGCCACCGCCGACTGCCCGGCCGCGCCCTCGACCACCTCGATGTCATCGAGGTCGCTGATGCGCTCGCGCAGCACGGCGGCGGCGTGCTCATCGGCCATTGCCACCCGCAACGGACGGAAACGCCGGCACAGCGGCTCCATGGCCGCCACATCCCGATGGGCCGACAGCGCCACCACCCGGTAGCGATCGGAATGCCGGGCAATCACATCAAGACTGCTCGCACCGATCGAGCCGGTGGCACCGAGAATGGCGACGCCGACGGGCGCTGACGGATCGGTCATGGGACGCTGACCAGTGCGGCGGCCATCACCGGAGCCGCGGCAACAAGCGCATCAATGCGATCGAGCAATCCGCCGTGACCGGGCAGCAGCTGGCCACTGTCCTTGCGCCCGGCCTGGCGCTTGAGCACGCTTTCGGCCAGATCGCCCACCACCGAGGCCAGCACCACCATGACGGCAACCGGCAGCAGCCAGACCAGTCCCGGCATGCCGGCGGCCACCTCCACCCCCAGGCGCTGCACCGCGACCGCCGCAATCAGCGCCAGTAGTAGCCCGCCGACAACGCCTTCCCAGGTCTTGCCGGGACTGATCGTGGCCGCCAGCCGGTGCCGGCCGAATCGCCGCCCGGCAAAGTAGCCGCCGATATCGGCCCCCCAGACCAGCCCCAGCAACAGCGTGAGCCACACCGGGCCCAGCTCGCCGTGACCATGGATCGCCACCACGCTCAGCCAGGCGAGGAGCAGGATGCCAAGCCCGGCTCCGGCGCGCAGCCACCGGGGCAGCGGCGGCGCGGCGGCACGGCGCGACACGGACAGCAGCCAGACCGCCACGCCCAGCCAGGCGATCAGCCCGGGGATCTGCCAGCCCGAGCCGGCCGCGACCTCAAGCCCGGCGGCAACGCCGATCAGCGCGGCCAGAACGCCGGCATAGCCCAGCCTTGCCGCCCTGCCCAGCAACCCGGCCAGATCCGCCCATTCCCAGGCCGCCATCAC